>Ga0302307_10001777_pt1 | contig 13403 bp, 16 predicted proteins | sample III_Palsa_E3_2_FD_200530 | JGI IMG/M metagenome (GOLD analysis project Ga0302307, IMG submission 200530) | Peat permafrost microbial communities from Stordalen Mire near Abisko, Sweden - III_Palsa_E3_2 | ecosystem: Environmental > Terrestrial > Soil > Palsa > Peat permafrost | place: Sweden... | reverse complement strand
TTACTGCGGCCGTTTATTTTCCAGGTTTTCAAACTAATGGACCTGATGTTAAAAACCACTGACCCGGAAAATCCAATCGTATGGCTCAGGGGGATACCACTATCCGGCCTTGTCGATACCATCCGGGATCACGTTCAGGAAACCCGGCAACACAACCGTATTTACGAGATCAATTGAATTGTTATGAAAACCTTTTGCTATTTTATCATTACCCTACTTATTTCCGCAGGCTGTCTGCTCGGCGCAACGAATGCGAAGAACCCTTTTCCGTTATTTGGCATTGCATTTGGCATCTGGGCACTGTTTATTTGGTCGTATCATTCACGGACAAAAAAAGAAGCGGCCCGCAGGTCAAGGGAGCAGCTTTTTGAAAATTATATGCGTTCCAGCCGTGGACAGCGATATCATTAAATCGTTATTTTTGTAAGCTATGACTGCAAAAGAAGCGCTTTATCAATCAGGCCGGAACCTGCAAATTGTCAGGAATGCCAAAGGATTTTCCAAAGAAACCCTGGCCGTATTATCGGGGGTTGATGAACAAATCATTACTTCAATGGAAGCCGGCGATTTTGATTTTCCAACGGATGTGGTTTTTGAACTGGCTGACACTTTAAATGTAGACTTCCGAGAGATAATGGTTGATCCAACCGCCCGGTGACTTATTAAACTATTTATTCTTAATTTCGTCTTATTATAAGCAGGCATTTCTTTGCCTGCATTGTGATAAGGTTTAGGTTGAAGCCCCCAAACAGCGAGTGTAAGGGGGCTTTATTTTACAATAGTCAACCTATTTAGGACGTTACATTATTCACCTTACCGGTTAATCTCTACCAACAATACCCAGGCATCTACAACTGCCTTAATAAAAGAAATAATTATGCCAGGTACTAGCCAGTATACGCCTATTTCCTTGCTGGTCAATATTACGATAGCAGCAGCAACATAAGGCAATAAGGAAAGCTGGTTATACAGCATACTGATGCGGTATTGCTTTTTATATTCTATGTCTGTGCCTTTATAAATTCTCCTGTCCATAGCAGTGACGAAAGAATAAACACATACTGAGATGACCAAGACTTCAATGCCGATAATGATATAGGATTGCGCCGGGATCAGTATGAGCATAGATACGACCATTATATTAAGTAACAGGATCAGCGAAAGCAGGGCGCGGTCGGGCAGCTTAGCAAAGGACAATATCTTAGTGATATTAATCGAAACCCCTACAAAGATTAAACCGGTTAAACCTGCCGCTGCTCCTGCTGTAGCAACGAAAAAGTCATGCCATTCTTTAAAGTCCATCTGATTGATTTTATTTAATTGATGAATTTAGGTTTGCTGGTCATATATGAAAACCAAAGCAGGGCAATACTTAAAAAAGGCATTAATAAGCCGGTGTACAGCATCACCCCTGAATTTCCTTCCGCATGATTACCGGTCGCATTCATTTGAACAATGTGTCCTAATCCGCAACCCCAAAGAAAGGTGGCCGTACTGATCACCAGCGCAAGACGCAGACCAAAGTTCTTTTTAATGGACACAAGTCCTACAAGTCCGAATCCAAGGCTTGCCACGCCAACTTCTATTTGGAAAGGACTATCGGCCCAGCCGATAAAACCGGCGGCCATTTTATGGAACACAACATGGATGATCCCGTTATAAGTCCAGCAAATACCTTGTGCCCAAAAGCAGTAATATTTAAAAATAAGTTCGGCTACTAAAGGTTTGGTTAATTCATTCCGATGACGGTAGATGGCCACTGCGGAACACATAGCACCGATTACCAGGAAAGTAACTGTAAAATTGCTGAGAAGAAGGTGAATAAAGTTGTACATCGTTTTTGTTGTTAAGTGATTGATTTAATTGACGATGTAAAAGTAACTCAGGCCGGTCGGCCAGAAAACGGAGGAAAACGGGGAAAGGTAGTACAAAACACGGTAAAGCGATAATTTTTAATTCAAATAACCCGTACGGAAGTCGGTCGGGGTATATTGGCTGACTTTTTTAAACAGTTTTGAGAAATAGACATGATCCTTATAGCCTAAATTGTAAGCGATCTCTTTAACTGTTAAAGGGCTATAGATCAACAACCGTTTGGCTTCCACCATAATCTCGTTCATTAACCAATAGGTCGCAGTAAAACCTGTAATCTCTTTGACAGCTTCATTGAGATAGTTTTCAGAAATATTCAATTGCCCGGCGTAAAAAGCGGGACGTTTTTCCTTTTTAATCTGTTCCATGAGCAACTTTTTGAATTGCTGTGTGATCTGGAATAAGCGCGAACTTCCTTTCCCCGGCGTATCGTTACGCTGGTAGTTCTTCGCGTACATTCCCAGCAAGGAATCAAGCAGTGAATGCACTAATTGTTTATATAAAGGGGAACTATCATCACCATTAAACTGTGCTTTTAAAATATGGATGATGTTTTGGAATTGCGCAAAGGCTTGCGTATCGAGCTTAATTGGTTGCTGCAACAACAGATTTCCTTCAAATACCTGCCGGTAGGGTTTTGCCACCAGCGAAGGATTTACAGAAAGGAACCAGGTATTGCTATCATTAGTTTTTATATTATGGTGGATTTGACCTGGCACCAGGTAATAAATATGAGCTTCCGGCAGAGCAACGGCAATAAAATCCACATCCATCGAACCGCCGCCGCTCTCTACTAGTAAAAAACTATAGCAATCATCCCTGTGTGCTTCAAAGCCTTCCAACATTTCCCTCGCGCCTGGATAAGAGGTATGTCCCATGTCCAGGCCAAAGTCTGCCCAATTGCTTAATTGATGTACCGGAATCTTTGCCAAGGTTGTTTTTTTTGTTAAAAATGCAAAAAGAAATACTAAAAAAGCAATCTCAATAACCTGATTTTTTAGCCGGAAATACATTTTAATTAGCCGGCAGTGTTTCTCTAAATCATACTATTAGCTTGATAGCCCAAACAGCGAGTGTAAGGGGGCTTTATTTTACCACCTGTTACCGTCAATTTCTTCATTAGCATTGCCTCCCGAACTACGGTACTCCCGTTTTGGCCGCTGGAAATTACCCGGCCTTTCCTGTTGTTTTTCTACGGCTTCTTTTAAAGAGAGCTTTCTCCCGTATATTTCTTTATCATTCAATGCGGTGATCGCCGCTTTAGCCTGGTCATGTACGGGCATCTCCACAAAACCAAATCCTTTTCTTTTACCCGTTTCCGGATCGCTCACCAGCTTGACCGAAGCAACCTGGCCGAACTGGGTCAGCATTGTTTTAAGTTCCGCCTCTTCCAGTTTATGGGGCAGATTAGCAATAAAAATTTTCATAAACGTACCGCTGTGTTTTTATTTTCTACTATCCTAAAGATGATAAATATGTACTTTACCTGCAAATAATTTATTCCAGGTCCATTACGGGATTTCCTAAAATCGGCAATTTCGCGAACTTTAATACCTCTATGCTTGGAAACCCAAAATCCTCTACGACCTTTCCCATAATTAAATAACAGCCCGCTCCCCTGAAAGGATAGGCCGGTGTGTTATTAGGAAAATGCACCGTATCAAAGAAATTGCCATCGGCATCCAGGAATGTACCGAACCACATATTTTGATTGTTTTTGGTGTGTACGGTTTTACTGTCAATATATACCCCCACCATCTTTACCATTTGACCGACATGGTTCACCATATCGTTACTAAGTATTTCGCCCCTGAAATCCGTTTCCAATAAATCGAACAAGGACATACTCAACGGGAACCCCAATATCTCCAGTTCATGATAGGCATTTTCCAGTCGGGTATTGATCAGTTCCGGTAACTGGTAGTTTTTTGCTTCAACATTAAAAAGCGCCAGTTCATTGCTGGGTTTTGCATTCGTATCCAGCAACCGGTGAACCTTCCATAATAATTCTTTTTTGCTCTGGCCGGTAAACCGCAATGCACCGACCCGTATCAGCGTTATGGTCTGCTCCAGTCCAATGCCTGTTCGTCTGATCAGGTCCTCCATGCTCAGGTAAGGGCCGTTCTGCCTCCTTTCTTCAGGAATACATTCCATAAAAGATGCCTCCATTCCATGTACCCCGACAAAGCCCAGATAAGCATCTATCCCCGAAATATTCACGGTACTATCACTATGGTTTACGCAGGGCAGGTGAACTACAGCCCCTGATTTTCTTAACTCATGGACGTACAGCGATCTGTTGTAAAAGCCCCCGTAATTATTCAGTACGGCCACCATAAATTCCCTGGGGTAATAAGTTTTTAAAAACAGGCTTTGATAGCTTTCTACCGCGAAGCTGGCCGAGTGTGCTTTTGAAAAACTATAGCCCGCAAATGAGGATACCTGCCGCCAGACTTCCTTTACAATTTCTTCAGGACGGCCAAGTTTGATAGCTTCTTCATGGAACCTTTCCACCAGCCGGTCAAATTCTATTTTTGAACGGTACTTCCCGCTCATTCCCCGCCGCAAAATGTCAGCATCCGTACCATCCATCCCCGCAAAGTGGATACAAACCTTGATCACATCCTCCTGGTACACCATCACCCCATAAGTTTCTTTTAATTGTTCTTCCATCACCGGGTGCAGGTATTTTACTGTGTCCGGCGCATGGTGGAATTTGATATAGGTTCCCATCATACCCGAACTGGCTACGCCGGGGCGTATGATAGAACTGGCAGCTACTAATACCAAATAGCTATCGCAACCGAGTTTCCGGATCAGTTGCCGCATGGCAGGGGATTCAATATAAAAACAGCCGATAGTATTGCCCGTTTTAAGTTGTGCGTTTACGACCGGGTCTTTCATAAATGCCTTTACGTTATGAATGTCGATCTTTCTTTGCTGATTTTCTTCTATCAGTTTTACTGCCTGCTTGATGTGGCCGATCCCCCGCTGACTTAAAATATCGTATTTATCATAACCTATCTTTTCCGCCTCGTACATATCCCATTGAACCGTAGCCATCCCTTTTGGCGGCAGGTCAAGTGCCGTATAATAAGTGATCGGTTCTTCTGAAATCAGTACGCCCCCTGCGTGAATGGAACGTTGATTAGGCATATTCGCCATCATTTGATGTATGGCGCTGATCTTTTTAAAGACGGCATTATCCCGGTTAAATGCTGCACGGGTCTGGTCGGTAAAGCCGTCAATTTCTGATTTGGGCAATCCCATTACTTTTCCGATTTCCCGGATAATACTGCGATCCTTGAAAGTCGACATGGTGCCTAATAATGCCACATGCTTACTGCCATAGCGTTTAAAAATATAATCTTGCACATCTTCCCGTTCATCCCAGGAATAGTCAATATCGAAATCGGGGGGCGAGGTCCGTTTGGCATTTAAAAAACGCTCAAAATAAAGATCCAGCTCTATCGGGTCAACATCCGTGATTCGCAGGCAATAAGCCACAATACTATTCGCGCCGGAACCACGGCCCACATGGTAATAGCCCCGCGACATGGAGTAGCGGATAATATCCCAGGTGATCAGGAAATAAGCGCAAAAATCGAGTTCATAAATGACTTTTAGTTCATGCTTTACTTGTTTAAGCGCTTCTTTATTTTGCTGGCCATAGCGGTAGTCCATGCCGCTGAGCGCCAGTTTTTCCAGGAGTTCCTTATCATTCTTTTTATTGCCGGTAAACGTTAACCTGTTCAGGTTGATCCGCCCTTTCGGATAATCCATTACGCAGCGGTTCATCAGGTTACGGGTATTATCCAGTATAAAAGCATATTTGGCATAGCTGGCTTCCAGCTTACCCGGAGCAAGGAATTGGTCGGTCGGTTTGCATTTATCTTCGGGTGTTACCATGCTCAGCAAGGTGTTCAGGTCAATCCCCCTTAAATATTCATGGAGCCTGTATTCGATTTTATCCGCTACAAATACGGGCTGTAACGCCAGTAGCTTTTCTTTAATCCCGGATAAGTCTTTTTTATATAGCTGGTGGAGTTCGTCAAAGCGGATGCCGAGGTATTCATTATCATTTAATTCACCGGCGTGTCCGTAAGGATAGACGATAAAAACATTTTTAAATTCGGGTGTTGTTTCCGGTAATGCCTTTTGTTCCAGGTTATATTCCGTCAGGAACTCATTCAGTTCCCTCATCCCTTCCTTGTTTTTCGCTATGCCAATGTAGAGCAGCCTTTTATCTTTCCGAAATTCCAGCCCGGCAATGGGTTTAATACCTTTCTCATCACACTCCCGCATGAATTCCATGATACCCGTGGAATTATTAATATCCGTCAGCACCATTTGCGTAATACCGCGCGCGCTTGCTTCCTCCACCAGTTTAGGGATGGACATCGTGCCGTAACGCAGGCTGTATTGGGAATGGACATTCAGGTACATGAAATTAAAGATTTAAGTTTATGCCTGATGCCAGTTGAATGGAATGGGGGCCAAACCGCCTGCGGATTTTATCCAGCGCCTGGCAAAGGCTGTATTGTTCCTCGGATTCGGTGTAAAGGTCGATCTGTTCAAACCCGTTAACCAGGTTGGAAAGCTTGACACCGACCAATCGCAACAGCATCCTTTTGGTATAAACCTCTCTGAACAGTTCTTTTGTTTTTTTGATCAATACCCCGTCAAGCGAGGTATAGGGGATGGTAGCCTGTTTGGTTACATCTTCAAAGGTGGAATACCGGATGGTTACCGTAATACAAGCGGCCAGCTTTTGCTTTTCCCGAAGTTGGAACCCCAAATCCATGATCATTGAAGTAAGCAGGTTATTGATACTTTCCACATCAATCGTATCTGCTTTGAAAGTGCATTGAGTGCCGATAGATTTCTGTTCCTGGTAGGGGATGACCGGCGAATTATCAATTCCTTTTGCTTTTTGAAGCAGCCATAAACCGTTTTTACCCAATATGCTTTTCATATAATCCGGGTGAACCATTGTCAGGGCGTGGATGCGTTTGATACCCATATCGCTCAGCTTGATAAACGTCTTTTCACCGAGACCCGGAATTTTACGGATGGATAGCGGGTTAAGGAATGGCTGTACACCCGGCTTTTCGATATTCAGTTCGCCGTTGGGTTTGCATTCATTGGTCGCCATTTTGGAAACGGTTTTGTTTACCGACAGGCCGAATGAAATGGGTAGCCCCGTTTCGCTGATCACTTTTTGGCGCAATTCATGGGCGTATTTCAAAGTGCCGTGAAAACGATCCATGCCCGTCATATCGATATAATGCTCATCAATGCTTGCTTTTTCAATCAGCGGTACACGCTCTTTGAGAATATCGGTGATCTCATGAGAAGCCTTTGAGTATTCATCCATGTTGCCCCTTATCCATATGCCATGCGGACAAAGCATCCGGGCCATGCGCGATGACATGGCCGAATGAACACCGAATTTCCGGGCTTCATAGCTGCATGATGCGACAACGCCGCGATCTGAAGGGCTGCCGATAATGACCGGCATCCCGATTAATCTTGAATCTTTCCGTACCTCTACCGATACAAAAAAGGCATCCTGATCCATGTGGATGATGTGTCGGTTAGTTTCCATTCTCTTAGTTAATTTGCGGGCTATAAAATTATGCTAAAAATATTAGCATTTTATAATGGAATTACAAAATAATTTTCACCTTTGTTTTGTTTACTTGAAATTCAGTAATTTAGAGTATGTGTTACCATTATGCGTTAACGGCTGATAAGCCTACTTTGGAAGAGCGCTATACCAATGAGTTGATAGCGGAATATGATGCGATCTATCATAATGATGGCTTTTCGCATCGTGCAATGCCCGTTATTACTGCTGATGAGCCGGGGAAGATACAGTTGTATGAATGGGGCCTGATACCGCATTGGTTCAAACCTAAGCCGGGCGAAACTGATGCAAAAGGCAAATTGTTAACTGCATTGCAGCAGGCCCGGGCATTTAGTAACCAAACGCTGAATGCGATTGGCGAGACTGTATTTGATAGGCCGTCATTCCGAAACTATATTGGTAAAAAGCGTTGCCTGATCCCGGCAAACGGATTGTATGAATGGCATCACCTGGATGCAAAAACCAAAGTGCCGCACTACATTTATCTGAAATCAAAAGACATTTTTTCCTTCGGCGGGATCTACAGCCATTGGACAGATCCTGATACCGGTGAAATTGTGAAGACCTATTCAATTTTGACCAATCCCGCTAAAAAGGATGATCTCATGGGCAAAATTCATAACAGTAAACTTCGCCAGCCTTTTATTTTGAGGCGGGATGTCGAAGGAAGCTGGCTGGATCAGGAATTGGTTAAGGATGATGTACGTGACATGATTTTACCACTGGAGAATACCCATTTTACGGCCCACACGATTTCCAAGCTGATCACTTCCCGCAAGGAAAGTTCCAATACACCCGAAGTCATGCTGCCGTATGATTATGAAGGCTTTGTCAGTTTAGTCGATGAAAAGGCAGCATAATGGTTAATCACAATTACCATAGCATTCTAACGCCCATCTCCATTGGGATTGACCGTCCTGACGGCAGCAACTACAATGTTCAAATCGCTCATAACCTGATCAAAGATGGAGATGGCGTTTATGGCACAACGGGCATCTTTAGCTTATTCTTTGATAATTTCGGATTAGATAAGGATGATTTTGAAGACTTAACCGGCGAGGATATTTATGAGATAACGGATGACAAAAACCCGGACTATTTAGGCAGGATATTGTTTGATAACGATGGTAACTGGATATATGATGGTGACACGATAAGTATTATGGAACAGGAGCAACTGGCGAATTTTATGATCAATTACGAGGATGGCATGTAGCGGGAACCATTTTTTTTTATTTTTGTATGACTAATCAGTGGTTATGATACATCAATTAATTTTTTCCGGCCTGTTTTTGTTGATCGTACTGGCCCAGGGTATATTCTACTATCGTAAGAAAATGATGAGCAAGCGTTCGCTATTCATTAACATTAGTATATTTCTGTTGCTGACGGTGCTGGTTTTTGTTTTTATAATTCACTAAACAGGAAGCTGTCTCAAAGGTCGGCAGGTTGGAAAAAGTCAAATAAAGCCGTATAAAAACAGGGATAGCGCTAATTCGAAGGAAAAAGATAGAAGCGGAAACTCAATAACAGGAACTGAATTACGGAGCTATTCATTTAATAATACAGGTACGAAGACTAATCAAACACCGGCTATTTCGTTTCGCCAAGCTTTAAAATCGCGTCGCTTAATGTATTTTCTAATGATAGATAAATTTCCGGACAAGCTTGTTTATCAGTAATATAAAAAGTTCCATTACCATTCACCTGCATATGAAAACGCTGTTTTTTTCCCTCATGAAAAACGTAAACCTGGAATAGTTGTAACCGAACACTATTCATCGGTAAAAACTCAAATTCCGCTCCTTCAAACTCAATCTTAAATTTATTAATCATCCGGCAAAGCTAATTTTTTAGTGATATCCAATCGATGAAAATAAAAAACGTTTCGGCCGTTGCCTTCGGCCTGGCTATCCGCTGTATCTGCTTTGCAGGATGACGCTACTATCCATAACGGGAATTGTATGGAGAAACGAAGGGCGTATCGTGCACTGCTGCGGCCGGTAACATAACCGGGAAGGCAGTTCCCGATCCGCCCTACATTCATTGGTTCGATTATATACCTAACGAGTTTTTCTAATCCTCTATTTAATTGAGGTTCAGCCCTTGCTTGTCAGCTTCGGTGTCCAGTTCAATAAAATGATGAACTAAAAAGGCCTCAATCATAGAAAATGCGTAATCCCTATCAATTGGCAACATATCTGGTCTGAGAACTTCATCAATATACTTTTCAGGCTTCCATAATTTACGTAGTAATTCGGGATGTCTGGGTTCCATCATTTGCAGTAAATCCTCGAATTTCCAGTTCGCTACTTCAATAGCTTTTTTACGATTTGCTCCTACCAATGGTAAGGCAGAAATTTGCACGGTGTTTTTCTTTTTCTTCTTCCTGGGTGTAATTATTTGATTTTCATTTAACGGGGTTTCGTAATTGGCGAGACGGTAGTCGAAACCAGTAGTTTGATGGCCATCTACATCAGCAAAAACCGTTTTAAAAATTTCTAATTTAAACTCATCATCAAGTATTATATCGTTTTCATTTTCCACATTTAAGACATAGTATTCCCATTCCTCATTTGTGATCTTGTGCAGGTTATCGAACAATAACTTAGCTAATTCCAGAGCAGCCGGAGAGGCCTTTACCATATCCGTCCATTTGTCAAATCCAACCACTTTCGCAATGATGTGCTGTGCGTTCATCAAGGTGAAATTGTTTTCATCGATGTCGAAGTCGTTTAGGAGTGCCTCTACATCGAAAAACTTTGGCGCATATTCATATAGATCGCGACCATAATTGGAATCGAAATAAAGTTTTTGGGTTTTGAAATCTTTGTGAAGATTTTTTGCTTGTAGTTTGAAGTACTCAATAGTTTGCATAATACATTCCTTTTATACCAACTTACTATCCGGGATTTTCGCGTTCGTAATCTTTGTGTGGATAATAAGCAGGCAGGTTTGCATTATTAAACTATTGGCTGATGAAATCTTTACACGAACGAGCTGGCTTGCCAAAAGCACACACAATTATAAAAGATTAAATTCAAAAAAGCAAGCTCAACAGATGACCTTTTAATTATCTGGCTAACAAAAACCTTTACTATATGGCCGTTGCCTTCGGCCTGGCTATTCGCTGTATCTGCTGCACAGGATGCCGCTGCTATCCATAACGGGAATTTTTCGGAGAAACAAAGGGCGTATCGTGCCCTGCTGCGCCCGGTAACATAATCGGGAAGGCAGTTCCCGATCCGCCCTACATTCATTGGATTGATTGACGCGGCTTAGCCGGGAGCCGCTTTGGGTTTATTAAGATTGACTCATTTGACCTTTGCTGAGGCAAATCTACACCTCTTCGGCGGCCAAGGCCATGCAAGTGCCGCTTTAAAAAATCTCCACACCTCGCTTCGCTTCGGGTCGTATTTTTTGCGTCAGCCTTGTCCGCCCGCCCCACGCTCAAGTTTTTTGCCTCTACAAAGGCCAAACGAGGCTTGTGCCGAAATGGCTGAAAACAAAATTTATTCATTAAAAAACTTAAAAAAAAGTTATGGAAATCACAGGAAGACTGGTAGCAGACGCTACCGTAAGAGCCGTAAACGGCGACAAGAATGTAACTAATTTCAGGATTGCGATTAACCGCAGTTACACTTCGCAGGGCGAAAAAAAGGAAGAAACCACTTATGTGGATTGTGGCTACTGGCGCACCGATGCTTTAGCGCCTTACCTGACCAAAGGGCTATTGGTACAACTCTACGGCCACATGAGTGCAAGGCCGTGGGTGAACCGGGATGGCGAACCGATGGCAAGCCTCAACTTTCACACCAATGAAATCACGCTGTTAAGCAAGTCGGCAAAAACTGATGGCACGCCAAGACAGGCTGGTGATAAAAACAAGGTCATGAAACCAAGCGAAAAGTTTAACTGAACATGAGCAATTTGGCCAAAAAGACCGAACGCAAAGCCCTCAAAGTACTGGCAAATACCCTGCGGTTCTTTGAGGGAACGGCAGAACTGGATATGACCGCTCCCGATGCCTTTAAGGCAAGGGAAGCGGAAAATATCATCCGGGGCATCATTGAAACAGGTGGTTACAATGCCCATTACGAAAAAGGAAAGGGTACAACACTAACAAAATTAAAGCATTATGAAAACGAACTTTTTTGAACAAATAGCGGGGTTAGCCATTACAGGCACCCTACAAATCAATATCCAACCGCAAGAAAGCGGTACGCTGACTGTATCGGTCATGTTGGCGAATAGCAATCCTAAAATAACAACAGGCAGGAATATCCCGCCGATGCTGTTAAAAGGGAGTGCGCAGGAACTGGACGAAGCCTTTTTTAATCAGGTGGGCGAACCTGTTAAGCGAACCGTTAGACTGTTCGCCAATGCAGATGCCTACCAAAAGGAACTGGACAAGGCAGGGCAGGCAGGTAAAAAGGATAAGGACAATAATAAAGACAAGTCTGCCAAAAGCACATCGAACAGCAACCTGTTTACGCAACAGCCCGATGAACAACCCGATGATGATGATTTGGACGAAGTGCCGGACGAGCAAGCTGACGACAGCGAAGCCATAGCCGAAAAACAACGCCTCTATGACGAAGCCATGCAAAGGGTAGTCGAACTCAATACGCAAATGAAGTATAAGGAAGCTATCGCCCAACTGCCTGATGCCGGGGAATACCCGGACAAAGCGGATGAAATCGAGAACAAGCGTGTGCAATTGCAGAAACGGCAGGAAGTTTATGCCAGTTTACAGGAAGAAGTTTAACCCTTAATCAACAGCAAGATGATAGTCAACGAATTAACAAGGGTGTTCTTGCACAAGGAAAATGGGCAGGAAATCCGTTTGGCAGACCCCGGTGCAGAGTTTAGCACAAACGATGTTCAGAATTTCTATTCTGCAACCTATCCCATTTTGACCAATGCCAAAATCGTTGGCCCCGAAATCAAGGACGATGAAGTGCAGTACCGATTTGAAAGCACGATGGGTCATAAAGGATGAGCCATGAACAAGCAACAAAAGGACAGGACAATCAAAATCAGAAAGGAAAGCGAGGCATGGAAATTACAACAGCACTTCGGAGCGTTAACGGAAAAATTAAACCGTTTGCCCGATGCAAACGAGGTACAGCGCAACCCGTTACGGAGCGCACCTGCGGGGCTGACCGTAATGGTTTTTTGAGCCATCAGTTTAAGCCTTTTTGGGCTTATGACGGTAACAGGGACAGGGCGGAAAGGGAGTTTTTATGCTCCCTTTCCAATCTTTGCCAGTATTACGATTTGCCGATACCAGCGGCTATCAATGGTAATTTTCCGCAAAGCATTTATCATACCTATCAGGCTATTTGCGAACAGCTAAAAAGCCGGGATGGCAAACTGCAATGTGTCGTTCTAAAGGACGACAGCAACAATGCAACACTGGCTACCCTAAAGCAATTCGATACGGGCATGACCCTCTATTATATTCCCGTCCGCCCGGTATGGCATTGGGTGCAGAGCAGTGAGGGGCAGCACATCGCTGAACTCATCTTAGGCATATTCGCTTATCTGCATCAAGTTGTAGGCGTACCTTTTTTCGCTGACCAAAGTAGCTACTTAGCTTCCCAATATGACTATATCGAACAGATGGTCAATGATGAACAGGATGAAGAACCTTATCGCCAACAGCAAAAGGATGAGATTTATACCCTGACAAACGCAGGGTTAAAACTGCATAACTTAATCAGCGACCCGCAACGGTTAGCGCAATTTGAACAGACCGTTTTGAATTTTCACCATACAGATACTTGGGAACTGGATTGGGAATTGGTGGCGATAGAGTTTTTACAGCTTTTCAGGCTATATCCTAAACGTAACATCTTTGACCATATCCATTCGGGTT
>Ga0302307_10001773_pt1 | contig 13412 bp, 11 predicted proteins | sample III_Palsa_E3_2_FD_200530 | JGI IMG/M metagenome (GOLD analysis project Ga0302307, IMG submission 200530) | Peat permafrost microbial communities from Stordalen Mire near Abisko, Sweden - III_Palsa_E3_2 | ecosystem: Environmental > Terrestrial > Soil > Palsa > Peat permafrost | place: Sweden... | reverse complement strand
GCTTTTTGGCCGGTGAAGGCCACCTGGTCAGTGCCTGTTTGAACCTGGCTGCGGCTTTCAACACTTTCAAAAAAGATGGCGATATCAGGTTGGTGGCCTGTAGCCGGCCGGCCCACCGGTAATAACGCGGTAACTGGGCAGCCACGGGGATGCTACTGATGAGTAGGGTGCAAACGGGAGGGAATTGCCGGGCTATTTCGACAGCCATCATTTCGCCCATCGATAAGCCTGCGAGGACGAAAGGAGCGGATGTATCGATCTGACTTGCAAGCCGCAGAGCGTAGTCGGCTAATTTTTCCTTTTTGTGAGGGGCAGTCCAATGTATATATACTGCATTATATCCCTTGGGTAAGGTTATACGGGAAAATGCCCGATGGTCTGCCCCCATACCAGATATGAAATAGACGTTCAACGGCCTGTCGTTAATAGGCCTGAAGATAAATCATTTTTACTACGGATGGCATGAGGGTGGATTAGGCGGTGGGATGAAGGTTACCGAAGGCATCTGTCCTCTTCCTTAATGGCCAGGTCATTGATACTGGCGTATCTTTTTTTCATCAGGCCGTTGTCATCGAACTCCCAGTTTTCGTTGCCATAGGCGCGGTACCATTGGCCGCCGGCGTCATGGAATTCGTATTCGAAGCGGACTGCGATACGATGGCCGGTGAAGGCCCAGAGTTCCTTTTTGAGTTTATAGTCCAGTTCGCGCTGCCATTTGCGGGTGAGGAACTGGATGACCTGTTGTCTGCCATTGAGGAATTCGGAGCGGTTGCGCCATTCGGTATCAGGGGTATAGGCGAGGGCTACTTTTTCGGGGTTACGGGTATTCCAGGCGTCTTCGGCCAGCCGGACTTTTTGGGCGGCGGTTTCGGCTGTGAATGGCGGATAGGGAGGCTTTTGTTCCATGATGGTGATTTTTGATGGGCAAAGCTACGGGGATGGCGGGCTGGGGGATGGTGCTTGTCGGGGAATTTGTGGTGTTAAACGAGGGGGCGAAAAAGAAGGGGAAAGTATAAAAGTATAGATATATTTGGGTGAATTAATCATTGAACATGATAAGATTATTCGTCTTCCCTGCTTTTTTATTCCTGGTATTGCAAGCCGGCGCACAGACGCTCACTATGCCTCCCGAGATACAAAAAGCCTATGCTAATGACACCCGGTCCCTCAGTGGCAAGCCCGGAAAAAAATACTGGCAGAACCGCGGGCATTATACTATTTCTTTAACCGTAATGCCGCCAGATAACAGCATCAGGGGCGTTGAGCAAATCACCTATTTCAATAATAGTCCCGATACGCTGAGGAGCCTTAACATGAAACTGATCGTGAATGTTCACCGTGGCAGGCGAGGGGGAGCAGCCGATACATCGGCGGGGATTAAGGTTGACGAGATCGCGATCCGGGGTATCAAAACACCCTGGGATAATAATGAAGCCATTACTACGAATCAGATGGTAAATTTATCCGATCCGTTAATGCCTGATGATTCGATAAAGCTGGATATTACCTGGCATTATAATTTGTCACATAGGCCAGGTCGCGATGGTATAATCGATTCGACCAGTTTTTACATCGCGTATTTTTATCCGCGTGTTTCGGTTTATGACGATTACAATGGGTGGGATACACAACCGCATACGGGCGCCCTGGAGTTTTATAACGATTTTAATGACTATGATGTCAATGTAACTGTCCCCAAGGATTTTATGGTATGGGCTACCGGCACATTGCAGAACCCGTCAGCGGTGCTACAGCCTGATGTTGCTGAACGTTTGAAGCAGTCAATGACGAGTGATTCCACCATACACGTTGCTACTATGCAGGATTGGGCGGATAAAAAAGTCACTGCTCAAAATGCCAGTAATACCTGGAAATGGTCTGCGGGGAATGTGAGCGATATTGCCATCGGTATCAGTGACCATTACGATTGGGATGCCGGGAGCGTTGTTGTTGACGACAAGACGGGGCGGCGTGTCAGCATGCAGGCTGCCTTCGCGGACTCATCACAGGATTTTCATCATTCGGTGCAGTTTGGCAGATATTCGTTGGCCTGGTTTTCGAACAATTGGCCGGGAATTCCCTATCCCTATCCGAAATCAACCGCGTTCCAGGGGTTTGCGGATATGGAGTACCCGATGATGATCAACGACAGCCATAGCCCTGATCTTGTTTTTGCTGAATTGGTGCAGGACCATGAGCAGGCTCATACCTACTTCCCTTTTTACATGGGGACTAACGAAAGCCGTTACGCCTTTATGGACGAGGGCTGGGCAACCACTTTTGAATACCTGATCGGCCTTTCCGAAAGAGGCCAGGAATCCGCTGATAAATTTTATAAATCATTCCGGGTTAACGGATGGACTCACAGCTCACATGACAAAGAAAACCCCATTATTACACCCAGTCCCGATGTTACCTTTGGGGCAGGTAATAATGCCTATGGCAAACCGTCGCTGAGTTATCTTGCCGTAAAGGATTTGCTGGGTGATAAATTGTTCAGGAAGGGGTTACACAATTACATGAATAACTGGAATGGTAAACATCCTATCCCCTGGGATTATTTTTATTCGATGGAAAAGGGCTCGGGAAAGGATTTAGACTGGTTCTTTTATAACTGGTTCTTTACCCCGGGCTACATTGATCTTGCCCTGGCGAAAGTTGACAAGACTGAGAAAGGGTATGTGCTGGACATTAAGAACATTGGTGGTTTTGCCATTCCCTTTGACGTGATCGCGACTTATGACGATGGGTCAAACGAAAGCTTTCATCAAACTCCGATAGTCTGGGAGCGTAATCAAAAAGAAATATCTGTCAATATTAAAACGGGGAAATTGGTAAAAGCGCTGAAACTGGACGGTGGGATATTTGTGGATGCCAATGAAAAGGATAATACGTGGACGGCGAATTGGTCTTTTGACGAGAAGGTGAGCCCCCCAGGCAAGTAAATTGAGCTATAAGAGAAATGGGCCATAGGTATAATAGGTGACCTTTGTGTTGTTAATTCATAAAATAACAACAATGACAACAATTACAAAGATAGCTCTGGGCAACAATGGCCCACTCGTATCTAAACTCGGATTAGGCTGCATGCGCATGTCATCCGTTTGGGGTGGTCCCGTACAAGATGAAGGTGAAAGTATAGCTACGATCCAGATGGCATTAGACAACGGCATTAATTTCCTGAACACGGGGGATTTTTACGGCAGCGGCCACAATGAATTGCTTGTAGGTAAAGCTCTCAAAGGTAGAAGGGACGATGCATATGTCAGTGTTAAGTTTGGCGCGATTTTTCACGGTGGTCAATGGCTGGGGTTGGACCTGCGTCCCATTGCCATTAAAAATTTCATCAACTATTCTTTGGTGCGTTTGGGTATAGAGACCATTGATCTTTATCAGCCGTGCAGACTGGATAATAGTGTTCCGATGGAAGATGTGATAGGAACTGTGGCGGATCTGATCAAAGAAGGAAAGGTGCGTCATCTGGGCGTGTCTGAGATAAACGCGGAACAATTGCGGAAGGCACATAGTATATATCCTGTAACAGCGTTGGAAATAGGCTATTCATTGGCTGATCGCCAGATAGAAAGTGACCTGCTGCCTACGGCGAAAGAACTGGGTATTGGCGTGGTGGCCTTTGCCAACACGGCTGAAGGGTTGCTGACGGGTGAGATGAGAGCGCCCCTTGCGGCCAGTGACTACCACAGCCACTTCACGCGTTTTCAGGGGGAGAACCTGATAAAGAACCTGGAGAAGGTCGAAGTATTAAAGGCAATGGCAAAGAAAAAAGGATACACTCCGACGCAATTGGCGATCGCCTGGGTAAATGCGCAGGGCGATGATATCATGCCATTGGTAAGCATGAGCAGGAGGTCACGGCTGCCGGAAAATATGCAAGCCATGGAGATCGTCTTCACCTCCGATGAGATGAATACCCTGAACACTCATTTTTCGCTGGGCGCGATAGCCGGCGGCACGTATTTGCAGAGATAGCTCATATGAAGAATCCAACCGAAATAATTCCGGGAGTCCTTTTTTACTCTTATTTCTCGACCACGAGAAAGGAGAAGGTAGGGTTCTTTGAGCATAGCATCCTGGTGTTGCAGGTTTCGGGTCATTTTGCGTTGGAAACTTCCAGTGGCAGGATTTCGATGAGAACCGGCGAGATGCTGCTGATCCGTAAAAATCAACTGGGAGAAATTACCAAAACGCCTCTTGAGGGTGAGGATTATCAAACCATTGTCATTATCCTGAAAGAAGACCTGCTGAGGACGATTGCGCTGGAGGAGCATATAGAAATGGGAGGAAAATACGGCGGCGAACCCAACATTCTTATTCCCAAAAACGATTTTTTGCATGGCTATTTCCAGTCTGTGATACCCTATGTACATCATTCGGAAGAAAAGATAACGGCTGTCCTGGGCATGTTAAAGGTGAAGGAAGGAGTACAATTACTGCTGCATGCCATGCCTGAACTCAAGGAATTCTTATTCGACTTTTCCGAACCCCATAAGATCGATCTGGAAAAATTCATGCTCAGCAATTTTCATTTCAATGTCCCTGTTGAAAAATTTGCGCAGCTGACGGGGAGAAGCCTGGCAGGATTCAAGCGGGATTTTCAAAAGACATTCGGTGGGTCCCCGCGGCAGTGGCTGCAGGAAAAACGGCTGACGGAGGCTCGCCATCTCATCGAAAAAAAGAATAAGAAGTCATCTGAGATCTACCTCGATTTAGGGTTCGAAAGCCTCTCTCATTTCTCGCATTCTTTTAAGAAGAAGTTCGGCAAGGCACCCACGGAATGGGTATAGGAGGGCGGCGTCGTACGAAATATTTTTCCTGTTCTTTCGTTCTTTTTGCAAGATGAGAATTAGCCAATTGACTGATCTATTCCTAAATGTCCTGTCTCCACTCGTTTTGGGTGTTGTGATCTATTGGGCCGGAAACCGGGTTCCCATGCCGATGGCTGTCCGGAATTATCTGCCGGATGGTTTGTGGGCCTATAGCCTGATGTCGGCTATCCTCGTGATTTGGCAAAGGCGAATCGTGATCGGTTGGGTCCTCGCCGTATTCGCCCTTTCCATAGGCTTTGAAACGTTGCAGTATTTTCACTGGATCGCCGGTACTGGTGACCTGTATGATATCCTGACCTATTTTATTTTTTTTGGCATTTCCCTAACCATCAATATCCGTTATGAAAAACCACAAAAAACATCTCGCCTCTTTTTGCATTTTGGTCGTATTCGCCCTGCTGGCCGTCTCTTCCAGCGTTAATCACATCCACGGTACCGCTTTCAAGTACAACAACCAGGTGGAAGCACCGACGGACAATTGCCTGGTGAAGAATGACGGGACAAAGGTATTTGGGAAGGATATCTCCTGGAATACCGGCGTCCTGGTGAAAAAGACGATTGGTATCGACGGGAAGTATTTCCCCAGGTCGGAGATAAGGGGTTACTTTATGAACGGGAGTTATTACGGTCTGTTTAAGAATGCATATGGCCGCAGGATCATCCATGGGAAGATAAATGTGTATGTTCAGTGGGCGACGGTGAGCAGCACCACGACTTATAGCAATGGATCCACTTCAAGCCACTCGTATGATGATGCCTATCATTATGCGCAAATGGGTGATGACGGTCCCATGATGCCGCTGACGAGTAAAAGGAGGATCAAAAATATGCTGGAGGCTTGTCCATTGGCAGTGGAAATTGTGGCCCGGAGCGGCGGGAAGAAGGACCCCTACTTTAACCATGCTTTCGACGTGTATAATAACGGCTGTAAGGAATGAGCTAAGGATGTCGGAGTAAAAATAAAGAAGCCGGACGCGAAGTCCGGCGATATTAAAAAGGAAAAACGGACCATAGGTCCGTTTTTAGTGAAGGTTACCGGAGCTCTATCGAACCGCTTATAGCATTATTGCAGTCTATAAAGTGTTGACTCGGTGAACTAGACCTAGCAACTTTTAGGGAATTACATTTTGGTTATAAGTTAAATTTTTTTTTGATAAAATTATATACTATTGAAAATCAATATGATATATTTTCTAAAATGTTCAAAATCTTGTTATCTTTGTGTGTTATTTACTTAAAACTACAATAACTCAGGTCGCCCCAAGTTTAAGCAAACTGTATTCCATCAAAAGTGAACTACGAAATTGTCGAATTGGATGAGCTTTCAGGAAGTAAATCGACTATTTATTCCGTAATCATTGAAGACGAAGAATATACCTTATTCGACTCTTTTGTGGAGGAAAATAGTGTTGATCATCCTGATGAAGTAAAACTAATAGTCAACAAGTTATATCAGATTGGCCACAACTTTGGAGCAAGGGAGCAGTTTTTTAAGCTAGCTGAAGGAAAACCTGGTGATGGTGTGTGCGCCCTTTATGATGAAGAGGATAATAAGTTACGGCAATACTGTATTCGCTATGGTAGCGCATTGATCATCTTGGGCGGAGGAGGCCCCAAGCCACCTCAAATCCGAGCCTGGCAACAGGATGATAAACTCAAAAAAGAAGCCGAATTAATGATTTGGATATCCAGGGACATTATGAAAAGGATGCAGGACGGTGAAATATATTGGTCAAAGGATGGAACGAGACTATTGGGTAATCTAAAAATTTCAGACAATGAAGAATAGCAAACCTGCACGGAAACATAGCAGTGCTTTTGTCAATCAGCTGTTGGCTGAAACCTCTGATGTTGAAAAGGCACAGATAAATAATCGAATGACGTTGGCAACTCGCCTCGATGATCTCATCGCGGCTAAACGATGGAGCAAAAGTGAATTTGCAGCGAAAGTTGGCAAAAGCCCATCCGAGATTACCAAATGGTTGAGTGGCACCCAAAACTTCACAATCGACACGTTGACCGAAATATCACTTGCTTTTAACCTTTCGGTAGGGGAACTGTTTGCCGCCCCCCGACCGAAAATAATTAATCATATACATCTTCTGGTTAAAGCAATAAAATCAGAGCCCATCCCTTTCAATGAATCGGTTGGTAAAAAGACTATAGACTCAACGTCGGGTACCTTCAATAGTAATTATCCGGCCCAGAATTTTTCGTTATCAACGTTTAGTAATGCACAATCATAAGATTCATGGAAAATATCGAACCAAAGACAGAATACCATTTAAAAGGCATTGAACTAATCAGATGCACGATTAACACTCCTGAAGGAGCTCCGGCGCTTAATTTTAATTTTTCAATTAGTTTGCAAACGCAACTGGACGTGATGCCGAGAACATTGACGGTGATTGTAAATGTCGATGTGATATCAGATGATCAAAAAAATGTCTTCGGATCAATATCTGTAAACAACGTTTACCAAATCATAAATTTTGAAGAGGCCTTTAAACTGGATGCGCAGAATCAGTACGAAATTCCGCCAAAACTGTTGGAAGCAATCGGGTCGACCTCGCTTTCTACCACGCGAGGAATCATGTATTCCTTATTCAAAGGCACGTTCTTGAATAATGCACTTTTGCCCCTGGTTGATCTGCCGAAATTAAAACAGTATTGATAGAAAATGAGCTGACGCTCTAGCTGAATATTATCTACAAAAAGTATAAATGATCACCGAATGGTGATCATTTACAACGCGGCCGAATAAGGCCTCTGTGTGGAGAATACCGGAGTCGAACCGGTGACCTCTTGCATGCCATGCAAGCGCTCTAGCCAACTGAGCTAATTCCCCTTCTTTCGAAGCCAATCGTCAAGCTGCATTGGGCAGGCGGTCTGATTGGGGAGTGCAAATATATAGGATTTTGGATTAAACAATTCAAAAATCAGGGGTGTTATTTACCTTTACGTGGTCATTCAAAATCAATTTTATGGGTGTCTGGAGGCAGATTGAAGAATACTTCTACATTAAAAAGCGGGACCCGAATGCGCCGAATTCGCAATGGATGCGGTACATGCATGGGATTAACCGAATTTCCATTTTTATGTTCCTGATTGGATTGATCATTCTGTTGATCAAGTTATTCGTTATCAGACATCATTAGGGAAGTAGGGGGAGGGTCACCGGCGGGTCATGAATTGCAGGATGCTGGCGGCGGCGTTGGCGGAGGCATGACCACCCTTGCTGAGCAATTCCTTGAGGGCATGGTAGTCAGTCTGCAACTGCCTGCGGCGGTTTTCATTGTGAAGCAGGTCGTCCAATTCCCGGCGGAGGTTTTCGGGGGTCAGGTCATCCTGGATCAACTCTTTCACGACCAGCTTATCCATGATCAGATTAACGAGGGAGATGTATTTTACCCGGATGAGCCGTCTGGCGATCTGGTAAGAGACGGTGCTGCCTTTGTAGCAGACGATCTCGGGCACGCCGAACAATGCTGTTTCCAGTGTGGCGGTGCCGGAGGTGACACAAGCGGCCTGTGCCTGCAGCAGCAGAGCGTAGGTCTGGTTACAGACGGAAGAGACATTAGGATAGGGTGCCAGCAGGCTATCGTAGAATGCCGGCTCCTGGCCGGGGGCCTGGGCGACGACGAATTGAAGGTCGGGGAAAAAGCGGCTGGCTTCCAGCATCACGGGCAGTTTTTTCAAGATCTCTTGTTTTCTGCTGCCGGGCAGGAGGGCAATGACGGGTTTGGAAAAGCGGGGGAATGTGGGGAGGGGCGCGGATGCGGGGGCGGAGTGGTCGGCGCGGAAACGGTCGATGACTTCGACGAGAGGATGGCCGACGTATTCGACGTCATAGTTCCATTTTTGGTAGAAAGCCGTTTCGAAGGGAAGGATCACCAGCATTTTGTCGACTGTCTCGCGGATCTGGCGCACGCGGCCTTCTTTCCAGGCCCATACCTGGGGCGAAATATAATAGATAATCCGAAATCCCTGTCCGCGGGCCCATTTGGCGATGCGCATGTTGAAGCCGGGATAGTCAATGAGAATGAGGGCATCGGGGCGGTATTGCAGGATGTCCTGCTTGCAAAAGTCAAGGTTGCGGAAGATGGTGCGGAGGTTCATCAGTACTTCGGCAAAGCCCATAAAGGCAAGATCTTTATAGTGCCTGACGAGATCGCCGCCTGCGGCTGCCATAAGGTCGCCGCCCCAGCAGCGGACGGAAGTGGAAGGGTCGAGTTTTTTGAGCTCTTTGATGAGGTTGCTGCCATGGAGGTCGCCGGAGGCTTCGCCGGCAATGATGTAATACTTCATGCGGGGCGAAGATACGACGCTTTTTTTCTTATCTTGTCGTTCAAAGCTACTACATATATGCCTGTATATAACCGTCGTTCATTCGTGAATGCGTTGGGGACGTTCTCAGCCACGGCTTTTCTGGCTTCCCTGACGCGTCCGGCCTGGAGCCGTAACCTGGACAAGGCGTTGATGACGGCGGAACATCGTGCCCCCGAACAACTGGCGGGCGACGAAGACTTCTGGTATTATGTACAACAATCCTTTACCGTTTCGCCGGAGATTATCAACCTGAACAATGGCGGCGTTTCGCCTTCGCCGAAGGTGGTGCAGGATGCGATGAAACGGTATCTCGATTTCTCCAATGAAGCACCGAGTTATTATATGTGGCGGATACTGGATCAGGGCCGTGAGCCGTTGCGCAAAGACCTGGCAAGGATTGCCGGCTGCTCGCCTGAAGAAGTTGCGATCAACCGCAATGCCAGCGAAGCGTTGGAAACGGTGATCTTCGGTCTCAACCTGAAGGCCGGCGATGAGGTGGTCCTCTGCAAATACGACTATCCGAATTGTATCAATGCGTGGAAACAGCGGGAACTGAGGGATGGGATAAAACTGGTTTGGGTAGACCTTGAATTGCCCAGTGAGGACAACGATTACATGGCTGCTCAGTATATCAAAGCCTTTACGCCGAAAACAAAGTTGGTTCATGTGACGCACGTGTATAACTGGAACGGGCAGATCGTACCGGCGCGAAAGATAGCGGATGCGGCGCATGCGAAGGGTATCGAGGTACTGGTGGACGGGGCTCATAGTTTTGCCCATTTTGAATACAGCATTCCCTCGCTGGGCGCGGATTATTTTGGCACAAGCCTGCATAAATGGCTGGCTGCCTGTATAGGCAGCGGGATGCTGTATGTGAAGAAGGACAAGATACCGGCGCTTTGGCCGTTTTTTGCAGCACCAGATGCGAAGCAGGATAATATCCGGAAATTCGAGAACCTCGGCACGCGGCCATTCTTTATCGAGCAGGCGATCGGAAAGGCGATTGCATTTTACGATATGATTGGTCCGGCCCGGAAGGAACAGCGGTTATTCTATCTGAAGAACTACTGGATGACGGCGGTGAAAGATATTCCCAGGGTGAAGCTGCATACTTCGCTGAAACCGGGGTATGCCTGTGCCATCGGGGTGGTCAGTATCGAAGGCAAGACGCCGCAGGAACTGGACAACTACCTTTTCGACGAATACAAGATCCATACGACGAATGTCAATTGGGAGAAAGTCAGCGGCGTACGTATAACGCCAAACGTCTATACCACAACGAAAGACCTGGACAAGTTGATCACCGCGATAGGGGAGTTCGCCAAAACCTAGGATAGAGCACACATGAAGAGAGAAATCAGTTTATTACAGGCGACCTCCATCAATATGATCGACATGGTAGGCATCGGGCCTTTCGTGATGCTGTCTGTGGTGATAAGGTCTGTGGGCAGCAATCTTTTTATCTGGGCCTGGGTCTTCGGGGCTTTTACGGCGTTGGTGGACGGAATGATCTGGAGTGAATTGGGTGCGGCGTATCCGCTGGCAGGCGGCAGCTATAATTTTTTGAAGGAGGCCTATGGGAAGAAGGGGGGGCGGCTGATGTCCTTCCTTTTCGTGTGGCAAACATGCCTGTTATCGTCGCTGGTGGTGGCATCGGGCGCGATAGGCTTTGCGCAATATTTCAATTATCTTATTCCGCTGAGCTTTTGGGAAGAGAAAGGGGTGAGCGCGCTGCTGGTGATGCTGATCACGGTCCTGCTGTACCGGAATACCCGGGAGATTGGCAGAATATCGGTTTTTTTGTGGGCGGGGGTCATCATTACGATGCTGTGGATCATCATCAGTGGCTTGACGCATCGCCAGGTGGCGTATTCTCCATTGCCGGTGGGAGGAGAATCTATGTTTAGCGGTACGTTTGCGTTACTGGTCGGGCAAGCATCTGTCAAGACGGTTTACAGTTACCTTGGCTATTATAATGTTTGCCACCTGGGGGGTGAGATCCGCAACCCGGGCAGGAATATTCCGCGCAGCATTTTCATCTCCATTATTTGTATTACCCTTCTCTACCTGGCTATGAATTGGAGTGTTGTCAGCGTGATCCCCTGGCGGCAGGCTATGCAATCCAAATTCGTGATCAGTCTTTTCATGGAAAAGCTGTATGGAACCCGGGCGGCGCAGATAGCGACGTTACTGGTGCTATGGATAGCGTTTGCGTCACTGTTTGCCGTTGTGCTGGGTTATTCCCGGGTCCCTTATGCCGCGGCGGCGGACGGCAATTTCTTTCCTTTTTTTGCCAAACTTCATCCCCGGAAGGATTTTCCTTATATCTCGCTGTTGTTTGTGGCCGGGCTGGGGCTGGTATTCAGCCTGCTCTTGCGGTTGGAAAATGCGATCAGCGCTATCCTGGCGATGCGGATACTGGTGCAGTTCGTGGCACAGTCGATTGGGGTAGTGATGTTGCGCAGGCGAAAGGGGACTGCCGGTCTGCCTTTCAAGATGTGGCTGTATCCTTTGCCGGTCATCCTGTCGGTATCGATCTGGTTGTTCATCTGGTATTCCACGGGCATTGCGGCGTTGTTGGGGCTTTTCCTGACTGCATTTGGCGTAGGGGTTTTCTATGTGGCCCGAAATGGCTGGAAGCAGCCCATGGAAGCTACCGGTCTTGAAAACGAGGTGGTAAGCTAAAAGGAAAATAACGTAGTTTGCAAACCGAAAAATAATGATTGTTATGCAACGCAGAAAATTTCTTCAGCAAAGTGTGATAGCCGGCGCGGGCGTGCTGGTGGGTGGGAAAGCGATAGCGGGTACAGGGGTGATGGGCGCCGACGGATTCCCGGTGGTGCGGATACCGGCGGCGCAGCGCAAGTTCAAAAGCGAGGCGGTTGAAAAGATCATCCGGGAAGTGCGGGAAAATATCGGGAATAAGGAATTGGGCTGGCTGTTCGAGAACTGCTATCCGAATACGCTGGATACGACGGTGAATTTTGAGCTGATAGGCGGCAAGCCGGATACTTATGTGATCACGGGCGATATAGATGCAATGTGGCTGAGGGACAGCAGCGCACAGGTATGGCCGTACCTATCCCTTTGTAAGCAGGATAAGGACTTGCAGCAACTGATCAAGGGGGTGATCCACCGCCAGGTGATCTGTATCCTCCGCGATCCATATGCGAATGCCTTCTATAAAGACCCGAACAAGATCAGCGAATGGAAGGCTACGGATGTGACGGATATGAAGTCGGGCATCCACGAACGGAAATGGGAGATTGACAGCCTCTGTTATCCGATCCGGCTGGCGCACGGGTATTGGGAAACGACGGGTGATGCGAGCCCTTTCGATGCGGACTGGCTGATGGCGATGGGAAAAGTGCTGCAGACGTTTAAGGAGCAGCAGCGTAAGGATGGCCATGGACCTTATACGTTCCAGCGCAAGAGCCAATTTGCTACGGACAGTGTCCCGATGAAAGGCTACGGTTATCCTACGAAAAAAGTTGGCCTGATCCATTCGATGTTCCGGGCAAGCGATGATGCGACGATTTTCCCTTTTCTGATACCGGACAATTTATTTGCCCTGAGCAGTCTGCGGAACCTGCGGACAATGCTGCAGGCTTTGTCGATCGGTAAGGAGTTGGATGGACCGGCGTTTGCGCTGGAGACTGACCTGGTCAATGCATTGAATGAGCATGCGATTGTGACGCATCCGGTATATGGAGAGGTCTTCGTCTATGAAGCAGACGGTTTCGGCAACCACACGCTGATGGATGACGCCAACGTACCGAGCCTGCTGGCGTTGCCATATGTTCAATCGAAACTTTTCACGGGCGACTTATCGGTGCTGAATGCGGATAAACGCGGTTACACGGTCTACCAGAATACACGGCGGATGTTGTGGAGTGAGACGAACCCTTTCTTTTTCAAAGGCAGCGCCGGTGAAGGGATCGGGGGGCCGCACGTTGGAGTGGACATGATCTGGCCGCTGAGCATCATCATCCGCGGGCTGACGAGCCATGACTCGCAGGAGATCGCCGCCTGCCTGAAGCAGCTGCAGCATAGCCATGCGGGGACGGGGTTTATGCATGAATCTTTTCATAAGGATGATGTGTCGAACTATACGCGCAAGTGGTTTGCATGGGCGAATACCCTGTTCGGGGAATTCGTGCTGAAGACTTACCGGGAGAACCCTGCGGCGCTGTCATAGGGCATGGCGAGATGGGCGCGGGGGGCCGGATCAATTGA
>Ga0302307_10001767_pt1 | contig 13431 bp, 11 predicted proteins | sample III_Palsa_E3_2_FD_200530 | JGI IMG/M metagenome (GOLD analysis project Ga0302307, IMG submission 200530) | Peat permafrost microbial communities from Stordalen Mire near Abisko, Sweden - III_Palsa_E3_2 | ecosystem: Environmental > Terrestrial > Soil > Palsa > Peat permafrost | place: Sweden... | reverse complement strand
CCGCCGCGCAGCTCACCGACGCCCAACTCACCCTCGCGCTTTATGCCGCGTCGAATCGTGTATCGGTGTACGCGGGCAATATTTACGACAGTTCCGTCCCTGATGCCATTCCCCCCGGAATCCTGCACGACATTACCCTCGATCTGGCGTGTTTCTGGGCGTATAAGTCGTATCTCAAGAGCAAAGAGATAACCGCGCAGAATCCCGTTTTTATTGCGTATCGGGACGCCATGGGAATTCTGCAAGATGTGCGAGCAGGAAAGGTACTTCTTGACCCGGTGGCGGCGCCCGGAATTGGCATGGAAACGGGGACCGTGATAAATCGCCTGCCGCCGATTTTCACGGGCAGAGACAGCAACGTTCGCGTAAGCCCTGTCACAGGCGTCCTCGAAAGCGATGTGCCGTACGGCCAGTGGAGCCCGCGCGGCATGGGCTGGGGCGACGGCGCTGGGACCTTGTATGAGTAGCGCCGGGACGTTCGACGAGCGGATCGACGTGCTCCGCAAGATGGTCGGCGGCGGGACCATCACAGCGTCGTGCACGGTCGACCAGGTCTATGCCCACCGGCAGCATGAAGAGTTGTCGTGGAGGCACCCAAGGGGCGGGAAAGCCCTGTACTTGCAGCAGCCGCTGATGGAGAACTACCACTCCTATCTGGACGACTACGCCAAGACGGTGCTGGACGACGGCGGGCAGGCCGCGATGCGCCGCGCCGCCGAAAATCTCAGCGACCAGGTAGAAAGGCACGCCCCGCGCGAATTTTTCGACCTCATGCGATCCGGGCACCCGAAAGTTGAGCAGGACGGCACGATCTACGATCGCCCGCCGAAAGTGCCCCGGCTCACGAGGGAAGAACTGCGGGCCAAATCCAATGCGGCGCTGCGGGCGCGGTGGAATGCGGGCCTGGACGTGTTCTGGATGCGGCACGGCAAGGTCATTCACGTGCGGGCCGGGAAGGGGCGCAAGCCATGGTGACCTTCATGCGCGGAGGCAAGGTCATCCGCATCCCCGGCAAGCATGAGCCGCACGAGCGCAGGGGGCGGCTATGACGCTGCTCTTGGACCTCTCGCCCGCCGACGTTGCCGACACGTCCGATGACTGCTACACCCCCCGGTGGATCTTCGACGCCGCTGGCCTGGTCTTCGACATGGACGTGTCCGCCCCGGTCGATCCCGCGCGGCGAACCTGTCCAGCCCGCCGCTACCTCACACCCATCGACGACGGGCTGACCTCACCGTGGGACGGACTCGTGTGGATGAATCCGCCCTACTCCAATGCGCGACCCTGGGCTGAGCGATTCGCACAGCACAATTCCGGGGTGGCGTTGCTTCCGGTCATCAAGCGCTCGGCTTGGTTTGGTGCCCTCTTGCACCGCGCCGATGCAATTGCCCTCCTGACGAGTATCGACTTCATCGGGCCTGATGGCCGGGCACGCGAGATGCCGTTTTGCCCGCTGCTGGTTGGGTGCGGGACGGCTGGAGTCGAAGCGGTAGCGCGGATATCACGCGCCGACCAGCGCGCTATGGGCGCCTACTACGTGCGGCCGGCGATGACCGGATGAGCCATCCCGCGCCCACTGTCGCCCTTGAGCAGGTGATCTGCGACTGGATCGTCTCCCTCGGCTGGGATAACCGGCAGGAGCTGTCGTATCCCCTCTTCGTGGGCCCTGAGATCCTCGCCGACCCGGACAAGGCCGTTTTCATCACCGGCACGGGCGGAGCCGGGTACACCACCGAGGAGCCGGCGACGGACGCGGTGACGTTCCAGGCACGTGTCCGGGGCCCCGCCGATGACCCGCTAGCTGCCCGGCTGGCCGCTGACACGCTGGACGCCCTGATCCTTTCCGCCTCGTTCCCGGTGCAGGTGGACGGCGTGTCAGTGGTCCACGTGCACCGGCTGGCCGGGCGGCCCTCCATGCTGCCGCTGGATGAGGCCGACAAGCGTTTTGAACTGACCGCCAGCTACGTGATCGTGATCGGAGTTTTATGGCTACCGGACCGCGGCTTGCCGTCATCCCCGCCCTGTTCAATACCGGCCCTGCGGCGTCGGTGTTCCCGCTCTACGCGACGGTCGGCACGGCCGGTGTCGACGCGGCAGGCGCGGGAGGGACCGCGTTCGCCACCGCCTGGGGCACGAACCTGGGCGTGATGATCCCGAACGCGTCCAACGGCGGGGTGTGGCTGTACTACACGTGCGGGGCCGTCACCCCCTCCTACCAGGTGCTGATCGGGGACCTGGCGGGCACCTCGGGGCAGGTGCCGCCCGCCACCGCGGAGGCCGGGACGCTGGTCACGTCCTCGTCGGGGTGGCTGGGGCCGTTCAGCCCGTCCACCTACAACCAGCAGGCGCCGACGACCGTGACCTACAGCGGGGCGATCAACACGACCGCGCTGACCTCCGCGGCACTGGGCTGCGTGGTCATCGACTTCTCCTCTGGCGCGTCCCTGTGCGTCAGGGCCTACCAGAACGTGACGGTGAACCCTTGAGCGAGACCAGCACCCCGGCATCCCCGCCAGCGCCCGGCAGGCCCGCCACGGCTCCCTCAGCGGCCCCTGCGCAGACACCGGCGCAGGTGCCGGGTGCCGCTGCCGGGAGCACGTCAGCGGCCCTGGCCGAACCCGATCCGGCGCTGGCATCCGGTCCGCCCGCGGCGTCTCAGGACGCGTCGGGGCTGGCCGCGAAACTCGAGGCGCAGCTGGCGGACCTCCGCGCCGAAGCGATCGCCGGGGCGAAGGCGGTCCTGCGGGTCCTGCCGCCGCACTCCGCGATGACCTGGGCCGGCCACACGGTCACCGACGAGCCCACCGAAGTCCCCGCGTCGGCGGTGCCCGGCCTTTCCGAGGCCGCGATCAACGCTGGCGTCAAACTAATCCAGGAGCTGTGACGTGGCTATCGTCCCGCTGAACTACACGCCCCCCGCCTACACGACCACCAACGTCCTGTATGGCGTCGGCGTGCTGTTCACCGCTGCTACCGGCACCGCCGTGCCCGGCGACGCCTACTTGGGATACGGCACGAGCTGGACCGGGCTGGGATGGAACTACATCGGCGGGACGCTGGATGGCGTGACGCTCACGTTCGCGCCGACCACTCAGAACATCATCATCGAGGAACAGCCGACCCCGGTGGGCGTGGCCGTGTCGACGGCCGACCTGACCGTGACCTGCAACCTCTCGGAAGAGACGCTGAACAACGTCAGCTTGGCGTGGGGTAACTCCGGGACGCAGGCCGTGACCGCCGCGGGGGCCAGCCAGCCCGGCAAGACGGTCCTCACCCTGTCGACCGTGTTCCCGTCGCTCAGCCTCGCGTTGATCGGCAAGAACCAGTCCGGGTACGCGCGGGTCTTGTACATCCCGACCGTGATCAGCGCCGGCCAGGTGGCGACGGCGTACCGCAGGGCCGCGCAGCAGCGCGTGTACCCGCTCACTTTGTCCGCTATCTGCCCATTTAGCTCGATTACGTGGAGTGACCTCACGTCACTTGCTACCTCCTAGTAGTCTGTGCGTCACGGATAGTCACCACCGGGAAGGAGCGGACTATTGCCAGCGTTCAGTGCCGAATCCGTCGTAGAGGCTTTGGACTTCTCGTTCAAGCCGTACACGGACGCGGCGGGAACCATCCGGGAGCCCACGGACAAGCAGATCGCCTCGTTCCTCACCGGCGTGAAAAAGGTGGTCAAGGAGTCGGAGGACAAGCTGCCGCATGCGGACCCGGCGGACCCGGCTGCGGTGGTGGAGGCGATGGCCGACCTAGACCCCGAAGACGTCGTGTCGCTGATGGGCAAGATGGCCGCGCTGTACGCCTCCTTGTGCTCCGGCGACCCGTCCAAGGCGCAGATCCTCGCCCTGCCGATGCGGGTCAGGCAGCAGTTCTACAACTGGCTGCAGCAAGAGGTGATGTCCCCGGAAGTCGGACCCGGCGCTGGGAGAGCGCGGACGGGCTCCCCGCTGCGCGCAGTCGCCGGGTAATCCTCTATTCGGTCCGCCGGTACCTCGGTTTCGCCGAGGAGGAGTGGGATGAGCTGTCGTGGGACCGGCAGCACGCGTATCTGGACGGGCTGTCTGAGGACGAGTCGGTGCCGTTCAGCTTCCAGCCGGCAGAGACTGCCGTGCCCGGCGGGGCGATGGGGCCGCGGGTGCGGACCGGGGTGAAGACCGAGGCGGAAGTGGTCGACCTGACGGCGATGATCGCCCAGATGGAAGCCGGCCGTAAACCGGGCGGCGGCTGATGGCCTTCGATGCCGGGGCGATCGAGGCCCGCCTTACCATCAACCCGTCGGAGTTTAATTCCGAGCTGGCCGCAGCTGAGGCCAAGCTTGACGCGCTGACTAAGGACCACAAGGTCCGCATCTCGGCGGTCTTTGATAACGCATCGCTTTCGCGAGCTCGAAAGATGTTTGCGGACCTGGACAACATGATCTCCAGGGACGCGGCGCAGCGGCTCAGGAGCTCGCCGCAGGGGTCGGTGCTAGGCGCGCTGAACAGCCTGTTCTCCCCCCACCCGGTATCCGGCGCCCCGACCCCGCAGATGTCCGCGCAGTCGGGGCTGCTCGGCCAGATGATCACCCAGCAGGGCGGCGGAGGGCCTGCCGTCGGTGCCGCCGCCGCGTCGCCGGTGCGGCAGGCGCCCGGCAACGCGGCGCCCGCAGCCAGCACCGACAACATCATCAAGCAGGTACTCACCGGCGGCGGGGGGACAGCCGCGGGCGGCGCCAGCCTGCAGCAGCAGCCCGCCATCCTGTCCGCGGTCCCGCAACTGCAGCAGCTCCAGCAGCTCCTCGGGCAGATCAGCGACGGGATGTCCGGGCCGGGGCAGGCCGGGACTGAGGCTGTCGCCGCGTTCCAGGCGCAGCTGACGCAGGCGGCCACGGCGCTGGACGCCCTCAACCAGGCCATCGCCGCGCCCCAGCAGCTCGACGTGGACAACACCGAGGCTCTCGCCTCGGTCGCGCAGGTCGCGGCGGCGGATGAGGCGCTGAAGGCGATGACGGCCGGGGGGACACCGCTTGCGGGGAGTGGCACCGAGAACGTCTCCGTGAACGTCACGGGTCTCGCCGCGGCCCAGCAGCAGGCATCAGGGCTGCAGAAGTCGCTGGCCGGGGTCGGTCTCGCCGCAGGCGCGTCGGGAGCCGGGATGGCCAGGCTCGGCGGGGCCGCGAAGTCCGCCGGCTCCGATGCCGAGGCGGGCGCCAAGTCGTTTTTCGACCTGACCCGGCAGGTGCAGCTGTGGGGCGGGGCGTTCGGCAGCACCGAGCTCATCGGCCAGGTGCAGCTGTGGCACATCCTCCTCGACGGCCTCATCGAGACCAGCGTGATCGTGGTCGAGACGACGCTGACGATGGCGCAGACGATCATCACGACGCTGCCGATCTGGAAGCAGCTGTACACCAACATCAAGTCGACCGACGAGGTGGCGCATGCGTTCGGGTTGAGCCTCGGGCCCGTCCACATCGGCTTGTCCCAGCTCCAGAAAGACCTCCAGCCGGGAATCCTGGAGCTGTACGGCGGGGCGATGGGGCTGATCGGGCACCAGTCCTCGGTGGCGGCCGGCGGCATCCAGATGGTCGTGACCGGGTTCGATGACTGGATCGCGAAGCTGGACCTGTTCACGAAAGCGCAGGGATCGTCCGGCGCGATGCTGGTGTCCGGCTACAACATCATGAAGCAGCTCGCCGCCATCGTCGACACGCTCGGGGTGGCGTTCGAGAACCTGCTGAAATCCGACCCGGGGACCGTGCATTACCTCCTGGACGTGGTGGAAGCGGGCGCGAAGCTGATCCAGCTGTTCAGTGAGATCCCCGCGCCGATCCTGAAGACGGTCATCGCGATCCACGGGTTCCTGCTGTGGGGCGGGCTGCTGTCCGACCTGGTGATCAAGATGGCCTCCCCGATGGTGAAGCTCGGGTCGGACCTGGTGATGCTGGCCGGCAACGCCGGGATACTCGGCAAGTCGTTCGAGAACGTGTCCGGGGGGTTCCTGGCGTTCGGGCAGAACGCCGGTTTCTTCGGGTCGAAGATCCAGGCCGCGCGTATCCCGGTCACCGACCTGCGCGAGTCGGTGGATGACGTCGGGACGTCCACGGAGCGGACAAGCGGCCTGCTGGGCGCGCTGACCGGCTCCATCGGCGTGACAGCCGTCGCGATCGGCGGCGGGGTGCTCGCGCTCGGGGCCCTGGCCTACTGGATGACCACCGCGGACACCGCGACCCACGCCCTGATCTCGACGCTGGACACGGGGGTGGACGCCGATAACGCCAGCACGGCCATCCTCGCCATCAACACCTCCATAAGCACGCTGGACACGGCGATCACGAAGGTCAGCCCGCACATCCAGACCCTGAACGACCAGACCAGCCACCTCCAGGACGTCGCCGGGAAGAACCTGGAGGCGTTCGGCGCCGCGGTGGGTGACCTGTTCACCGGGGATGCGTCGTGGAACCAGGCCGGCGACATCTTCGCCAAGCTCGGCAACACGATCGACGTGAGCGCGAAGTCGATGGTCTCCTGGTTCGGCCTGATCCACTCCAGCATGGACAAGGCGTCCGATATCAGCGCGTTCAAGGGCGCGATCATCAACCTGACCGGCGAGCAGGACAACCTGTTCAAGGAGACCGGCGGCCTCATCAGGCAGGGCTACAGCTACTCCCAGTCGCTCGCCCTGATGGACCTCGCCGGGGTCAGCGCCGGGGACTCGTTCGCCTTGATGGCGCAGAAGGTCGACAACCTGATCAAGGGCTACGAGGAGATGTCCGTCCAGGGGCCCATCCTGGCCAGCGCCGTCGACGCGGTGACGTTCGCGTCGGAGCAGCAGAAATCCGCGGTCGCCGACATCACCGCCGGCTGGACGGCGTTCCTCGGGGTGGTCACCGGGGGCGCCTCCGCGTTCATCACGTTCGAGCAGGGCATGAACACGATGAACGCCGACGCCGCCGCGTCCGGCGCGTCGATGGGCGGCGTCGGGACCGCCGCCCTGGTGCTCAAGAAGTCGCTGGGCACCGTCAGCGACGCGTCACTCACGCTGCAATCACAGTTCCAGTCCCAGATCACGAACGCCGAGGCGGTCCAGGCCGCGCTGCTCAACCAGGCGAGCGCCGCCGGGCTCGGCGCCAAGGGCACCGCGATGCTCACCCAGGCCGGGAAGGATCTCGTCGCGCAGCTGATCCCCACGGCGTCGGGCAGCAAGGAGGCCACCGCCGAGCTGTACTCGTTCGCGCAGCTCGCCGGGTACACCGGGCCGGACAACCTGAAGTCGCTGACGAAATGGCTCGGGAACACCAAGGACGCGGCGAAGGGCCTCGACAAGATCGTCTCGACCCTCACCATCGACTCGGCGAACCTGGCCACCGACATGAACGCCCTGGCCTCGGCGCTCCAGCAGAACCTCAACACGGCGATGGCCGCGGCCATCTTCCAGGCCGACGGCGGGCAGGCGGCGTTCGACAACTTCGCGACCGCCGTCCGCGGTGCCCACGGGAACGTCAGCGACCTGATCCCGACCGCCCAGAAGCTGGCCACCGGACTCATCGAGACTCTCGGCAACACGACCCAGGCCGAGGACGAGTTCGTCGTCTTCGCCGAGAAGATGGGCCTGAGCCAGAAGCAGGCGGACGCGCTGTGGGGCTCGCTGAACCTGGGCGGCAAGGCCCTCAGCGCCGCGCAGTCCGCGGTCGCGAGCTACTCGGCGGCCGTCACCGGGGACTTCAAAAGCCAGGCCGCCGCCGCCGCCAAGGCGCAGGGCGATATCGCGAACCTCACCACCGCCACCTCCGAGAACGGGTATGAGTCCCAGAAGGCCCAGGCCGCCCGCCAGCAGCTGATCGCCGACCTGATCGGCTGCGGGGTCAAGTCCGGCACCGCGACGACCGCCGTGGACAGCTACTCCGCCGCGGTCGCGCAGAACGGTGCCGACTCCAGCCAGGCAGCGGCGGCCCGCAAGGTCCTGATCACCGACATCCTCGACGCGGGCAGCAACGCGGCGGCAGGCCAGACCGAACTGGCGAACTACACCGCCGCCGTGAAGGACAACGGGGCCAAGTCCGACGCCGCCAGGGCGGCGCGGGCGGCGCTGATCAAGGACCTGGAAGCCACCGGGCTGAACGCCCAGGCCGCCAACGGGCTGGTCGACGGGCTCACCGGCTCGCTGCAGGGCCTGGTCAAGGGCAGCCCGTACGCCGTGAAGCTGAAGGAGACCGGCGCGGGCACGTTCGTCATCAACGGCAATGTCGCCCCGACGCCCTCCGGCGGCGTGAACTACAACACCGCCGTGACCAAGGCGGAAGGCGGGCTGATCACGGGGGGCTCCGGCCCCACCGCCGATGACGTGCTGATCCGGGCGTCGGGCGGCGAGTGGGTCGTGCAGGCGTCCTCCGTCGCCAAGTACGGCGGTCCGGCGATGGCCGCCGTCAACGCAGGGAAAGCCATGATCGCCTACGCCGCCGGCGGGGCGGTGCCCGGCTACAGCGGCGGCATCGGGGGGCTGGCCGGCGCGACCGCCACCGACTGGTACGACTTCCAGTCCGCCGTGACGGACGCCATGGAGAAGTCGATGACCACGGCGTTCAGGACTGCGGCAGCCGCGGCGGTTGCCGGGATGAAGGGTACCGCAGCGGCATATAATGGACCAGGTACGCTGTCGGCCCAGGCGATCATGGGGTACTGGACCGGGGCGGGCGGCCCCGGGGGGCAGACAGCGAACATCGCGCAGGCCATCACGGGCCCGGAATCGGGGCGACGGCCCGGCGCGGTCCAGCAGGGCCAGCCGTACGGCTGCGTGCCGCTGGATACCCGCATCCTGACCCGCCGCGGATGGCTGGCCCACGACCAGGTCCGGCCCGGCGACCAGACCATCGGCTACAACCCTGATTCCGGCCGGTCCGAGTGGACGCTCATCACTGCCGTCCACCACTACGACGACGCGGAAGTCTGGCGGATCGGGAACAATCGCTGGCACGCCGACGTCACCCCGGATCACCGCTGGTGGTCCGACACCGAGACCGAGACCGGCACCCGGGGCGAGTTCGTCCGTACCCGCGACCTCGGTGCCCATCACCGCATCCGGCTGGCCGCACCTGCCGACACCGACGGCATCCCCGGCCTGTTCCTGCACGAATGCGCCATCATCGGCTGGCTGATGGGCGACGGGCACGTAGGTAAGGGCCAGAATCACGGAGTTCCCGCTGACTGCTGGGAAGCGCGCATTTACCAGTCCAAGCCGGGACAGGTGATTAAGATCCGGGCGCTACTCGCAGGCATCCCGCATACCGAACGGACCCGGCAGCGCGGCCCAGTGAGAATGCTGTCACACGAGTTCAGGCTCAGCCGCGCATACGCTAACGACCTGCTGAAGCGGGCGCACTGGGGTGAGATGACGCCGGAAGAGTTCGTGCTGGCGCTCTCGCCCGATCAGCGCATCGCCTGGCTCGCCGCGATGATCGACGCCGAGGGTAACCACATCAAGGACACCGTCGCGGAGCGCGGGCCGTCCCGCGGCGCCCGTCCGGCGCCCGGCACCTTCACCCGCATCTCCCAGGTCGACGGACCGATGCAGGACGCCATCACGCTCGCGGTGTACCTCGATGGGTGGAACCCGTCCCGGTCTCCCGTCCAGCCCGAAACCAGCCGCCAGGCGCACCAGCAGCCCGCCGCCAACATCGGGATGAGGCGTCCCCACGTCACCGCCGGGCGATCACACACAGTGACAATTCTGGGAAAGTTTGCAGTTTGGTGCGTTTCGACTAAACTGGGCTCGTGGACCGCTGACCAGGACAAACACGTATTTCTCACCGGGAACTCGACTGGTTGGGGCTTGTGGCAGATCACTCCAGGTGACAGCGAACCGCAGGCCGGCATCAACAGCGCCCTGCTGAACCCGCACAACAACGCGATAGCCGCCGTCGCCAAGTACCGGGGTTCGGGCGGCTTCAGCCCGTGGACGACGTTTGAGGACGGGCTGTACATCCCGTACCTTCTCGGCGGCATCCAGGCGGGGCTGTCCGACCCGGCGCCGTCCGGTTACGCCAAGGGCGGGCTGATCACCGAGCCGATCATCGGGTTCGGGCAGCACACCGGCCGGAGTTACACCTTCGGCGAGAACGGCAAGGAGTGGGTCACCCCGGCGGGCGGTCCCGGCCCGGCCGGGTCCGGCGGGGTGCTGGCCAACAACCTGTCCATCATGATGCCCGAGGGCGCGTCGCTGGCCGCGGCGTTCACGGAGCTGAACTTCCGCCTCAAGGTCGCGCAGCAGCAGGGCTGGGCAGGACTGGTGACCAGTGGCTGACCCCGTGCTGACGTCCGGTCAGTATTCAATTGGCGCCGACGGCTCGAGCACCGCGTTCGTGTACGGCGGCACCGGCCCCTACGCGAACAGCATCCAGGTCAGCAGCACCGCCGTCGACACCGGAACCGTCAGCGTGCAGGACCAGGCGATCGTCGGGCAGGACGGCCTGCTGTTCGGTGTCGACACCCTCCCCGGCATGGTCGTCACCCAGACAGGCCAGGCGTATTCCCTGCCGGCCCCTGCCGCGGCGATGGACGCCTACTCGGCGCTGTCCGCGGCGTGGAACGCCCCCGCGGTCCGGCTCGCTGACGGGGCGGTGCAGGTGCTCCGCGCGTACTACCGGGGCTCCGCGGTGGTCAGGCGCACCTACGGGCGGGGCCGGAAGATCATCCCCGCGTACGGGATGGTGAACCAGGGCCTGGTGCCGTTCACCGCCCAGTTCCAGTCCGCCGACAACACCTGGTATGAGGACGTGAAGTCCTCCCTCACCCTCACCGCCTCGCCGAGTTTCCGCGGGTCGCTGACCACTCCGTGGACGCCGCCGCTGGCGCTGACCGCCACGTCGAACTACCAGCAGAACACGCTGGTCAACGCCGGGCCGCTGCCCACCTGGCCGGTCATCACGTTCACCGGGCCCGTGTCCTACCCGGGGATCACGTTCATCAACACGCCGGTGTCGATCGGGTACCTGGGTGCCCTCGCGGCCGGGGCCAGCCTGGTGATCGACACCCGGCCGTGGGCGCGGACGGCGCTGCTGAACACGGGCGCGTCGGTGGCCGGGTACCTGACCGGCAGCGCGATGCTGTCCCTGCAGGTCCAGCCGGGTGCGACCGTCGTGCATTACACCGGCCAGGATTACACAGGGTCATCAACATGCGTCATATCCTGGCGCTCTGCCACCTTGAGCATCGGGGGTTCCACGTGACGTTCCAGACCGCAGCCGCCTTTGTCGACGGAAATACAGAGTCAGGCAACTTCCTGCGCCTGATGCTGCAATCGAGCACGGCCGGCAGCCAGGGCATCGTCGGCGCGCAGGATCTGCTGGTCACCGCGAACACGGTCAACAACTCCGGCATCAACATCGCGTCGGGGGCGTGCGTGGTGTACGGGGCGGAGACCGCGTTCCAGGGCTCCTATTACGGGTACAACGTGGGCCTTGACACCAGCCTGACCATCGCGGCGACGAGCGGCACGATCCGGTCGGACATGATCGTGATCCGGGCCGAGGACCCCACCTGGTCCGGCAGCCCGTGGGGGAACCCGGCGTCGGGGCAGATCCTGTTCCCCCGGGTGCTGTCCAACGTCGCCGCGGGGCTGACCACCGTGCCGGGCGGCTACTCGGCCATCCCGCTGTGCCGGATCGACATGCCCGTGTCCACGTCGGCGGTAAGCCAGGCGTACATCCATGACCTGCGGGCGGTCGCGCAGCCGCAGCGGATCATGCAGGTGGTCACCGCCGCAGGGCCGGGTTCGGTGACCAACTGGACGGCAGGCACCACCCCGGTCGCCTGGCCGCCCGGCGCCACCTGGCAGGTCGCCATCCCGGCGTGGGCCACCACCATGGTCTGCTCCTGGGTGATCGGGGAAGCCTCCTACATCTCCGGCTGGGCACGCGGCAACGTCGGCCCGGTGTTCGGCGCGTCGGTGACCGCGCCCGCCCTGACGTTCACGCAGCCGCTCGTATCGGCTACTGCCGGCCCCGAGCACACCATCGCCGGCGGGTTCACCGCCGCGATCCCCGCCAGCCTGCGCGGCACCACCCAGACGATGCAGTTCTCCCAGGTCGCCAACGGACAGACCGGCCTGATGGCGGCCACCGAGGCCACGTCCACCTCGGTGACCTACGAGTTCCAGCAGCTGGCGAGCTCGTCATGAGCGAACCCCAGCGGACCTCGACCAGGATCGAGCGCTACGACGAGGAGCAAACGGAGTGGGCGCGTGCCCTGCTCGGCCTGCCGCCGGACGCCACGCTCACCTCCGCTGACTTCGCTGCGGCCGGGGTCACGCCCTACAGCGTCACCGGCGAGGACGACTGCAACGCCATCGTCGGGACCGGGTGGGCGGCGATGCTCGGCGGGATCGCGGGCACCACCGTCCCGAACAAGCTGTCCGCGACCTACGGGCGGATCGGGGTCGGCACGGGCACCGTGACCACCTCGTGGGCCAACACGTACCTGTCCGGCGACACCGGGTCGGCCAGCACCACCAGTTACTATCAGCTCTGCGGCACCGCCCCGGTGATCGTCACCTCGAGCGGGCCCGCGACCCTGACGCTTTCCGCGTCGTTCGGGGGCACCGCTGCGCTGTTCGCCTGGAACGAGTTCGGGGTCGACAACGCCCCCGCGTCCGGGGTGTACCTCAACGGCCTCGCCGGCGGCTACATCCTGTTCAACCGCGGCGTGTGGTCACCAGGTCAGGGCACGAAACTTTCAGGACAAACGTGGCCGATCAGTGTCGTTATGACGTTCGGATATCCGTCAGGTGACAACGTGCTCTCGGCGGTCGGTCCTTGACCATCTCCGCGCCGGAATCCGGCACCGCGCTCGACACCGCGACCGTCACCGAGACGATCGCGATCTCTGCGTACGAGCGCGGCGGCGGTCAGGACAACGCCGTCGTCTACAAGACGGTCGCCGCGCCCGTCCCCGCCCCGGCGGCGCTGCCCGCAAGCCCGGCGTTCATCCTGAGCCAGATGCCGCGGATGCACGCGCAGAACCTGCTCACCGGCCAGTGGTGGCACCGCGACGTGCAGGGCATCAGCAGCCCCTCGATCACGTGGGCGCTGAACGCGCCCGGCACGTTCTCCTGCACCCTCGCCCCGCCCCGCCCCGACATGCTCGACGCCACCGGCAACCCCGTGCTGCAGGAATGGCGGGACGCGATCTACCTGGAGGAATCCAACCAGATCAAGTTCGGCGGCATCCTCACCTCCTCCACCATGGCGGGCCCGGCGTGGACGCTGACCGTGATGGAGTTCTCCGGCTACCCCAACGGCATGCTGTACGAGGGCCCGGACTTCTCGGTGACGGACATCGACGCGCTCGACGCGGTGCGGTACATCTGGAACTGGCTGCAAGCCCAGCCCGGCGGGGACCTGCAACTGCAGCTCGGCACCGGAGAGTCCGGGGTGCTGCTCGGCTCCCAGGCCCCCGCGGG
>Ga0302307_10001745_pt1 | contig 13500 bp, 8 predicted proteins | sample III_Palsa_E3_2_FD_200530 | JGI IMG/M metagenome (GOLD analysis project Ga0302307, IMG submission 200530) | Peat permafrost microbial communities from Stordalen Mire near Abisko, Sweden - III_Palsa_E3_2 | ecosystem: Environmental > Terrestrial > Soil > Palsa > Peat permafrost | place: Sweden... | reverse complement strand
TCCGCCGACCCATTTTCCTGCTGGCCATTGTGGTGATGGCGCAGGTGATGCTGCTCGCTTACCAGATTAAGGGCGATCACGATGTGCGGTTGATCCGGTACTGGGCGGTGGCGCTGATTACGCCGATCGAGCGGGTGGGAACCTGGAGCACGTCGAAGGTGGGCGGGGCGTGGAGCGGGTACGTCGGACTGCATAACGCGCGTTCGGAAAATAACAACATGCACGCGGAGCTGGACGAGCTGCGGATCCGGAATCGCGAATTGGAAAGCCGGGCGGCGGAAGCGGGGCGGCTGGAAGCGATTTTGAAATTCCGCGACGAGCATCCGGAAGCGCAGATGCTGGCGGCGCAGGTGATCGGGTCGAGCGCGGATCCGACTTCGCATACGCTTTTTATAAACCGCGGCGACCGGGACCGGTTGCGGGTGAACCTGAGCGTGATCACGTCGGAAGGAATCGTGGGGAAAATTGTCGAGGTGCTGCCGAACACTTCGCAGGTTTTGCTAATCAACGACAAGGACAGCGGAGTGGGCGCGATGTTTGCGGGATCGCGGACGCACGGGGTGGTGAAAGGCAGCGGGGACCCCGAGCCGCACATGGAATACGTGGTGAACGACGAGAAAGTGACGCCGGGCGAGGCGATTGTGACCTCGGGCGAGGATCACATTTTTCCCAAGGACCTGCCGATTGGGACCGTGCTGGCGGCGAATCCAGGAAATCCGTTTCAGATTATTCGAGTGCAGACGGCGGCGCGGTTGGACCGGCTGGAAGACGTGATCGTGCTGCTGGGCCAGCAACAATTGACGCCTTTGAAATCCGCTGCCACGGCGGATGCGAATCCAAGCGCGCCGGAAAAATCGACGGCTGCTCCTCAAAATTGATATGAGCTCCGATTACATGCTGAACATGAGCGAGCACTCCGACCGCAACATCGAAGTGCACAAGTTCTACAACGGGGCGATTTTTGCGGTGTGCGTGCTGGCGCTGGTGTTTCAGGCGTTTTTGCACAAGTACGGGCGGTGGTCGGAGCTGATCGACCTGCCGCTATTGGTGACGATTTATTTTGGATTCAGCCGGCGGAATCCGATCAGCGGAATGTTTCTGGGCGGAGTGATCGGCATCGCGCAGGATGCGCTGAGCCACGACAATCCGATCGGGATGTACGGGATCGCGAAGACGATTGTGGGCTACACGGCGTCTTCGATCGGCGGACGGATCGATACGGAGCATCCGGTGAGCCGGTTTGGATTGATTTTCGTGTTTTTTCATTTTCACCAGGCGATATTGGTGATCACGCAGCGGGTGCTGCTGAATCATTCGGCGCGTTTTTTTTCGTGGCAACAGCTGGTCGATTCGCTGGTGACCGCCGCATTTGGCGTGCTGCTTTTCGCGCTGCTCGATCGACTGCGCCGGTCATCGTAAGTCTTCCGTTTACCCAACTGCTGATACACTCCTTCCCGCCAAGCTGAGTTTTTCGCCGATCGTGATGCAAAACGACCTGGTGCGGGGCGGAGACCATTATCTGACCTATGCTGCTTAACATCGTTGCGCCGGTTGCGGTTGTGCTGGTGGCGCTGCTGATTTGCGTGGCGTGCATCGTCCGAATACGCAGCCTGCGGCGCAAGAATTATGGAAAGTGGCGTCGCGTGGGCGAAATAATCGCTCTTTCGATTGTGGTTTTTCTCGCGGCAGCCATTGGAGGCGGGGCTGCGTTCAATGCGGTGGCCGGCCAATATTTTTTCTCGCGCCGTACGGCTCCGGGAAAACTTTACGATGTTAGCGGATACAAAATGCATTTGTACTGCACGGGCGAAGGTTCGCCGACGGTGGTGCTGGATGCGGGGCTGGGCAACGATTCATTGATTTGGGCCAACGTGCAGCCCGAACTTTCTAAGATCACGCAAGTTTGTTCGTACGATCGCGCCGGATTTGGTTGGAGCGAGGCGCGGCCTGAGCCGCGCGACGCCCGGCGGCTCAACGACGAACTGCACGGGCTGCTGAGCGCGGCCGGTGTTACAGGGCCTATCATTCTGATGGGACATTCGATTTCGGGTTTGTACCTGCGCGATTACGCCACTCGCTATCCGCGGAATTTGTCGGGTCTGGTGTTTGTCGACGGCTCGACACCGCTACAGGACGAGCGCTTTCCGGCGGAAATTCAGCTGATGGAAAAACAAGAAAGTGCCGAGCTGGCCAAGCTGGAATGGCTTTCGGTTTTGGGGCTGCGCCGCGCAATGGGCGGCTGCGCGCCAGAAGAGGGTTTCAACAAGAGCGCGGCGAAGATGATTGCCGAAGATCAGTGCCGCACTTCGGTGCTGGCGGCTGCGGCGCAGGAGCTCAGCAGCATTCAGCAGTCTGGCGACGAGACGATACATACCGGCCCATTCGGCGATCTGCCGATTTTGATTTTCTCCCAGGACCTTGAGCAGCCTGCCACTCCGGGCATTTCCGCGGAAGCGGGAAAGTCGGTCAGCAAGACCTGGAACGAAATGCAGGAAGACCTGAAGAAACTCTCGACGCGCAGCCGGTGAATTATCGCGAAGGGCAGCAGCCATTACGTGCAGATCGATCGGGTGAGTTTGCTGAACGGCGAAGTGATCACGTTTATCAAGCAGATTCGCGGCGAGATGCCGGAGCCCACGGACTACGGCACGACGAAAGTCGAATAGCTCGGCTGGGCCGGGGAGGCTGCGCGAAAGTCTTGGAGGCTTGGTGGTACTGGTCAAACACGGCGACAAGCCACCAAACTTCCAAGCCAGGCGGATCGCGTTCGTAGGCCACTGACGTTTGTTAAAACCAAAAGTTGCCGAGAATAGTCTAAGAGGAGCGGCTATTGGGCCGGCTCAAAATTATTTTTTCAGGAGCAGATACGCATGTTCGCAGTGACTGGAATTACGGGGAATGTGGGCGGGCAGGTGGCGCGGAATCTGTTGGCGGCGAAAATCCCGGTGCGGGCGGTGGTGCGCGACACGGGCAAGGGAGCGGAATGGAAGGAGTGCGGGTGCGAGGTTGCGAAGGCCGATATTAATGATGCGGCGGCGCTGACCGCGGCGTTTCGCGGGGCGGAAGCGGTTTTTGTGATGGTGCCGCCGAGTTTCGATCCGTCGCCGGATTTTCGGGAGGCGCGGGCGATTGGCGCGACGTTGCGGACCGCGATCGATGGGGCGCGGCCGGGGCGGGTGGTTTATTTGTCGACGATCGGGGCGCAGGCGGAAAAGCCGAATTTGCTGACGCAGCACGGAATGATTGAGAAGGCGCTGGGGGACGCGGCGGTGCCCATAACTTTTTTGCGGCCGGGCTGGTTCATGGAGAATTGCAGTTGGGACGTGGGGCCGGCGATGGATCGAGGAGTGATTCCGAGTTTCCTGCAGCCGCTGGATAAGCTGGTGCCGATGGTGGCGACGGCGGACATTGGGCGGGTGGCGGCGGAATTGATGCAGGAAACGTGGAAGGGGCGGCGGGTGGTGGAATTGGAAGGGCCGCGGCGGATTACGCCGAATGAGATTGCGGCTACGTTTGGGGAGTTGCTGGGAAAGCCGGTGAAGATGGAGATTGTGCCGCGGGAGAGTTGGGAGGAATTGTTTCGGTCGCAGGGGATGAAAAATCCAGAGCCGCGGGTGCGGATGCTGGATGGATTTAATGAGGGGTGGATTGAGTTTGAGGGTGGGGCGCGAAACGGGAAGGTGGAGTTGAGGGAGGTTTTGCAGGGGCTGATCGCGGGGGCGGCAAGATCCTAGTGGCTCTGCGTCTGGCTCGTGGCGGAGCCTGTGTTGAGATTGATCGCGCAGGCCGGCGTGCCGCGCCTCCGGTGCTCTTCGTTTGTTTTCGTTTTGTTTCCCGGACCTTACGGTCCGGGCTAACTTATGCCGCGCCTCCGGCGCTGGGCGGAGGAGGCTTCGCGAGAGTTTGCGAAGCGTGGTAATGCTGGTCAAAGGCGGCGGCAAGCCGCCACACTCCAAAGGTTCTTGTTGGATTCTTGGCCGAAACTCCACAAGCCGCGTGTTGAACGCTCTCTACCAAAGGCCAATTCCGGATAGGACGGGGTTTCGCTGTTCTTTCGGCATTATCGGAATGGACATGGCGGCTTGCTCGTCCTAGTACGGAGTGTTAATTTTGATACTCCTATATTGTCCGGTGTCTTAGCTGGATTGGCGCATGTGGGTGCGGTTTAGGCCCGTGCAGGAGTGGGAGTCCGTTGGGTTCATGGAATATTAACGACCAGAGAATTCCGCAGGAACGGCTGGCTCTGGTTTCGTATTTGTCGGTTGGCCTCGTCGTGCTGTTGATGGTGGGGTTCTGGAAGCTGCAGGTGGTGCAGTCGGGGCATTTTCTCGATCTGGCCGAAAAGAACCGGGTCCGTTCGATTCCGATAATTGCGCCGCGCGGGCCGATGCTGGACCGCGAAGGCCGCGTGCTGGTCGATAGCTATCCTTCCTTCAGTATTCTGCTGCTACGCGACGATCCCAAAGGATTGGAAAAAACGCTGCCGCAGATTGAAGACGGTTTGGGAATCAGCGACGAAGATCTGCGCCAGGAATTGGACGCGGCGAAGTTCGAACCGAAATTCCAGCCGGTGGTAATCAAGCCCGCAGCGAGCCAAGCCGACATTGCTTTTGTGGAATCGCATCGCGCGGATCTGCCTCTTCTGGAATTGCTGATGGTGCAGCGCCGGCGCTACCAGAATGGGGAAATGCTGGCGAACACGATCGGGTATGTCGGCGAAGTATCCGAACAGCAGATGGACGACAGCGACGGTCATTACCGGCCGGGCGATATCGTAGGGAAGGCGGGCCTGGAACGCGAATACAACGATCAACTGGAAGGCACCGACGGCATGCGCCGGGTGGTGGTGAACAGCGTGGGCAAAGTGATGCGCACGCTGGACAACGTGGAAGCAGTGCCGGGACGGCCGATTCAGTTGACGATCGATTACGATCTGCAAGCGATTGCGGAAGCGGACATGGTCAACAAAATCGGGGCGGTGGTGGCGATGGATGCGCGTACCGGCGAGATCCTGGCGATGGTCAGCCGGCCGACCTTTGACCCCAACGATTTTGCGGTGCGCATACCGAAGGCGGAATGGCAGAAATTAAATGGGGATAAAGAAACGCCGCTGCTGAACCGCGCGATACAAGCGCAACTGGCGCCCGGATCGGTTTTTAAAATCGTGATGGCGGCGGCGATGGTGGATTCGAAGGCCATTCCGGAATCGTACGGCGTGTTCTGCCCGGGCCATGCGAATTTCTATGGCCGCGAATTTCACTGCTGGCGGCCGCAGGGCCACGGCGAAGTGGAATTGCACAAAGCGCTGGTGGATTCCTGCGACATCTTTTTTTATAACGTGGGCAAACTGCTGGGCATCGACAAGATCGCGTATTACGGCGCGGGGCTGGGGCTGGGAAAACGGACCGGCGTCGATTTGCCGAGCGAAGAATCGGGGCTGATGCCATCGGAAGAATGGGTGCAGCGGGTGTACCACCGCAAGTGGTATGCGGGTGAAACGATATCGGTGGCGGTGGGACAGGGCGCGGTAACCGTGACGCCGATTCAACTGGCGCGGATGGCCGCCGGGGTGGCGAGCGGCGGAAATTTGGTGCAGCCGCATTTGCTGAAAGGATTTTTGAACGCGAAGACGGATCATTTTCCGCTGAGCGATGAAGCGGTGGAGCAGGTGACGCAGGGACTGTTCGGGGTGGTGAATGAACCGGGCGGGACGGGCTATCACCTGCGGCTGCAGAACATCGACTTCTGCGGAAAATCGGGGACGGCGCAGTTGATGAGCTACGACGCGTCGAACCGGTTGGGCACGAAAAAAATGGATGGATGGTTTGTGGGCTTTGCGCCGCGGAAGAATCCGGACATTGTGGTGGCGGCGATTGTGCAGGATACGGTGGAGCACGGCGGCGAAGCGGCGGGGCCGGTGGTGCATGACATCGTGAAAATGTTCTACGACAAGCGGACCTCGAAGACGCAGCAGCAGGCGACGACGGCGGCGCCGGCGCAACCGGATTCGGGCGGGAGCGTTTCCAGTTCGCTAACGCCGACGCGCGCCAACGCGCCGCTGGTGGCGGCGGTGGGAGGTCAACGCCCATGAGCGACCGGCCGCAGATTAAAGATTTCGACTGGACGCTGCTGGCGATTGTGGCCGCGATCAATCTGCTGGGGCTGCTGGAGATTTATTCTTCGACGCACGCCAGCGCGATGAGCGGGATGCACTGGAAGCAGCTGATCTGGCTGGGCGTGGCCGTGGTGGTGATGTTCATCATGTCGCAGATCGATTACCACACGCTGCTGGACCAGGCGCCGATCCTTTATATCGCGGGGGTGGCGGGACTGCTGGTGGTGGCGGTGATCGGGTATTCGCGGCTGGGGGCGAAGCGCTGGATTTCGCTGGGGGGCGGGTTCAACCTGCAGGTGTCAGAATTGATGAAGTTGATTATAATCATAGTACTGGCCAGGTATTTCAGCGAAGTGCGGACCGACAAGTTGACGCTGACGGATATCTGCAAGGTTAGTGTTTTGACGTTGATTCCGGTGGCGCTGATTTTGAAGCAGCCGGACCTGGGAACGGCGATGGTTCTGGTGCCGGTGCTGCTGGTGGGGATGTTCCTGGCCGGGATTGAATGGAAACATTTGGCGGTAGGTTTGGTATTAATTGCCCTGCTGATTCCGGTGGCCTGGAACATGCGGCACCACCTGAAGCCATACCAGCAGCAGCGGATTGAGACCTTCCTGCATCCGGAAGAAGATCAACGCGGAGCGGGCTACCAGATTCTGCAGTCGGAAATAGCAGTGGGGTCCGGCGGTTTTTGGGGCAAGGGTTTTGGCAAAGGCAGCCAGAACCAGCTGGGATTCGTGCCGGTGCGGTATTCGGACTTCATCCTGGCGGCGCTGGCTGAGGAACAAGGATTTATTGGCGTGTGTGTGGTATTACTGTTGTATCTTGGGTTGATTCTGCGGCTGGTAGATAACGCGCAGAAAGCGAAAGATCGGGCCGGAATGTATGTGGTGATGGGAGTAGCTGCAATCCTGGGCTTCCACGTTCTGGTGAATGCTTCCATGGTGATAGGCTACATGCCGGTCACTGGCATTCCTTTGCCGCTGATGAGCTATGGAGGCTCATCGATAGCTTTTGTGTTTTTGGCATTGGGCATGGTAATGAATGTACGGCTGCGGCGATTCGTGAACTGAAGCCGCAAAATATTCGAACTTCGTTGTTCGCTGTGAGATTTAGAAAGACCCGTCCTGCGGATACGCCCGGCGGCACTCAATATTTGATTCAGGTCAGCATCGGATGAGGAAAGCCAACAAACAATTTCAAGAGTCTTTCCTGGGCAGCCCACTGGGGCGAGCAATAGGCATCGCCTTGCCCCACTCCGGTCAAGCGCGCGCGAATTGGCGCGCCGCTGCGCTCCGATGCGCCTTTAGGAGTTTTCATGTCGAAGGAAATGGTAATTTCGGCGAACCCGCACGAGACGCGGGTAGCCATTCTGGAAGAAGGACAGCTGTGTGAGTATTACGTTGAGCGGGATAAAGAATTTGCGTTAGTCGGAAGCATCTACAAAGGCAAAGTGACGCGCGTGCTGCCTGGCATGCAGTCGGCCTTTGTGGAGATTGGCCTCGATAGCGACGCCTTCCTGTACGTCAGCGACTTCCTGGAAGAAATTGAAGGGCTGGACCATGTGGAGACGACGCCCGATCCGTCGAAGACTGCGGCGGCGCCTGGCAATGGCGGAGCTGCGGCGCCGGGGCTGAGCGTGCCGGTGGCGGGGTCGGAGAGTTTGCCGGAAGGCGAAATTCTGAGCGCGATGGAAGGCGAGAACTTCGGCGGTTCTGGCGGAGGCGCTGGTGGTGAAGCCGGCGGCAATGCCGGGAATGTGGCGCCGGTACAAACTTCCACGCCATCATTTAATCGTCCACCGCAGTCGGGGCAGCGCAGTGGCGGCAGCGGCGGCGGATATCAGGGACGGTCGTCGGGCGGCGGTGGAGATCGCGGCGGACGGAACCGGTTTGGCGGACGTGGCGGGCGCAATCGCCAGGGTGGACGCGGCGGAGATCGCGGCGGACGCAGTGGCGGCGACCAGCGATTTGGGCGGGAACTTCCCTCTTCGAAGTACGCGCCGTCATCGTCATCCTCGTCGGGATATCCTGCGGACAATTTGGGTGCAGAACAGGCCGGACCGGAAGGTCACATTTCGATGGTGCTGCCAGGCGAGTCGCTGGCGAAATTCCGGGACCGTCCGGCCGGGGCGGAGCAGGCGCGGTCCGGTGCGGAATTTGGCGGCGAGCCGGTGAGCTACAGCGGCGCGGAGTCGGCAACGTCGCCGTTGCACGAAATCGTCGAACCGCAGAACCCGGCGTTGGATGCGCCGGCAGGGCCGAGCGACCGCGAGGCGGCGCTGCTGGCATCGTTTGGATCGTTCGAAGCGCCGGACGCGCGGCCAGCGGCGGCTCCGCGGGAGCATCGCGAAGATCGCGAGCGCGGAAGGTTTGGAAGAGGGGGATCGCGGGGATCGTCGCGGTCGTCGCAGGGACGCGGCGGATTTTCGTCGGGCGGATATTCTTCAGGCGGGCAGTCTTCCGGTGGACATTCCGCGGGTAGTTCCGCGGGCGGCGGATTTTCTTCTGGGATTGAGCCGCTGCCGGGCGAATCGCTATCGAAATGGAAGGCGCATCAGCATTTGCCGCCGGAGCCGCCGTCGGATAACGCGCCGGTGCCGGAGGCGGTGCAGTTTGCGTCGTTGTCGCCGTTGATGCCGCCGGGGCCGGAAGTGGATTCGGCAGATATTTCGGTGGCTTCGCACATTGACGAAAGGCACGTTTTCAGCGAGGAGGTTACATCGGCGCACGAATCCGCGAGTGAACGCGCGGAGACGGATGGAGAACGGGAAAGCAGCGAAACGCATATGTTTCGCGCGGCGCCGCTGGATTCCGTGGTGGAGCGGCACGAATCGGCGAGCGAACGGACCGAGACGGGCGAGCCGGGACGGCAGGCACACGAGGTACACGCCCACGACGATCTGAGCGAGGAAGAAGTGACGGCGCTGGCGGAACACATCGCGGACGCGCAGGACGATCTGGCAGCGCGCGATGCGCAGGAACGCGTATTCGCCGCGGCCGATGCGGCGGCGGAAGCGGAGAGCGACGAAGGCGAACTGGAAGAAGAGGAAGCGGCGGCGGAAGAAGAAGGAATGATCGCGCATCCGGAGCTGGAGACGGCGGGCGAACTGGCCGAGGAGCAGGCGCACGAACACGCCGATGAACATGAACACGAGCATGAGCATGAGCACGAGCATGATCATGAGCATGAGCACCTGGAGGCTCACGAGTCCGAAGGCGATTCGCCGGAGTTGAATGCGGTGGAGCAGGAATCGCTGAGCGCCGACGCGGGCGCGGGAGAAGATGCGATTCCGCTGACGGAAGACGGAACGCTTCTTTCTGGGGAAGGCGGGGCCGCGGCGCAACCGGCGCAGCCCTTTCAGGCGCGGGTGCGGAACGATTTTCGTTCGCGGATGCAGAACCCGGCGCGACGCGGTGGACGCGATCGGGGCGGACGGCGGGACGATCGAGGGGGACGGCGGCCGCATCAGGGCCACAGTGGTCACAGCGCCGGGCATCACCGGCCGTCAGCGCCACGACGCACGCAACTGATCGCGGACATGCTGAAGCAGGGGCAGGAAATCATCGTGCAGATTGCCAAGGAACCGCTGGGCAAGAAGGGCGCGCGGATTACCAGCCACGTGGCTTTGCCTGGGCGTTTTTTGGTTTACATGCCGACGCTGGATCACAACGGCGTTTCGCGGAAGATTGCGTCGGCCGAAGAGCGTTCGCGTTTGCGGCATCTGGTGAATGACGCCAAGGGCACGGCGGGCGGCGGGTTCATCGTGCGGACCGCGGCGTCGACGGCGGATCCGGCGGAAGTTCGCGCGGACGTGGAATTCCTGACGCGGACCTGGGCGGAGATCAAGGCGCGGTCGGATCAGAAGAAAGCGCCGGCGCTGGTGCATCGCGATTTGAATCTGGTGCAGCGCATTTTGCGCGATTACATCACGCCGGATTTTGGCGCGATCTGGGTGGACACCGAAGAGGAATACACCAAGGTCGTGGACTTCATGAGCCGGTTTCAGCCGCAGCTGGTCGGGCGGGTGAAGCTGTACACCAAAGACACTCCGGTGTTCGAGGAATTCGGGATTCAGCAGGAAATCGACAAGGGCTTGCGGCCGAAGGTCTGGCTGAAATCCGGGGGGTACATCGTGATCAATCACACCGAGGCGCTGGTGGCGATTGACGTGAACACCGGGAAATTCGTGGGCAAAGGGTCGAACCGGCTGGAAGACACCATCGTGCGCACCAACATGGAAGCGTGCAAGGAAATCGTGCGGCAGATGCGGCTGCGGGATTTGGGCGGCATCATCATCATCGATTTCATCGACATGGAAGAGCGGCGGAACCGGGACAAGGTGATGGCGATTCTGGAAGACGCTTTGCGGGCGGACCGGGCGCCGTCGAAGGTGCTGCGGTTCAACGAGTTTGGTTTGGTGGCGATTACGCGCAAGCGGACCAAGCAGGCTTTGGAGCGCACGCTGTGCCAGCCGTGCCCGTATTGCACCGGGTCGGGGATGGTGAAGTCGATTCCGACTTTGTGCTACGAGATACAGACTGAGGCGCGGAAGATGGCTCCGGATTTGACCGCAGGCAGCGTTACTTTGCGGGTACATCCGGAAATTTCGAAGGCGTTGAAGACGCGGGAATCGTCGTTGATCGAAGAGCTGGAAGGCTGGACGAAGAAGAGCATTATTATCCAGGCGGATCCGACGCTGCATTGGGAACAGTACGATATTTACTAGCAGAATCTGAGCGACGGGAAACCGGGTGAGGCGAGTTACTGGCCTCACCCGGTTTTGTGTTTAAGATCAAAGAGATTCTCCCTTCGCCGCGTGGCCCTTCAGTAGAAATGTTTTAGGAAATCGTCCCTCGCCACAAATCTTGAAAGATCCAAAGTCCCTGAACCACTTTCCTTCTGGGGCGTCGGGCTCTGATTCCCGCCAGAGTTTTAGCTGGTAGAGGTCTTCAGTGGTTATCTTGCGTTCGGCGAGGCGGTCGAAGAGGTGTTGGCGAATTGCGGCGGGAAGATTGGTCCATTGAATCTTCGGCATCAGTCACCGAAGGTCAGGCGCGCTAATTCCTTCTTGATGCGGAGCTTTTCTGCGGGGTTCGAGGTTTCGGACAAGCGGGCAGCGAGGGCGAAAAAATGTTGTTTCTCGGCGGCCTTGGCTTGCAATCCGGCTTCAATCAGATCTACGAGGACGCGGTTGGCGCTGGCTTTGCGGGATTTGGCGATGGCGCGGACGTGCTTGACGATGTGAGTGGGAATCGAAATGCTTTGGCGGACAGCTTTGGCTGACTTGGACATGGCACCATTTTACACCACGTTGCACCATCGTGCACCAACATGCAGCGGCTAATGTTTACATCTGTGAAAATGACGCCTTCAGCGCAGCTCTCCCGTATTGAAGCGTTGTTCTTTGAAGGGGTCGCCGTAGAGGTTGTAGCCGTTTTGCTCCCAGAAGCCGGGCTCGTCGTGGTCGAGGAATTCCAGGCCGCGGACCCACTTTACGCTTTTCCAGGCGTAGAGATTGGGGACGACCAGGCGCAGCGGGTAGCCGTGATCGGCGGAGAGGGGTTCGCCATTGTGTTTGAGGGCGAAGAGGGTGGTGGGACGGAGGAGGTCGGCGAGGGGAACGTTGGAGGTGTAGCCGTGCTCGGCTTCGATCATGACGTGGGTGGCGGCGGGCTTTACGCGAATGAGTTTCAGGAGGTCGGTGAAAAGGACGCCTTCCCAGTGGACGTCGAAGCGGCTCCAGCGCGTGACGCAGTGCATGTCGGCGGTGACCTGGGTCATGGGGAGGCGCGAGAATTGGTCCCAGGTGAGGCGGACGCGTTCTTCGACTAGACCTGAGATTTTAAAATCCCAGGTTTGGGGATTGAAGCGCGGGACGTCGCCGACGTGGAGGATGGGCCATTTCAGGGTGAGGGCTTGATTGGGCGGGAGGCGGCCGGCTTCGCGCATGAGGCGTTCCTGGCGCTTGCGTTCGGTGAGATCTTCGAACATCGAGAGTCTATTGTACGATTTTTCGCGAATGAGCGCGGCGGTGAACTGATTTGTGGGGCGGAGGGCCGTCGATGGGCGTGCCGCACCTGCGGTGCTCGGGGCTTTTGATGTTTTTTTCCCGGGCCTGACGGCCCGGGCTCGCTTATGCCGCGCCTCCGGCGCTGAGCGGAGAGGCTTGGCGAAAATTCGGAGGCAGGGCGATGTTGGTCAAAGGCGGCGGCAGAACCGCCGCACTCCAACGGTTCTGGTCGCTACGCTCTCTTCGAATCGAAGAGTAATTCCCGTATGTTAATATGGCGCAGTAACGGCGTCTTGGGACGCATGGGAGTTTCCTCTGGCTGCACGGATCCTGAACGGAAACGCGATTCGCGATGAGATTTATGGGGAGCTGAGCGGCGAGATTGCGGCGCTGGCAGCGGCCGGGATTCGTCCCGGCCTCGCGGCGGTGCTGGTGGGGGAGAATCCGGCGTCGAAAGTATATGTGAGCAGCAAGATCGCGGCGTGCGAGAAATTGGGATTGGCGAGCATTCAGGTGACTCCGGCGGCGACGATTACCACCGAGGAATTATTGGCGGTGGTGGAGGAATTGAACCGGCGCGACGACGTGGATGGGATTCTGGTGCAGTTGCCTTTGCCTCCGCAGGTGGATGCCAAGAAGATTCTGGACGCGGTGGACCCGGCAAAAGATGTGGACGGTTTTCATCCCATGAATGTTGGGCACCTGGTGGCGGGCCGGCCGACTTTGGTTTCATGCACGCCGGCCGGGGTGATGGAGATTCTGAAGCGCAGCGGGATTGCGGTGGAAGGCGCAAACGCGGTGGTGCTGGGGCGCAGCGATATTGTGGGCAAGCCGATGGCGCTGCTCTTGATGCATGCGAACGCGACGGTGACGATATGCCATTCGAACACGCGCGATTTGGCGGAGACGACGCGGCGGGGGGATATTGTGGTGGCGGCGATGGGGCGCGCGGCGATGGTGACGCCGGAATATATTCGTGCGGGGGCGACGGTGATCGACGTGGGGATTAACCGGGTGACGGACGCGGCGCAGGCGGCGAAATATTTTGCGAATTTTCCGGAGCGGCTGGCCGGGTTTCAGGCGAAGGGATCGACGCTGGTGGGCGATGTGCATCCGGAGGTGGCGAACGTCGCGGGCGCGATTACGCCGGTGCCGGGAGGAGTGGGTCCACTGACGATTGCGATGCTGATGAGCAATACGGTGAAGGCGGCGCGGCTGCGGGCGACGAGCGATGGGCGGCTGAGGAGCGAGGCGAAGAAAATTCCGGTAGCGGCGACGGCAAAAAATTAATGTTACGCATCGGGCTGACCGGCGGGATCGCATCGGGAAAATCGACAGTGGCATCGATGTTGCGGGATTTGGATTGTCCGGT
>Ga0302307_10001736_pt1 | contig 13542 bp, 11 predicted proteins | sample III_Palsa_E3_2_FD_200530 | JGI IMG/M metagenome (GOLD analysis project Ga0302307, IMG submission 200530) | Peat permafrost microbial communities from Stordalen Mire near Abisko, Sweden - III_Palsa_E3_2 | ecosystem: Environmental > Terrestrial > Soil > Palsa > Peat permafrost | place: Sweden... | reverse complement strand
AAACCAAATAAAAGCGATGTTATAGTAAAACTTACAAAAATACCAACACCACCAAGGCGCGGTATGCCATGATCGTGGTGCTTTCTAAAACTGCCGAGATCGTCATACAAATGGCGTTCGCGGGCAACATGCAGTATTGAAGGGATCGCAAGTACCGTAATCAATATAGAAAAACCTATAATAAACAGGTAATATAGTATGGGATAAGTATGTAAATATTCTTGCATAAGGCGCACAATAGCTAAAAATTAATCCTTTTTGACTCAAACAATAAATGTTCCTTAACAGATCCGTAGATTTTCAACGATTAAAAGTATTGCCCTAGTTTTCGTAAGGGCTTCATAATCAACGTAATTAAAGAGAATCTAATTCCGTTGTTACGCATTGCTTTTAAATCAAACCTCCACGCGTTAATTCTATTTACGGGGTTCTTATTGCTCATTCCTCCACACTGCATCTTAACCATAACTTTATTAAGAAAATATGCGTTAACTTTTGTGTTATGCATAAACCTTAACATCAGTTCATAGTCGGCGGCAGTTCCATGCTCCAAGCTATAAAATCCCAAACTGTTAAATAACGATTTCCTGCAGTAAAACGTCGGATGAGCAGGCATCCATCCCCAGTCAAAATCCCCTCTTTTATATGCCCTTGTACGCCATTTACGAATTATAGTTTCATTTACATCCACAAAGTCAAGGTTACCATACAAAATATCGGTATTTGAGTGCATAAAAGCCGTAGCTACGTCGGCTAAAATGTCATCTGAAGCAAAATAATCATCAGCATTTAAAATCCCTATAATATCGCCTGTTGCCAGCTTTATCCCTTTGTTCAGGGCATCATACATTCCCATATCGGGTTCAGAAATGATAATTTTAATGTTTTGAGCATAGCGATTTATAATTTGGAGTGTACTATCTGTCGAGGCACCGTCAATCACTATATACTCTATATTTTGATAGTTTTGGGCGATAACAGATCGTATAGAACGCTCAATAGTACTTTCAGCGTTATATGTAACCGTTATTAAACTTACCCTTATATCCTGCACTAAGAAAAATACTGCTTTTTAATACCCGCAAATTATGTATTTTTGGTATCAAGACCTAATTTAGTCAAACAGAATTGTTCAATATGCGCATTTTTATATTTGTATTTTTAACCATTAGTTTACTTGCGGTTTTAACATCCTGCTCCTATAAACAAGATCAATTATTGTTCCAGCAAAAACAAGGTTTTGATAGCGTTTCAACCACCACGCCAACGCCAATGGTTCATTATCACATACAACCCCAGGATATTTTACAAATACGTAACCTGCAAAACATAAGCTATATTATTGGTGATGCGCCTTCGGCAACTGCGTCCACTGGCTCGTCTGGAGCCGGCAGCGGCAGTTCACCTCAAGGTCAGGATTTTCAGGTAGAGGAGGACGGTAGCGTAGCCTTACCTGTTATTGGCCGTGTGCAGGTTGAGGGCCTTACGAGGCAGGAAGCCGCCAACAAGATTGAGGAAATGTATAAGAAATCCTTATTAAAGGACCCTATTATTGAGCTTAAAATTGTCAACTTAAAAACAACCGTCCTTGGTGAAATAAAAATACCCGGCAATTATCAACTGATAAAAGATAAAACAACGTTAATTGAGTTAATTGGCGAAGCCGGTGGACTTACTGATAAAGCCAATGAAAAGAATGTTGAAATAATCCGTGGGGATCCGGCGCACCCGACTGTTAAGCGTATCGACTTAAGTAATATCAGATCATTATCAGATCCTGCAGGTATTTTACAAAATGGAGATATTATTTATATAGCACAAAACAAAAGAGCTATTCAAACCGATAAAGTCTCAACCTTCTCAACCATTATACAGCCGGCCTTGATTGTACTTAATACCGTTTTAATAATTTTTACGCTTGCACGCCGCTAATGGAAGACATTAATAAAAGTCCGAATAAACTACCCAACCAGGAATTAGATTATTTTAAGATCGGTAAAATTTTATTAAGCCGCTGGTACTGGGTAGCAGGATCGGTAATTTTGGCTATACTGATAGCAAAGGTATACTTATGGTACACGCCTAAGGTATACGCTACATCAGCAACGATGAAGTTTGAAGAGAAGACATCGGAAATATCCGATCTGATGAACGTAATGGGTAGCTCTCAAAAACCTGCCTCAAAAATCCAAAGCGAAACCTACGTTATACAAAGTCGCAGCCTAGTCCTCAGCGCGATTAAAGACCTTAACTACCGCATAAGTTTTTTTCTGGGCGGAAGGGTGCGGACTACTGATATTTATCCTCAAAAGCCAGTCAACATTCAATTGTTGAAGTTTGATACCCTTGATTTTTACCATGACCCAATCAGGTATCAGCCCAATGATGGCAATACATTTAGCCTTACTTACAAAGCAGGAGGAAAAGATGTAACCAAGGTGTATTCATACAATACACCGGTTAATATTGAAAACATGGCCTTCAGCATCAAATACCCTGCGAACATAAGGAATGCTGATTGCCTGTTTAAATTTAATGTACCGGATGATTTTGTTGGCCGCGTACTGGGCGGTTTACATACCAATGAGGTAGTGAAAAACTCCAACATCATATCGCTGCAGGAAACTGATTCCAACCCGCAATTTGCGGCCGATGTGCTTAACGCCATCATGAAGGAGTATTTGGAATACGATCGGAATCAAAAAACACAATCGGCTACCCAAATGATACACTTTATCCAAAATCAATTGGATACGATCTCGGTAGAAGTGCGTGGCTCGGAAAACCTGATCGAAAAAAACAAACAAAACTCCCGTATAATTGACATCAGTACGACCGCGACGGATGCCCTAAGCAAAAGTAAGGATTTGGAAACCCAACAATCATTACTTAAAATACAATTACAGGCTATTGATCAGCTAAAGGACCAGATTACCGGCGAAAAAGACAATGTTAGCCTCAATTTTAGCATGCAGGGTAGTATTGATCCACTGCTTTCGCAATTAATAATCAATATCAATACCCTTATCCTCCGAAAAAACGAACTTTTAAAATCATACATCTCATCTTCTCAGCCGGTACTGGACGTTGATCAGCAAATACTCCAGGTTAAAAATGCCGCTTTAGATAATCTTAACGCACAACACGCCCGTATTGAGAAAACCATCGATTATCTTAACGGCCCACTGCAAAAGGTTAATGAGCAAATAAATGCCTTGCCCGAGAACGAGCGGGTTATGGTAGGATTAAAACGTGATTTTGATGTTAATGATAAAGTATACTCATTCCTGTCTGAAAAGAAATTAGAAGCGCAGATCAGCCGCTCGGCCATATTACCCGGCGCAAGTATTATTGAGCAGGCTGAACCAAACTTTACCCCGGTATCCCCCGACGATAATTCGATCCACCATACAGCGCTGATATTAGGCATATCGTTAGGCTTGGGTTTAATTATATTGATCAGGATACTGAACCCTTATATCTACGATAAGGAAACTGTAGAAAGCCTCACCTCTGTGCCTATTCTCGGCGTTATCAGAAAATTCCCGGAAGATATTGATGAAGATAACTCACAAATATTAGCCATCAGCAAGCCCCGGTCAATTTTTGCTGAATCCGTGCGCTCCGTGCGTACCAACCTTAGCTTCCTGGCTTCCGAAAAATCGAGCAAAGTGATCTGCATAACCTCTGAAGTTGCGGGCGAGGGGAAATCATTTGTGGCGGTTAACCTGGTTAGTACACTATCGCTAATAGACAAGAAAGTGATCCTTATAGCGGCCGATCTAAGGCGCTCAAGAATGCACCATACCTTTAACGTACCTAATGACAAAGGGTTAAGCAATTACCTGGCTCATCAAACATCACTTGATGACATTATTCTTCATTCCAAACAGGAGAATCTTGATTTTATAGTATCCGGCCCGGTACCGCCAAACCCATCCGAGTTATTGCATAACCCGCGCATGACTGTCATGATTGAAGAATTAAGATCAAGATATGATATTATCATGATCGATACCGCCCCTATTGGCCTGGTTTCGGATGCCATACCGTTAATCAGGATGAGCGATATAAATATTTTTGTGATCCGTTCCGGCAAATCAAAATTTTACGCCGCTACAATACCCCAACGTATCGCGCAGGAATATAATTTAGATAATACAGCCATCATTTTGAATGCTTTTGCCGAGGATCTGTTACACTCTAGATACTATACCACTAAATTTACCGGAGAAAATTATGGCACCAAGTATTATTATTACTCAGATTACTCGGGCTACGAAAGCTCGGGCTATTATGTTGATTCTAAAGAAAAAAAATGGTGGAATATTAAGGGTTGGTTCAAATCATAAGCGCTTGGGCAAAATATGGCGGTAACAGCAAGTAAATTGGGCTACAAATGGTATCCGGTTTATACACATCCCCGGGCAGAAAAAAAGGCACACCAGGCACTAGCCGATAAAGGTGTTAACGCCTACCTGCCGCTCCACAGGCAACTTAAGCAATGGAGCGATCGTAAAAAGTGGGTGGAGGAGCCTTTTATAAAATCTTACCTGTTTGTCAATATTAGCGAGCGTGAACAGGCCGACGTGTTAATGACAAAGGGTATAGCCCGGTTCATATACTTCTCAGGCAAAATAACTTCTATGCCCGACAGGCAGATAGAAGATTTAAAACTACTTATGGCCAGCCCCTATGAACTGGAAATTACTGAAAACAATTTGCAGGCTGGTGAAAAGATCATGATCAAAGCGGGACCGCTTAAAGGCATGATTGGCGAAATAATAGCATACCAGTCGCAAAAAAAGTTAATATTACGCCTTGATAATTTGGGCTGCTCCATAATTGTAAATGTTGCAGCTAATATTATTGACAGGTTTTAATTTTAAGCAAGATTTAATAGTATAACTGCAAAAAATACTATAGCAGCCTTTTTAGGCGATATTTAATTAACTGAAAAAGAATAAGTTACAAACTAAATTGTGACTTACGGGGCGAAGCTATGAACACACGTTTCTTATGTGCAGGATTGCAGGAATAATATCGGCCCGGTTACCTGGTGAGATAGGCAGCAAAATTAAACTGATGTGCACTGCTTTACAGCATGGCGGCCCGGACGATGAAGGTATTTTTATTGACGAGGATAAGCATCTTGGTTTTGGCCAACGCAGGCTTTCAATCATCGACCTAAGCAACAACGGGCACCAGCCAATGGCCGATGTGGAAGAAAAAGCGTGGATAACCTTTAATGGCGAGATCTATAACTACCTCGCAATAAAAAAAGAATTGTTAGCTGCCGGAGCCAAATTCCGTTCAACCACCGATACCGAAGTTATTATACAAGCTTATTTACACTGGGGCACAGCTTCTTTTAAAAAGTTGAACGGCATGTTCGCCTTCGCATTGTATGATAAAGCAAAAAACAGCACTTATCTGGTGCGGGATACCGGCGGAATAAAACCGTTATATTATTGTACCGATAAAGGTCAATTAAGTTTCGCGTCAGAAGTAAGGGCGTTCAAGGTAGCCGGTTTAGCAGCTGAGCAGGATAAGGACTGGCAAATTCGGTTTTTGGCCTATGGACACATGCCCGAGCCTTATACTACCTTAAAAAATGTTTATAGCTTGCCCAAAGGGCATTTTTTATGTTGGGATAATGCAAAAGCCACATTTAGCGCTAGTGCCTATGGAAATTCAGTAAACCAAATAGGTATATTTAATGAGGCCGAAGCTGGTGAACAAATAGTAAAAGCATTAACTGAATCAGTAAGCAGGCAATTAATTGCCGATGCCCCTGTTGGTGTCTTTTTAAGCGGCGGCGTCGATTCCAGCCTGATCACCTTACTGGCTAATCAACAAAAGCGTACCAAGCTTAAAACTATCTCCATCCACTTCGACGAAAAAACGTATGATGAGAGTTCTTTCCAAAAAATCATACGCGATAAAATCGCCGGTGAAAAATTTGATCACTTGGTAAAACAGCAAGATTTTGAAGTATCGTTTCCGCAAATACTGCATGCAATGGACATGCCAACCACTGATGGTATTAACACTTGGTTTATTAGTAAATACGCGCAGCAGGATGGTTTAAAGGCTGTCCTATCGGGCATTGGCGCCGATGAATTGTATGGCGGCTATCCATCGTTTAACCGTGTTCATTATCTTAAATATTTAAGGTCTTTACCGGCATCGTTATTTTCATTAACCACGCCCCTACTGGCAGATCAATATAAAAAATTCGAATTTCTTAAATATAACAACCCGGCTGCCGATTACCTGTTTCTGAGGGCACTATTCTCGCCATCAAGCATTGCAGCTATATTAGATGCAGATGTTAAACAAGTAGCCGACGTTTTGTTTTCGGGCGATAATACTCCTGCCACAAAAGTCTATGATAAACAATACGCATCTCAGTTAGAAGCCAATTTTTATATGCAAAACCAATTGCTTCGTGATACGGATGTAATGAGCATGAGCCATGGACTTGAGGTAAGGATTCCTTTTCTCGATGAACTGTTTATCAATCTAACTGCACAAATCTCACCCGAGATAAGGTTTAGCGATCAACCCAAAAAATTATTGACAGATAGCTTTAAATACCTGTTACCAACAGAAATATGGAACAGGCCTAAAATGGGCTTTTCTTTCCCGCTGCAAAAGTGGATGCAGCAAAACCAGCATATTTCCGACGAGGCTATGTACCAGGGGACAACAACAAAAAAAATGATCGAAAATTTTAAAAACGATAAGTTACATTGGTCAAAATGTTTTGCCCTTTACCAGCTACAAGCATATGAGTAAAAAAATACTACTTTTTACACTACAAAGCTTCAGCACAACCGGTGGGATCCAAAAAATGACGCGAACCCTGGCGCATTCTTTAAACCACATTGCGGTTAATGATAAATGGGATTTTGACATGTATTCGGCTTATGATACTAATCAGGACTTGATGCCACAATATCTTCCCGCAGAGAAATTCAGAGGATTTAATGCCAATAGAAGTGCCTTTGTTATACAATCGGTAAAAAAAGGCATCAAGGCCAATGTAGTAATTTTAACGCATATTAATTTAGCCCTGGTTGGGTTCATCATCAAAAAAATAAACCCTAAAACAAAAGTTTGGCTTATTGCGCATGGTATTGAAGTTTGGCGGCCACTCAGTCATTTTCAAAAAACTTTTTTAAAGCATTGCGATAAGGTTGTTTGTGTAAGCGACTTCACCCAAAAACAAATGATCAGCAGGCATAATATTAGCCGTGATAAATGCGCCATACTAAATAACACTATCGACCCATTTATGCAGTTACCAACCGTATTTGTTAAACCGCAGCATCTTTTAGATAAATACAACCTTAACCCTGATAACCGCGTAATATATACCCTAACCCGCCTGGCAAATTCAGAGCAGTATAAGGGGCATGATCAGGTGATTAAATTGATTAGTAAGTTACAAGTGAAATACCCGGGCATTAAATATGTGCTATCCGGTAAGTATGATATTAAAGAAGAAATCCGCATAAAAAATATGATCGCAAGGTACGGCATTGAAGACGATGTTATTTTAACTGGGTTTATTGATGAAAAAGATATACCCGCCCATTTTTTATTGGCCGACGTATTTGTTTTACCCAGTAAAAAAGAGGGTTTTGGTATTGTATTTATTGAAGCGCTGGCCTGCGGCCTGCCGGTCATCTGCGGCAATGCCGATGGTAGTACTGATGCCATACGCAACGGAGAACTAGGTAAAGCTGTTGATGCCGATAACCTTGACGAACTGGAAACAGCGATAGGCAATGTACTAGAAACATCACTATCACCCCAAAAACGTGATAGCTTACAGAAAAAATGTTTGCATTACTTTAACGAAGATGCTTACATTAATAATTTAGAAGAATTATTAATGGTCGCAAATGGCTAAAGCAATAACAGTAGAAGGACTCTCGAAAGCATACCAGCTGGGCGATTTTGGCACCGGCACCCTTTCACGTGATATAGAGCGCTTTATAGCCCGGATGCGCGGAAAAGAAGATCCCTTTCTCCGCATCGGCGAGACAAACGACCGTACCGTAAAAGGCGAAAGTGATATTGTTTGGTGCCTTAAAGATTTAAATTTTGATATAGAACAAGGTGACGCCGTAGGCATAATAGGCCGTAACGGCGCAGGCAAAAGCACCTTGCTAAAAATATTAAGCCGTATAACCTCGCCCACCACAGGTTCAATAAAAATTAAAGGGCGCATAGCTAGTTTACTGGAAGTTGGTACAGGCTTCCACCCTGAACTATCAGGCCGCGAGAATATATACTTAAACGGCGCCATATTAGGTATGCGCAAATCGGAGATCAAGCGTAAGTTTGATGAGATTGTGGATTTTGCAGGCGTTGAACGTTATATTGACACCCCGGTAAAACGCTACTCATCAGGCATGTATGTGCGCCTGGCCTTTGCCGTTGCCGCCCACCTGGAATCAGAAATACTGATAGTAGATGAAGTTTTAGCCGTTGGAGATGCCGAGTTTCAAAAAAAATGCCTTGGTAAAATGAATGATGTAAGTAAAGGTGAGGGGCGGACAATTTTGTTTGTGAGCCATAATATGGCGTCTATCGCTGCTTTATGTAATAAAGCCATTTTATTAAAAAATGGCACCTTATTAAAAAAAGGGTTGTCTTCAGATATACTAACGCTCTATAACTCTAACGGCATTAAGCCAGATTCAGAGAAAATATGGAATGAGAATAATGCCCCAGGTAATGATATAGTGAAGCTTTTAAGCATCAGGGCAGTTGATGAAAATAAAACCCAACATTCTATTTTTGACATCACCCGGCCAATAGGCATCGAAATGGAATATTTAGTTTTAAAGGAAGACTACATTCTATGGCACGGACTTAATTTTTATAACGGCGAAGGTGTAAACATTTTCGATTCGCATAGCACAACATCAAAATGGTATAACAAACCACACCCAACCGGGATATATAAAGCCACAGCCTGGATACCAGGCAACCTGCTAACCGAAGGCACTATTGTTTTGAATGCAGCAATTTTTAATCATAAAACATCACATTTACACCTGCATGAAACGGATGTAATTTCTTTTGATGTTTTCGACTATTTAAAAGACGACATCATTTCTGCAAGGGGTGAGTCTAAAGGTATATTCCCCGGATTAATACGCCCGCTATTTGACTGGGAAATAGTAAACTCTAAAATTAAATCTAATGGAAAATAAAAATTGGACAGGAGAAAGACTTGAAACCGATATATTAAACCTAAATACAACCGAACATTTACACAGATATGCTATAGCTCAACAATTTTGCGAAAGAAAAATTGTTTTAGATATCGCATCTGGCGTTGGCTATGGAAGTAATTTACTCGCACAAAAAGCACAAAAAGTATTCGGAATTGATATAAGCGAAAAAACAATAAAGGATGCGATGTCAAATTATACACGCCCTAATTTATCTTTTCAGATTGGTTCATGTTCGTCTATTCCATTAGAGACGCATTCAGTTGATTTAGTGGTTAGTTTTGAAACAATTGAGCACCACGATGAGCATGAGGCGATGATGAACGAGATAAAACGGGTATTAAAGCCTGATGGCCTTTTATTAATATCGTCGCCTGATAAAAAATATTATTCAGATATTCCCTCCTATAATAACCCATTCCATATCAAGGAATTATATTTCAATGAATTTAAGGCGCTAATTGGAAAACATTTCAGCCATACTGATTTCTACTTTCAAAAGATTACAAGTGGATCAATGATTATTTCAGATACAGCTTTGTCGGGCTATACTGAATATGCGGGCGATTATACCACAATCATTTATGATACTGATTTTAAAGGTGTTTACAACATTTGTTTAGCCGGACATTCACTATTGCCAAAATTGAACACATCTGTATTCTTAAATAATCATATTTTAGATTATGCGATAAAGGACGCTGTTGAAAGAGTTCAAAACTCTTTTAGTTTTAAGTTGGGTAATATTTTGCTTAGTCCCTTTCGTCTATTAAAAAAATGACACTTGCTGTTTCAATTATTATTCCTAATTATAATCATGCTAAGTTTCTTCAGCAACGTATTGAAAGCGTTTTAAGCCAAACTTATCAGAATTTTGAGGTAATAATTTTAGATGATTACTCAACGGATAATAGCAGAGAAATAATTGAAAGTTATCGTGAACATGAAAAAATCGCGCATATTGTTTATAATACTGAAAACAGCGGCTCTACTTTTAAACAATGGAATAAAGGCGTTGAGCTGGCGAAGGGTATATATATATGGATTGCTGAAAGTGATGACTATGCAAATGTCCGCTTCTTATCATTATGCTTGAAAAAATTCGATAAAAACCCCAAATTGGGAATCGTTTACACAGACTCTTATGAAGTGAATGATGAAAATCTGATAGCGGGCAGGTGGAGCAGATGGCAGGAGCGTTTGACGCAGAACCTATGGACAAAGAGTTTTAGCGAAATCGGGAATCAAATAAATTCGCATTATAATTACATTGCTAATGTTATTCCCAACGCAAGCTGTACTGTTTTTAAAAAAGGATTATATTTAGATTCTATTTTCAAGAACCATGTCGAAACTTTAAAATATACCGGAGATTGGATTACTTGGTTCTCTATATTGATGGACGCTGACTTATGTTATTGCCATTTACCGCTAAATTACTTCAGGTTTCATACTAACACTACCCGTTATCGCGCCGATCTACGGCTGAGCAATATTGCTGAGCAATATGACGCGTTGAGGATATTCAAAAATTCATGCATCACAAACGGGGATAAAAAGATTGAAAAAGAAAGGTTTAATGAAATATTTTCCATTTGGAATCCAAAGCTAAGAGACCTGTTCTTTGTACAGCACAGGTCAATTTTAAAACAAGGACTAATTGTCGACAAGTTGTTGGTTATAAAACTTTTTCAAACGTCATTAAAAAGGTTACTCCATTCTATTGTTTCCTTAATCAAAGTTTCATATCCTTTTGCTCTGTTAAAGAGGAATAAAATATAACATGCAAAATACAAAAACACCGCTCATTTCAGTTGTGATGCCTGTTTATAACAGCAGCTTATATCTTCATGAAGCTATTGACAGTATCCTGGCTCAAACTTTTTCCAATTTTGAATTTTTAATCCTTAATGACGGGTCCACCGATCGTTCCCAAGACATAATTTTGTCTTATCAGGATGAGCGCATAAAATTCATAGACTATCCGTTAAATTTGGGACTTGCGGCCAGATTAAATACCGGTATTCAAATCGCTCAAGGTAAATATGTCGCTAGAATGGACAGCGATGACGTCGCATTGCCTGAACGTTTTGAAAAACAACTTTTTTTTATGGAGCAAAATAAGGATGTTGCGGTATGCGGCGGATTTATAAATTTCATTGGAAAGGATGTGCCATCCACAGCCTTAAACTGGGTCACGCATACGGACAAAGACTTAATTAAAATAAACCTTTTATTTGATTGTGCGATTTGCCATCCCACCGTAATGTTCAGAAAGGAAATACTGAATGATAATAAAATAACTTACGATTCCGCTTATGAACCTGCAGAAGACTATAAAATGTGGCTGCAAATGTCAAATAAAGATCTCGTTCTGGTCAATATGAAAGATATTTTATTATATTTCAGGATTAATAATAACCAAGTTTCTATTGCTAACAATAACGAACAACGTGTAAAAAAATTTCAAATTATGCGTGAGCAACTCATATGGTTAGGGATTACACCAACCAGAACCGAACTATTATTACATGATAGGTTATTTTTCCAGGAGCCAATACTGACCATTGATTATATTCCTAAGATAAAGGAATGGATCAATAAACTTATTGCGTCAAATGCCACACATGCGCACTACGATCCTGTTAAATTTGAAGCATATTTAAATAACTTACTGGATGCTAATATTTCGGCTTTCAATTCAAGATTAAAATCGGCTGCTCTTAAAGAAAAAATCAAATTTTTGATAAAAAAAACGCTTAGAATAGGTTCTGTTAATAATTCATTGAATGCATAAAATTCTAGTTGTAGGGGCAGGTTTTTCCGGTGCGGTTGTAGCCCGTGAGCTGGCCGAAACCGGTCGTTTCCAAATACTGGTGGTGGACGAACGTGATCATATTGCCGGTAATTGCTATACCAACCGGGATAAGGAAACAAACGTTATGGAGCATGTATATGGTCCGCATATTTTCAACACCAATAATGAACTGGTTTGGAACTATGTCAACAAGTTCGGTGAATTCATGCCCTACACGAACAGAGTAAAGGCCGTGACCAAACAAGGCATATTCTCGTTACCAATCAATCTACTGACGATTAATCAACTATTTAACAAATCATTTAACCCAAGGGAAGCTGAAGCATTTATCATGTCACTTGGGGATAAGAATATAATTGATCCGCAAAATTTTGAAGAACAATCGCTAAAATTAGTCGGAAAGGTGGTTTACGAGACATTTTTCAAAGAGTATACCATCAAGCAATGGGGTTGCGACCCGAAACTATTACCGTCAAGCATTTTAAAACGGCTCCCCATCAGATTTAACTACGATGATAATTATTATCATAGTGCTTACCAGGGGATACCTAAAGAGGGGTATACACAAATAGTAGCCAAGATGCTGGATCACCCGACGATAGAAGTAAAAACGAACTGTAAATATGACAGCAGCTGGAATGAAAACCATGACTATATTTTTTATACTGGTTCTATAGATGCCTATTTTAATTTTTCTATGGGACGCCTCGGGTACAGGACCATTTACTTCGAAAGAAATATATTTGACGGCCCCGATTACCAGGGCAATCCTGTAATTAACTATTGCAGCAACGAAGTACCATTTACACGGGTGCACGAACACAAACATTTTGCCCCTTGGGAACAGCATGAGAAAAGTCTATACCTCAAGGAATTTAGTAAGGAAACCAAAGTTGGCGACGTTCCCTTCTATCCAAAATGCCTTGAAGCTGATAATGATATTTTAAAACGTTATAAAACAATGGCTAATCTGGAAGGTAATGTCTGCTTTCTAGGCAGACTGGCTACCTATAGGTATATGGATATGCACCATGTCATCGACGAGGCTCTGAAGATTTCCAGGAACTTTATCAATACTGGCATGCCGGGTAACACCTTCTCAGCTTTCCAGAACTAACCAATTAATGATTAAGATTTATTGGTACAGACACCCAATGGAAAACCGTAATGATCTGTTGCGGTTTGGATTGATGCGTTTACATCTCGCAAAAGAAATTATTTACATTGAACAAGATATATCACAGGCTTTTTTGGCCGGATTTAGCAAAAAAATCTCATCGGATAAGCACAACCATTTGTCATTTTTGTCATTGGAAAATAAATCACGTAGTACCAAGATCATCGTAGATAATGAAGACTCATTTATCCATTGTTCACCATATTTAAAAGAGGCTGACTATTACTTTACTGCTGCTTATAGTAGTGATTTTTATAAAAACAAGACGTTCCCTAAAGTATACAATTGGCAAA
>Ga0302307_10001733_pt1 | contig 13557 bp, 12 predicted proteins | sample III_Palsa_E3_2_FD_200530 | JGI IMG/M metagenome (GOLD analysis project Ga0302307, IMG submission 200530) | Peat permafrost microbial communities from Stordalen Mire near Abisko, Sweden - III_Palsa_E3_2 | ecosystem: Environmental > Terrestrial > Soil > Palsa > Peat permafrost | place: Sweden... | reverse complement strand
TCCATCGAGCGCATACTCCAGCCAACTGGTATATAATTACCTTTTAAAATTGCTTTTTTGAGGTTAGGGTTAGTAACCCCATAAGGCGGCCTGAACAGTTTAGGTGTTTTACCAATTACGCTATCCAATGCCTCATCCATCATGCGCATATCGGCCAGCATCTTTTTAGAAGAGAACATGTCGAACCAAAAATGATGGGAAAAGGTATGGTTACCAATAAGATGCCCCTCGTCATAGGCTTGTTTTAATATCGCTTTGCTTTCGGTTATTCGGCTGCCTATGCAAAAGAAAGCAGCTTTGGCATTGCTGGCCTTTAACATCTGCAATATTTGAAGCGTATTTTCGATAGGTCCGTCATCAAAACTGAGCGCTATTACTTTTTTATCAGTTTTTGCAGAACAAATAATCGGAATGAAAAAATTTGACCCTACATAATAACAGCCATAGAATAACAGCGATGAATATACTCCAGCTAAAATCACATAGAAATAAACAGGGACGCCATATACTGTTTGAGCAACCAGGCTTAACAGTATAAGGCTGATAAAAAGTATATTCATGTTCCTGAAATTTAGCATGACGACATCAAAATTAAGGAATGATAAATATTTTGGTAATGGTTATAAATGAGGACTTTATTTATTTTATTTTTCAATATCTCCTGATGATTTAATACAGCAGGAATATTATTATTTTTTATAATGTTTGCGCCCAACCAGGTAGCAAAAGCGGTAGAAGTAGGATACTCCCCGCAGAGCTGCTTATAATTGATGGATGGTATTCCGCTAAATACCGATTGTTGTAATTGTGTATAGATCTCATCGTTTTTTGAATCGCCGTTGTTGCCGGTTATCAGCAGGTCAATAGCACTACAATCTATACCCTGAACAGTTAAAAAGGGAATAATATATTCTTCTTTTATCTCCTTTATATCCCTGGGCTTGTAAAAGGTACTAACCCTATCAATACAAGCAAGGTCATTTGGCGATGCTTCGTTTTTAAGCAAAAAAAACGCGGCGCCTTCGCCGTTTATAGTACCCTTTGAGTTTGTATTAAATAAGCCGAGGTTTGATACCGGCTGCCGTTTATATAAGCCCATCCTGCTTAATACGGTATGGCTAATATCCGTTATTTCATCCATTCCGCCTACCAATACATTAGCGGCATTGTTTTCGGCTAACAGCATAATAGCATCCAGCAACGCGTTTTCAAAGGAAGCGCCACCGCTAACAAACGTATTATTATAACTGTTGCATTTAATTAGCAACGCTACCTGCGCGCCTATGGTGTTGTGGGTTGACTGTACGAAAGCAACCGGGGTAACCGGTTCTTCGTCCTGCTGCACCATGTTAGTTAAAAAAATGCCGGTATCTTCCAGGCAGCCATAAGCTGTGCCGGTAATTATCGCGTCGGGGCTGGCTATTCCAGCATCTTTTAAACAAGCTAAGGCACTGGCCACGCTCATTTTTATAATGCGGCTCATTCTTCTAATCAATCTCGGATCGATGGCCTCGTTATAATCCGGTTCAATACTTGTTAATCGGTTATCGTTATACTCAGCAAGCTCATTTAAAAATAAAGGGTTATTAAATGTTTTTTGGGGCGATATTGTTATTGCCGACCTGATATACGTCTTCATCTTTTATAGCTTTGAAAAGATAAGGGATGAACAATTACCGCCAAAACCAACAGAATTAGATAGCACGTGTTTAATATCGGGTTGTTTTGAAAATGTTGTTTCGGGAGCGAAAGGGAAGGCTGCCATCGGCTTTTGCAAACGCAAATTAGGGTAAACCATTCCTTGTTGTATTGCCAATGCCGAAAATACCGCTTCAATACCAGCACTGGCACCAAGCGTATGCCCGGTAAATGATTTGGTGGAGCTCATTTTAGGATAATGGGGATGAAACAGCCGTTGTATAGCAGCACCTTCGGAGCTATCGTTGTTTAGGGTTCCTGTACCGTGCAGATTAATGTAATCAATATCCTTTGGCTGCAAACCGCTCATCGCCAATGCGCCTGCCATGGCCATATACGGCCCGTCGCCATCAAATGATGTAGATGTTTGATGGTAGGCATCATTGGCATTAAAATAGCCGCTGAGGGCGCAATAAGCGCGCTGCTTTAATAATGATGCCACGCGTTCAGATACCAGCACAATATAGCCCGCGCCTTCGCCCAGGTTCAGGCCATTACGCTCTTCATCAAATGGCTTACAATAGTGCTCATCAAGCACCATAAGGGTGTTAAACCCATTAAGCGTAAAACGGGTTAGGGCATCTGTGCCTCCGGCTACTACGGCATCAAGAATATGGTGTTTTATTAAGCGCGACCCATACATAATAGCATTTGCCGATGATGAACACGCGGTGCTGATGGTGCTGATGTGATTTTTGATCCCTAACTTTTCGGCAACCATTGTAGTAATGCTACCGCATTCGTGGTTAATTACATCTCTTAACCTGCCCTTGCTTTTATTACCTAAAAAACTTATGAAAAAATCTTCAGTTTTGTCTATGCCGCCTGCGGTTGATGCCGAAACAAAACCGGTACGCAAGGCAGGAAGATCTCTGACACCTGAATTATCCCAGGCTTCCTGCGCCGCTATCATGCTTAGCATAGCCGTGCGGCTTGCGCAGGGCGCGAAGCCTGACATGGCCGATAGCTCATCGTTATTTAGCTTAACCTCGGCGGTGGGTAATAAATCGCGATGATTAGTTTTTAGATAACTAATTTTATCAATACCTGCTTTCCCTTTCTCCAATGAATCCACGCACTCCGATACATTGTTGCCAATGCCCGAAATTACTCCCACCCCGGCTACAAAAACAGCAGTATTCATTTTAAGTGCTTTGTGCCGTGTTGGCGGTTATGAATTCGGCCATAGCTCTAACCGATTGGAATACTTTTAACCCATCCTGGGGATTGGTAACCCTAAGTTTATATTTCTGTTTCAATAATACGATCAGTTCTAACGCATCTAACGAATCAAGGCCCAAACCGGCTCCAAAAAGTGGTTCGTCATCACCAATATCTCCTGGTTTAATATTCTTTAGTTTTAGTTGAACCGCGATCTGTCCCTTCAAATCAGCCATCAAATTTTCCATGTATTTACCAAATTTAATCTATATTTCTTCATCAGCCAACATCCCCAATTCAATAATGCGGGCTAACTTTTGCAGTGCCACTTTATGATCTCTTACAAAAGGATTTTTCATATCCCATACATAACCCGCCAAAACAGAGCAGATCATTTTTTTGACTTCATGATTCTGTTTTTCGGCAAAAAATATAGTATCAAGGGTGCCTTCATACCAGGCCAATACGTATGAGCGAAAAGTATCTACACCATGTAGCAGGTGTTTAGTATATTCTTGTTCCCAATCCACAGCCTCCTTTTTTAGCATCCGTATAACCAAATTTGCCGCCTTTTGGCTCGATACGGTTGCTAATGTAACCCCGGATGAAAAAATGGGGTCTAAAAACTCGGTTACATTACCGGTTAATACAAACCCCTCGCCATAAAACTGATTGGTGGTAGTTGACCAGGATTCCAAAATCCGGGGATCGAACACAAAATCTACATCTTTTAAACGCGTGGCGAGGTAAGGCTGTGTAGCAATTAATTGGCGCAGCACCTTTTCATTATCGCCTTCACAGGCACTAAAAAAATCGGGGTTACCTACAAAACCAACCGAGGTAACCCCGTTTGAAAACGGAATTATCCAAATCCAAACACCTGGCTGGTGTACTATTATAGTGATGCGGTTAGGCTCATCATCCATTGATCGGTTTAAATCAACCGCATGGGTGAACAGCGCTTTACGGGGAGGTAAATTCGATGGTTTATCAAGGTTAAATAAGCGTGGGATCACACGGCCATAGCCACTGCCATCAATAATAAACCTGGCTTCAATTTCTGTTTTATTACCATTTACATCTTCAACTGTTGTTACAGAATCTGAACCGTTAAAGGTGATGGCGGTAACGGCAGTTTCATAACAAACTTGTACGCCCATTTTTTCAACGGTATCGGCAAGGGTTTTATCAAATTCTGCACGTGGTACCTGCCAGGTCCAGTTCCAACCGGGTGTATACTGATCGGCAAAAAAATAATCACATATCTTTCCGTTTTTTACAAACTTGGCACCTGATTTTTCCTGGAAGCCCTTTTCTTTAAGCGCATCAATAAAACCTGCTTCAGTAAGTGCTTCCATGCATCGCGGAAGCAAGCTTTCGCCAATAACAAAGCGGGGAAACTTTTGCTTTTCAATAATTTTAACCTTAAACCCGGCTTTATTAACTATTGATGCGGCTACAGTGCCGGCGGGCCCTGCGCCTATTACCAAAACATCTACTTTTTCTACGCTCATTGGTATATTAATAGGGTCTAAATTACAAGTGACATCCTGATATTAAAGATCTGTTTATTACGTTAAGCCTTGCTTTACCTTCCAATCCCTAAAAAAATCGGGATTGATTAGCTGAAGGGTAAAATCATCCTTACTTAAAAATACCTGTGTAGTTGAACCGGTTACTACCAGTTCGCCTGTTATGGCATTAAGTAAGCGATATTTAAAATTTATTTTAGCAGGCTCACAGGGTGTGTAGATAGTTTCTATAATTATCCTATCGCCATAATGTAAAACCTTTTTATAATCGCATTGTACATTTACAATGGGCACAATGTAGCCCTGGTTATAAAAATCGAGATAACCCAAGCCGTGTTCTTTGCCAAAGGCTTCGCGGCCTTCTTCAAAATATTGCAGGTAATGCCCGTGCCATACAATGCCCAACGAATCGACCTCACTAAACCTTATCCGTTGTTCTGTGATATTTATTAAGTTTTTTTTCAAATGTTTTATAAATCGTTAAAATATAAAGCAGTAATTAGTTTTTACCCCAACTTTTAAAGTTAGACTCCATATCCTTTAACGTAGTGTACAATGGCTTGGCCCAATAGTTCCTAAAACCAAAGCCACCCGGGCTGCTGGTTTCATATTTGGTATAAAGCACAGTTTTGGATTTAATATCAACAAAAGTTACCCATATACCCATTGATTCTATGCCTTTGCTCATGCCTTCAGCAAAAAAAATCAAGCCTATGCCATCATTATTCTGGAAATCATAATTTTTTACCAGGTTGGCTATTGCCGCTTCATTTAAAAGTTTAAAATCACTTGGGTTATTTGAATAGAAATCTTTTTTGGTAAGGCTCTTATTTGCTTGTATGGTTACATCAATAGCATATTTTACCGACTCGCGATGTACCGCCTTTGCAACATCATATTTCTTTTGTTCATTAATAAAAAGATAGTTCCACGAGCTAACATACGTATCCCTGAATTCGTCATTTGATATAACAACGTCTTTAGACGTGGCAGAGCCTATAAATTTAGTTTGAGAATAATCGACGCCAAGCCATGTTACCGGGACTTTTTCATCAAAAACATCAGCTTTTGATTGAGCCAGAACTGATTGTGTGCTTACTGATATAAAAAGTAAGGCTAAAATACATTTGAATTTTGTTACAGGTTTCATTAATAAAAATTGATTTAGTTGTTGTTTATTTTTTAAGATATATTTTCATTTCGCACTTTGCCAGCAATGTGCCCTTACATTTTACGTTTCCGGATACAATGGTCATATCAAAAACCTGGTTTGTAATAGTAACATTGGTTTCTATTACATCGCCAACTTTCGGTTGTGCAAAAACTTCCAGGTTTTTAATAGCCGCTATATAGCCAATTACAACCGGCCTGTTGCTTTGCAGAGTAACGTATCCTATACCTGCCGCTGCTGTTTGTGCAATATTTTCTATTATGCCGGCTTCACTTAATTCACCATCATTAACAAGTACATTTTCTGTCGTAACCTTAAATGTTGTATTGGAGCAGGCTTCGTTGCAGCTAACCAATTGATCTATCATCACAAAGGGCGCCCGCTGCGGAATGACAGAAGTAATATTATCCTGCAATATAATCATCTTAACTATTTATTGCCAAAAATCATAATAGTTGTACCATTGTTCCGGATAGGTTTTAACTTTAACTTCCATATCTTCAACAAAATCCAGCATCATTTGCTGTACGGTATCTTGTCCGGAGCCTGTATATTCTTTTGCTTTGCTGGCAAAAAAATGGTAGTGGAAAGTGCTTTCTTTCATGCCATATACAAATGAAACCGGCACCTGAAATTTGGCTGCTAACATAAACGGCCCAATGGGGAACCGTGCATCGGCCCCTAAAAATTTCATTGTAGTGGTTTTATTGCTTTCCAGGAACCGGTCGGCAGGCATACAAACCAGCTCATCATTTAAAAAAGCATTACTTATCTCAAAAATATGCGACATATCTTCTTTAATAACAATAAGGTTCAGCACGCTTTTCCCAACCACAGATTCCATATATTCTTTAATACTTTCATCTTCTCCATCAAAAATAACCACATTGATGCGGGCATCAATGTCATTTAATAAATGCCGGGCTGTTTCCCAGTTGCCAATATGCGCGGTTAACAATAACCCGCCTTTTTTTAATGCGGCAATGTGATGTAAATTATCTATGCCATCAAGGTTAAAAGTGAACTTGTTGGGGATGCCCGACATGATAACAACTTTATCAATAAGGGTTTGCCCCAAAAGGTTATAGTTTATGTACACCTTATAAACCGACTTTATTACGCTGTAATTAAGCCGTTTATGAAAATAATTAAACGTGCTATTTGTAGATTTATAGGAAAATATTAAATAATATAAACTAACAAAACGAAGCAAAAGATACGCGGGTAAAACGCCTCCTGCCTTTAAAACAAAAACAAAAATTCTATAACCTAAAGGCTTGCCTTTTGATTTACCTTGCCAGGACGACATTATGCCAGTTCTTTTTGACTACTGGCTATTACATAATCATAAAAATCCTGGAAGGTGACGATATTGATAAAATCCTCTGGTTTTACTTTAAACGGAAAATTGCTTTCAATTACTACAACAAGGTCAATATAGTCCAGGCTGTCGAGGTCAAGTGTTTCCTTTAGATTAGCATCCGGAAGCATTTTATCAGCATCAATTTCGAATTCTTCGGCCAAAAAGCTATTTATCCGTTCAATAATTTCTTCATTCTGCATAACGGCATAGGTTTAAATTAGTTTTTTAATTATCAGGGATGAATTTGTTCCTCCAAAACCAAAGGAGTTGGACAAAAATACATTTATTTCTTTTTCAATTGTTTTTTTTGCAATATTCAGTTTAGCCGAATCTTCATCGGGCGTTTCGAAATTGATATTGGGCGCGATGAATGAGTTTTTCATCATCAGCATTGAATAAACAATTTCACTCGCACCGGCCATCCAGCATTCGTGCCCGGTCATTGATTTGGTTGAGCTAACCAGTGGGTTGCTCGCGCCAAAAACATCATAAATAGCTTTGGCTTCGCTTGAATCGCCCGCCGGGGTTGATGTAGCGTGCGCATTGATATAGTCAATGTCGCCAGCGTTCAGGGCTGCATCATTTAATGCCATTGAAAGGGAGCGTACAGGCCCTTCCACAGTTGGGTTTGATATATGGGCGCCATTTGATGAAAACCCATAACCTATAACCTCACCTAATATAGTTGCACCCCTTTTGGTTGCCGATTCCAGGCTTTCTAAAATAACCGTTGCGGCACCACCGCTGGGTATAAGCCCATCGCGCCCGCTATCAAATGGCCTCGATGCCTTAGTTGGATCGGCCTCGTTAACTGAAAAGGCAGACAGGGCATCGAAACTTCCCATAGCATATTGATTGATTTCCTGGGCACCGCCGCAGATCACACAATCCTGCAAACCGCTTTTTATAAAATGATAGCCAACCCCAATTGAATGCGAGCCGCTTGCACAAGCCGCGCTAATTGTAAAGTTTATTCCTTTTAATTTAAATATGGTGGCCAAATTCATGGTTACGGTTGAGTTCATGGTTTGAAACACAGCACCTGAGCCAATCATCATTGTATTTTTTTTATGGCGAATAATATCCGTAGCATCAATAATAGCTTTTGCCGAGCTATCATTGCCATACAATATCCCCACCTCGTTTTGATTAAGGTAATCCTGGTCTATACCGGCCTGCGCCAAAGCCTCAAGTGTAGCCATATAGGCATATTCCCCCTGTTCGGGAAGCATAATGCGCGATCGCCTGTCTAAAAGCTCTTTTAAATTTGGCCTTTCAACAAACCCGGTTAAACCCGAGCGGTAGCCAAACTCCTTCCTCTCCTTATCAAGTATTATTCCTGATAGCCCCTTGTAAAGTGAATTACTTACCTCATCAAGGTTTTTACCTATACATGAATAAATACCTATACCTGTAATTACAACCCTATTCATATACAGTTACCAATGTTTATTATTTTGGATATTATAAAAATACAAAAGCCCGTCAAAATTTTTAATATTTATGCTTAATAATATGTTAATGGCTTATATTACGGAAGTTTTAAGAATATAAACCACCATTAATTGATAATATTTCCCCGGTAATATAGGCGGCCCCAGCTGATGCCAGGAACCCTACGGCATGTGCCACCTCTTCGGGGGTGCCAAATCTTTTAACCGGGATCATCGACCGGAGCTCTTTTTCATCGAGCCCTTCGGTCATATCAGTTTTAATAAACCCGGGAGCAACAGCATTTACGGTTATACCGCGGCGGCCAACTTCCTGCGCTAATGCTTTGGTGGCGCCAATTACGCCTGCTTTAGCAGCCGAGTAATTGATTTGCCCCGGCAATCCCTTTAAGCCCGATAAGGATACTACGTTAATTATACGGCCGTATTTTTTAATTAACATGTTGTTTAACACCAACCTGGTAACATAAAAAAAGCCATCTAAACTGGTTTTTATTACACTATCCCATTGCTCATCTTTCATCCACATCATTAACACATCATCCTTAATGCCTGCATTATTTATGAGCGTTTCAATATATTTTTCGGTATTTGCTTCAATCCAGGTACCCAGTATTTTATTAATATCATTCTTATCGGCAACATCAAACTTTAGCAGTTCGCCATCGCCTCCATTTTGTTTTATCTGATCGAGGGTTTTATTGGCTTCGTCTTCATTCGCCTTATAATTCACCAAAACATAGTAACCCATTTTAGCCATTTCATAGCAAATAGCTCTCCCAATACCTCTTGATCCCCCGGTTACTAATGCGCATTTCATATATTTATACTTAAAAAGGATGTTGTTATTAAATGTGATAGTAAGGCTTTAATTGAGGCTGGGGTTTGCCATCAGTTGTGTTACAATTTGCCGGTCACGGTAATAAATTATAGTATTTAATTTTCTTTTACTAATACTATTGCCAACTGCAACTCAAGAAAATGTTTGTAAACATAGGGCAAATATTTCAAATTTTAAAAGTTAACTTCACCCATAGGCCAACAATTAAATGTTGTATGCTGCTGCAATTGGCTTAACAAATCACAAAAATAAGTTAGGTAATAAAAAGCATATTGTTAAAACTTAATTAAATTTGCAAGTAAAACAACGGTACCCCTATACCTTAAACTTTGTTAAATGAATAATTTTTTGTCGATTTTTCAATCCAATATCCCAGTACAGATTTATTAACCGATGAACGATTTAGAAATAATCACCAAAAAGTTTGACGATTTAAAAGTATGCGTAATAATACCTACTTATAACAATGCAGGCACCCTTGCCCATATTATTGCAAGCGTTGCCAAATATACCGGGCAAATTATTGTGGTAAATGATGGCTCAACTGATGATACCGCTCAAATAGTTAAAGGATTTCCGTTTGCACAATTAATAAGTTACCCTGTAAATGTTGGCAAAGGCTGGGCATTGCGCCAGGCATTTAAATATGCTGTAACTGAAGGTTGGGATTATGCAATAACTATCGACTCGGACGGGCAGCATTTTGCGGAAGATTTGCCTGCTTTTATTGAAAAACTTGAAAAAGTACCTGGTGCTATTATTGTAGGTTCGCGCAATATGGACCAAGCCACTATACCCGGTAAGAGTAGCTTCGGGCATAAATTTTCTAATTTCTGGTATAAGGTAGAAACCGGGATCGATTGCCCCGATACCCAGTCGGGTTTCCGTTTATACCCTCTGCAATTATTAAAAGATTTTAAATTTATTACCCGCAAATACGAGTTTGAAATTGAAGTGCTGGTGCGCGCGGCCTGGAAAGGCATTCTGATTAATGCTGTGCCGGTAACAGTGCATTACGAACCAAAGGAAACAAGAGTTTCACATTTCAGGCCGTTTCAGGATTTTTCAAGGGTTAGCATTTTAAACACCTTTTTGGTAGTTATTGCTTTTGCCTATATAAAGCCGCGCGATTTTTTTCGCTCCCTTTTCAGTAAAAAAAAAAGCAGGCAGGCACACATCGAGCAATTGTTAAACCTTAACCATTCCGATCAGCTTAAAGCCGCGTCGGTAGGGGTTGGAGTTTTTTCGGGGATATTACCCATTTGGGGCTTCCAGTTATTAGCAGGGCTGTTTCTGGCCGTAATCTTCAGGCTAAATAAACCATTGGTTATTATCGCTTCAAACATCAGCATACCACCCATGATTCCGTTGGTTGTTTTTTTGAGCTATAAAGCCGGTGGGTTTTGGATGGGAGATAAAAATACGGATATGGCTTTTAGTACCCATCTCTCGGTACAATCCATTGGGCAACACCTTGAACAATATATTTATGGCAGTATAACTCTTGCTGTTATTGCAGGCTTACTGGCCGCCTTATTAACCTTTACCTTACTCAGACTGTTTAAAAGAAGAGCAGTTTCGGCTTTTTAACAGGTATAAACACATGGAAAAACTCCTGTTAATTATTTATAGCTATTTCGAAAAGAACCGGAGAGCATTCTACCTGGTTTTTGCCGCTACTTTTCTGTTTATTACCTATTTTGCCCTGCAGGTAAAGTTTGAAGAGGATATTTCTAAAATAATACCGAAAGATAAAAAGATAGAGAAGCTTAACGAGATATTCCAAAACTCGAAGTTTATAGATAAGCTGGTGATCATGGTGTCATTAAACGACACTACTGCTGAAGCCCCCGATAGCCTGGTGGCTTATGCCGATGCCTTTGGCGCCACAGTGCAGGATAAGCTTGCCCCTTATATTAAAAAAGTAAATTTCAGGATAGATGATGAAGTAGCTTTAAAACTATTTGAAACCATCAATCAGCAATTACCCATTTATTTAAATGAAAAAGATTATTTAACTATTGATACCCTTATCACTCCGGCAAAAATTGATTCAACACTGCAATATGACATCCGGACGCTTTCGTCGCCAGCAGGTATCGCGCTAAAAAAGATCATTGTTAATGATCCGGTAGGCTTATCATTTATCGGCCTGAAAAAATTACAACAATTACAGTACGACAAAAACTTTGAGCTGTACGATGATTATGTAATTACCAAAGACCATAAAAACCTGTTAATGTTTATCACCCCGGTATTTCCACCCAATAATACCGGGAAAAATGCTTTGTTTTTGAAGGGGATTGATAATATTTTGAGCGATTTAAACAGCAAGGATTTTAAAAATATAAATGCTTCCTACTTCGGCGCTATCGCAGGTTTTGCCGGCAATGCATCGCAATTGCGGCAGGATACCAATATCACGCTCGGCATCACTGTAGTTGTACTTGTTTTATTTTTAGGGTTATATTTTCGTAAAAAAGCCGCGCCGTTTATTATTCTTATCCCCGTGTTATTTGGCGCCCTGTTTTCTTTAACCATTATTTATTTTATTAAGGGAAACCTATCCATTATAGCCTTGGGTACAGGCTCAGTTGTATTGGGTATTGCCATCAATTATTCACTGCATGTTTTTAACCACTACCGGCATACCAAAAGTATAGAGCAGGTAATTAAGGATTTAACCCTCCCTTTAACGGTAGGCAGCTTCACTACTATCGGCGGCTTTTTTTGCCTGGAGTTTGTACAATCCGAAATGTTAAAGGACCTGGGCCTATTTGCCGGGTTTAGTTTAATTGGGGCCTCGCTTTGCTCACTGGTGTTTTTGCCCCAATTTATTTCGACAAAAGAAGAACAGCGGCATCATAAAATAATAAAGTTCTCGTGGATTGATAAGATGGCTTCGTACAATCCTGAGTACAACAAGTTTATTGTGATAGGCATCGTTTTGCTTACCGTAGTTTTTGGGTATACCGCAAACTATGTAACTTTTGAATTTGATTTGGCCGACATGAGCTACATGTCGCCTAAATTAAAACAGGCCGAAGCTAAGCTGAACAAGATCAATAAATTTTCGCTGCAATCTGTTTACCTCGTTACCGAAGGCAAAACGCTGGATGAAGCTTTGGTTAATAATGAAAAGCTTTCAGATCAAATTGAGGCGCTGAAGGAGAAAAATATCGTTATAAAATACTCGGGAGTTTCGTCGCTCATTATTTCCGACTCGTTACAAAAGGAAAGAATTGAGCGCTGGAATAAGTATTGGACAGGTGAAAAGAAACAACAATTGTTTTCAACATTAGAGCGGGAGGGAGTTGCCATCGGTTTTAAGGCTTCGGCTTTTGATAAGTTTAAGGCCTTGCTCAATAAACATTTCGATGTAGCGGACCGGCAGAATATGGCCGAGTTAAGAAAAAGTTTCCTTGATGATTTTATTACCGAAAAACCAGGCCATGCAACCGTAGTTACACTGGTACAAACCACCCCGCAAAATAAAGCGGCGGTGTACGATGCTTTTAAGGATAACCCCAATGTAACCGTGGTTGATAAGCAGTACATCACCACCAAACTGGTTCAGATCATCAATTCGGATTTTACCAAAATAGCGGTAATGTCGTCCCTGCTGGTATTAATCGTGTTGTGGTTAACTTATGGCCGTATTGAGCTTACGCTGGTTTCTTTTATCCCGATGTTTATATCCATGATATGGATACTCGGGCTGATGGGTATATTTGGAATAGAGTTTAATATTATCAATATTATCATTTCGGCCCTGATTTTTGGTTTGGGCGATGATTACAGTTTGTACATTATGGATGGCTTGCTGCAGGAATATAAAACCGGTAAAAAAATACTGTCGTCCTATAAAACATCCATCTTTTTATCGGCAATTACCACCATAACAGGTTTAGGGGTGCTGATATTCGCAAAGCACCCGGCATTAAAATCAATCGCGTTTATATCCATAATAGGTATTTGTTGCGTGGTTATAATGGCGCAGATACTGATCCCGTTTTTATTTAACATACTGGTAAGAAACCGTACCGCGAAAAAACGATTCCCGTGGACGTTTACAGGCCTGTTGAAAAGTGTTTTCGCCTTTGCCTATTTTGTTACCGGATGTATCATCTTAACAATCTTAGGCTTTCTATTCAAATTAAACCCTTTTAATAAGGAGAAGGGCAAACTGGTTTATCACTACATCCTCTCGAAGCTTGCCTGGTCGATGGTTTATATCATGATCAATGTAAAAAAGAAGATCATCGATAAGCAATACGCTAATTTTTCAGAGCCAGCGGTAATCATCAGCAATCATCAATCTTTCCTCGATATTTTATCAT
>Ga0302307_10001725_pt1 | contig 13599 bp, 10 predicted proteins | sample III_Palsa_E3_2_FD_200530 | JGI IMG/M metagenome (GOLD analysis project Ga0302307, IMG submission 200530) | Peat permafrost microbial communities from Stordalen Mire near Abisko, Sweden - III_Palsa_E3_2 | ecosystem: Environmental > Terrestrial > Soil > Palsa > Peat permafrost | place: Sweden... | reverse complement strand
AGTATTTACAATAATTTTCCATTTTGAGTCTCTTTTTAAAGATTTATAATTTGCACGAGCAACTAAACTAACCCAATGTAATTTTTTGTTAATCATTGTTGTTGCAAGTTCGTTAGCAAGTTGATTAAAACCTAAGGTATCTAATAGATAACCGAGTCGTTGCACCCAAAATAATTCATGATTAATTTTGGTGAGAGACACCAGTTTTTGTGGGTCTATAGTTTCTGCTAATTCTCTGAGTACAGTGGCTACGTTATTAATTCCCGCAGAATGCTGAGGAGCAGTGACTAAGTCAGCAGCAATCACTTCTGGAGTTGCCACCTCAATTGTACCTGTGAGCGTATTAAATTTTTTAGTAGGTAGTTGTGCTATTTTTTTGTTTGCAATAAATTCAATGTAAATACGACCACAATGTAATGGAGTGCGATTTTTTAATGTTATGACTTGAAAGCGCTGTGGTTTTTGGTGAGATGCTGCATAAAATTCAGCAGCACTTAAAAAACCGACATAGTAAGGCATATCTAAATATTTCATCAAATCAGCAATAAACATATTTGCTGGCAGACACCCAAAAGCTTGGTATTCAGGCGGCACAATTAAATAAAAGCCTTTAACTGGGCTAACAATTTGCTTCTTTTTTCGAAGTCGGCGCAAAGCACTAAATGTCGCATCCTTTGTAAGTTGTAAAGCCTGCTGTGCATCCGAGGTCGTAAAAGAATAACGCCCTTTGGTTTGAAGGCTATTGGTAAATTCTTCTGTTTTCATAGAGTGCCTTTTGTGTTAAAACTTTTCCAGCATGTCATTTTTCGACCATTTAATCAACTTTTAACACACTTTTTCAGCAATTCTGCGCGAACCAGGCAGAAGGCATAAACTAAGGCTTACAGGGCAGAGTAAACAATTTTTTTCGTAAATGGCGAGGGACCTCCGGGTGCATGGAGGTCCCTCGCTTTGCTAGGGATGACGTAGTACATAAAATATTACTTCGCTTTTGCCACCATATAATCCACCACCGCTTTAATATCATCATCACTACAGGTCATACACGTACCCTTAGGCGGCATCCCTTTGTAACCTTTCAACGCTCTATCGTAAACCACGTTCATACCTGCTGTAGTACGTGCAGCCCAAGCGGCTTTATCGCCAAATTTAGGCGCACCAGCAATACCAGCGTCATGGCACACATGACATACTGACTTATAACGGTCCTCTGGCGACATTACTCCACCAGCCCCTGCAGCAGCAATCGGCGCAGGTTGTTGACCATCGGTATAAACTTGACCAACAGGTTGTATACGGTCTTGAATGGCCGTCTCGCGCGCGCTCAGCGCATAAGCCAATATAGGTGTTACCAATAATAACGTTATGACCAAACGAGTAATCGATCGACCCATATTTTTTAACCTCCAAACTATATCAAATTTTTAATGTGCAAACGGATCACGTATGACCGCAATTTCGTGGCGCTCACGCCCGGTTGATAGCATATCAATCGGCACTTGTAGCAGCTGTTCAATACGTTCTAAATAGGATTTTGCTTCGGCAGGTAAAGCCTTGATATCAGTAATGCCTGCTGTTGACCCTTGCCAACCTGGTAAAACCTCATAAATAGGTTCACAATGTGCAAAAACTTCCGTATCACTTGGCGGCATTAACAATGTGCGACTATCCACACTATAGCCTGTACAAATCTTAATCGACTCCAGGCCGTCTAAAACATCAAGTTTCGTGATACATAATCCCGATAAACTGTTAACTTGAATTGACTTACGTAGCAAAGCCGCATCAAACCAACCACAACGCCTTGGGCGACCTGTGACAGTACCAAATTCTACACCACGCTCTGATAGATGACGTCCAGCATCATCAAAGAGCTCTGTTGGCATAGGCCCGCCACCAACTCGCGTCGTGTAAGCTTTGGTTACACCAAGTACATAATCAATATACCGTGGCCCTAAACCTGTGCCGGTTGCTACAGCACCTGCCGATGTATTAGACGATGTCACATAAGGATAAGTACCGTGATCAATATCTAATAAGGTGCCTTGCGCCCCTTCAAATAAAACAAATTTTTGCTGCATACGATAACTGTGCAACAACGCTGTCGTATCTGCCATCATCGGCAATAATTCATCAGCCGCAGCAAATACTTCTGCTAATACCACATCGGCATCTTCAGGTTGTTCCTGATAATGCAATTCTAACAGCACATTATGATAAGCGAGTAAGCGCTGCAGTTTTTCTGCAAACGTTTTTTTATTACGCAAATCCCCCCAGCGTAAACCACGACGTGCAATTTTATCTTCATAGGCAGGGCCTATGCCGCGCCCTGTGGTCCCTATCGCTGCATTGCCAAGGGCTCTTTCACGTGCTTTATCTAAACGTGCATGCACAGGTAATAATAAAGGACAGCTTTCGCTGAAAAATAAACGATCACGCAATGTAACGCCTTTGGCTTCCAACATGCGGATTTCTTTGAGTAATACCTCGGCAGATAACACAACACCATTACCAATAATACAAGGCACACCAGCGCGCAATACACCAGAAGGTACTAAATTTAACGCAGTTTTTTCACCGTTAATCACCAAGGTATGGCCTGCATTATGCCCTCCTTGAAAGCGCACCACGGCATCTGCTTTTTCGGTAAGGAAATCAACAACCTTGCCTTTTCCTTCATCACCCCATTGGCTACCTAATACAACAACATGTTTACCCATACTAAGCCCATACCCTCTTACATATTATGATCTAAATAACGTATTTATTTACTATTTGCTGTATTAAAATATTTTAAAAATTCGCTATCTGGACTCAGCACCAAAATATCGCTTTTATCATCAAACGTAGCACGATAGGCTTTTAAACTTTGATAAAAAGCGAAAAACTCTGCATTTTTGGCATACGCTTTTGCATAAATTGCTGCAGCTTTACCATCACCATCACCACGCAATTCATTTGATTTTTTATCGGCCTCGGCCAGTAATACAGTGACTTTCGCATCAGCTGCTGCCCGAATTTTTTCAGCTTCACGGTTACCATCGGCTCTGTGCTCTGCAGCAGCTTGCGCCCGCTCAGCACGCATGCGCCCGAACACCGATTCACTCACTTCAAGCGGTAAATCGATACGTTTAACACGCACATCAAAAACTTCTACGCCTAAGGTTTGCTCAGCACTGGTATTTACTTGCTGTTGCAAAATAGCCATCACATCTTCACGCTCGCCAGATACAACTTCCGAAATAGAGCGCCGACCAAATTGCGCGCGCAATTCATTACCCACTTTTTGCGTTAACAATAAACGGGTTTTAGAAATATCACCGCTAGTGGCAATGTAATACAACTTAAAGTCTTTAATACGCCATTTAATAAACGAGCTAACGATAACATCTTTTTTCTCGTTAGTCACAATACGGGAATCATCCAACTCTAAGGTTTGTAACCGCTTGTCAAAACGAACAACATTACTGATAAATGGCCAGCGTATATGTAAACCAGGCTCTAATACCACCGCTTGCCCCTCTTTACTGGTCACCAGTTTTCCTAAACGCACTACTAAAGCACGCTCAGTTTCATCTACCGTAAAAAAACTATTTGCACTTAAAAACAGCAGCAATGCCGCCAATATTAAATAGCCCGACCTGAGATGTGCCATCATAGTATCCTATCGATTAAAATTATCCCGAGCGCGTGGGTTACCACTTGCTGTATTTGTTTGTCCTGCGGAGGCGGGTTGATTGGCCGCCCTATCTACACCACCTGGTTGGCTTTGCGGTTGCATGCTTGGTGCTTGCTGAACATTAGCCGCTGGTGTGCTCTCAACACCCATGAGCTTATCAAGCGGCAGGTAAAAAATGGCGTTATTATTGCCAGCGGTATCAATCATCACTTTGCTGGTGTTCGTTAATACTTCTTGCATGGTTTCTATATATAAGCGTTGACGAATAATGTCAGGTTGTTTTTCATATTGGGGTAATAGCTGTAAAAACTTACTGACATCACCCTCTGATTGTAAAATAACCTGTTGTTGGTAGGCCTCTGCCTCTGCAATACGGCGTTGCGCATGGCCTTCTGCCACAGGCACCGTTTGCTTCTCGTAAGCTAAGGCTTGGTTGATAGAGCGCTGTTCATCTTCTTGCGCTTTAATCGCATCATCAAAGGCTTCTTTCACTTCATCTGGCGCTTTGGCAGGTTGCATAGCGACGTCAAGAACATGTAAGCCTGCATTATATTGGTTTAGCGTTTCTTCAATTTGTTGCATAATCTGCGAGCGAATAAGTTCACGCCCACTGGTTAACACATCATTTAACGTCGAATGACCAATTACTTGGCGCATAGCACTTTCTGTGGCTTGCTCTAAGGTATTGATAGGGTTGCTGACATTGAACAAATAATCTTTGATATCAGCAATTTTAAATTGTACCGCTAATTCCACGGAGACAATATTTTCATCCTTAGTCAGCATCTGGCCTTTATGTTGCGAGTTTAAGACTTGATCAACATTCACCACTTGCGTGGATTCAATACCTTGCGCTATCCAGTGTGGGCCTGCGCCTACTGATTTTATATAATGACCAAAACGAAAAACCGCAGCTTGCTCAGCCGGTTTAACGATATAAATACCTGATAAACCATAAATCACGAGGATAATAAACGCTACGATGCCCATGCTGGCAAAAGGCAGCGGACGACGCGTACTCGCGCCTACACCACCACTACCACGCTTACCAAGCAGTTCGTTTAATTTCTGTTGAAATTTACGCAGTGCTTCATCCAAATCAGGCGGTTGTTGGCCTTTATTTGAATTTCCGCCCCACGGATCTTTATTTTTATCGTTTCCAGGTTCATTCCATACCATGTAATAACACCCCACCCTCTATGATTTCACCAGCCGGACAAGACTACCACGCATACTCTCAATCAGCAACCCAGCATTTCCTCAGCATGCTTCAGCGTTTTTTCAGTTATCTCCACGCCTCCTAACATACGCGCGACCTCCTGGATACGTTCATCACGAGAAAGAGCGCTGACTTGTGTGTAGGTTTGACCTTTGCAGCTCATTTTACGCATATGGATATGATGATCGGCTTGTGCAGCCACTTGCGGCAAATGCGTTACACAAAGCACTTGTGTTTTTTGGCCCAACGTGTGCAGTAACTGCCCCACAATCTCGGCCGTCGCCCCGCCTATACCAACATCCACTTCATCAAAAACAATAATCGGTTTACTCGCCATTTGCCGCTGCGAGACTTCAATCGCTAAACTAATACGCGATAACTCGCCGCCTGAAGCAACTTTGTGTAAAGGATTCAGCGGTTGGCCCGGATTAGCACTTACCAAAAAAACGATCTCATCTAAACCATGAACCGTAAAAGCTTGCTCATGCACGCTGCAATGGACCTCTAAACGCCCACCTGGCATGCCAAGCCCATGCAAATGCGTGGTAATTAATTGGCTAAGTTTAGCAGCGGCTTGTTGACGTTGCCGGCTTAATTTTTCTGCTAATTCTAGGTAATGCGCTGCTTGTGCACTCAGCTCCGCCTCTAATTGTTCGGTTTTCATATCATTGTTCACAAGAGCAGCAAGCTCTGCTTTTAATTGCTGGTGAAAATGATATAACTGCTCGGGTGCTACGCGATGCTTACGGGCCAGCTCATGAAAAGTACTAAGACGCGATTCTAAGGCAGTTAAGCGCTTAGTGTCATTGTTCATGCCTTCACAATAGTGGCGCACCTCATCAACAGCTTCTTCCACTTGAATAATAGCGTTATTAATAAATTCCACCGAGCTTGTAACGGCAGTATCAATCAGCCGCACTTTATCCAACCACTTGGCAGAATGATGCAGTAAGGAAAGCGCATTTGCCTTGCCCTCATCGACTAATACGCTTAATGCCTGCTGGCAATGCGTCAATAACTGCTCAGCATGCGATAAACGTTTATGCTCATCGCTAAGGTGTGACCATTCTTCGGCCTCTGGCAGCAACGCATCTAATTCAGCAAGTTGGTACTGTAAAAAGGCAATGCGCTGCACTCTTTCTTCAGCATTACTGGTCATTGCATGGAGCAGCTGCTCGGTCTGTTGCCATTGTCGAAAAGCTACTCTCACGTCTTTGCATAAGGCATGGTGATCAGCAAACTCATCCAGTAAAGCACGGTGAGTGTCTGTTTTTAGAAGCGAATGGTGAGCATGTTGGCCATGAATATCAATTAATAATTCACCAAGTTCTCGTAAGCGCTGCAAAGGCACTAAATGACCGTTAATAAAAGCCTTAGAACGCCCTTCACGGGAAATGGTGCGTCTGATGATACATTCTTCTTGTGCATCCATATCAAGTTCAGCGAGCCAACTTTGCACAAAGGGCAATGATTTAAAGTCAATGCTGGCAATGATTTCTGCTTGTTCACAACCCGTGCGCACTACGCTGCTATCAGCTCTGTCGCCAAACACTAAACCAAGGGCATCAAGTGCTATCGATTTCCCTGCGCCGGTTTCACCGGTGAGGACAGTCATCCCTGCCTGAAAATCAATATCGACTTCATCGATTAATACAAAGTGACGGATATAAAGCGTGTTTAACATAGCGTGAAATACCTCTTTTGCTTATGCGTAGATGGTAGCTCATTTTGATAGGGTTTAGCAAAGTAACTAGCGAAAAGAAGAGTAATGATGTGTAGGTATAATCAACAACGCTTATATACCTACACCAAAATGAAAGGCAGCTTAAAAAGCGGCCGCTGTCTCACGGGCCGGTGCAACACCTGCCACAAAGGAGCGCAATGATAAATCAATCATATTTTTTTGTGATTTTTCATCAAGCTCCAATACATTATCATAAATATCAAAACAAAAACGTACCACTTCACTACCGCTTGATGGACGGTGATTGGGTAACAATGAAATAGCCTGCTCAAAAATAGTTGCGAGCAACTTGGCATCAACAATAGATTGCTGCCCGTGTTCAACATGTATCTCACCATCAGCCTGTTGGTTATTACCAAAACAGCTGGATAATTTCCGAGCGCTCACTAGTAATTCGTTAGGCTGCGGCAGGCCATTGCCTGTCATTAACCACAGTGGGGATATGTTGAGCAAAGTGCAATAATGTAACAACAGCTCAATACTAAGAGCACGTTTTCCCGTTTCATGCTGGGAGTAAGTCGACGCCGGAATGCCATACTTCAAGGTAAACTCTCGTGCTGAACGAAAGCCAGCTAACCCACGGGCAACACGTAAGCGAGCGCCAATGCTATTTTTATTCTCCATCAAATCGTTTTGCATAATTCCTCGCTAAAAACAGGTAATTTATTAAGCAATTTGTCCTTAAAACAACGTGACCTTTGCACTTTGGTACGCATATATGCTCAAGGCGCATCATAGCCTATTCTCTGCTTAAGTGCAAAGTCTATTAAAAAATGCGCGGCCAATTCTTACTATTGTCGCACCGCAGGATATTGCTTGCTCAAAATCAGCCGATGTTCCCATCGATAAAGTGTCTATCATAATACCTGCTTGTTGCAAATCTCTAAAATGCTGTTGCATTTGCGCAAATACTTGACGCTGCTGTACGGGGTTTTCTGTTAATGCTGGCAGCGCCATTAAGCCACGTAACTGTATATTTGGCAATACCTGAATGGATTTTGCTAAAGACAATAATTGCGCGCTAGTAATTCCCCCTTTACTCGGTTCATTGCTCACATTAAGTTGGATACATACGTTTAAAGGCAGCAAATTGGCGCTACGTTGCGCTGATAATCGCTGTGCAATGCTTAATCGTTCTATGCTGTGCACCCAGGAGAAGTTCTCGGCAATAGCACGCGTTTTATTGGATTGAATTCTCCCTATATAATGCCACTCGATGGGCAAATCTTGTAATAAATTGATTTTATCAAGCGCTTCTTGCACATAATTTTCAGCAAATTGGTAATGCCCTGCTGCAACTAATTGCTGCATCTTATTTATGGGTTGGTTTTTTGTTACTACCAATAAGGTAGTACTACCGAGTGACCGTCCCACCGCAATTTCTGCCGCTTGAACGCGTGCCATAATTTTCTGTAATGGAGTCGCTGGTATTAACATTATTCACCTATACTTAAATAAATTCACCTACTGCGCAGTTTGGTATCAAAGGAACGCTGATGGATATTACCGAGCTACTTATTTTTACAATCAAAAACCAAGCTTCTGATTTACATTTATCGGCAGGCCTATCACCCATGATACGCGTCGATGGCGATATCTGCCGCATTAACGTGCCACCCTTAGAGCATAAAGAAGTCCATAGTTTAATTTACGATATCATGAATGATCATCAACGCAAAAATTATGAAGAATTTTTAGAGATCGATTTCTCGTTTAATATGCCTAACGTCGGACGTTTTCGGGTTAACGCCTTTAACCAACAGCGCGGCGCTGCAGCCGTGCTGCGGGTTATTCCAACCGAGGTGCCGACTTTGCAGAGCTTAAATACACCGCGGATATTACAGCAAATAGCGGATACACCCCGCGGCTTAGTATTAGTCACTGGCCCAACGGGCTCTGGTAAAAGCACCACCTTAGCGGCAATGATCAATTACTTGAACGCAACACGCCACGGCCATATTCTGACCATTGAAGATCCTATAGAATTTGTGCATGAAAGCAACGCATCATTGATTAGCCAGCGCGAATTGGGTGAACACACACTGGGCTTTAATGAAGCATTGCGTTCGGCATTACGGGAAGATCCGAATATTATCTTAATTGGTGAAATGCGTGATTTGGAAACAATACGCCTAGCGTTAACTGCAGCTGAAACAGGCCACCTAGTCTTTGGTACGCTACATACCACTTCAGCCGCCAAAACCATCGATAGAATTGTAGACGTCTTTCCCTCCGGCGAAAAAAGTATGATCCGCACCATGCTTTCAGAGGCTTTATGTGCCGTTATCTCACAAGTTCTATTAAAACGAAATGGCGGCGGACGCGTCGCTGCGCATGAAATTATGCTCTGCACACCCGCTATCCGTAACCTTATCCGCGAAGATAAAGCGGCACAAATGTATTCAGCCATTCAAACCGGCGGTGGCCTTGGTATGCAAACGTTGGATCAAGCATTAACCGAGTTGGTGCGTAAAGGGGCTACCAACCGGCTTGAAGCTCAACTGGTAGCTTATAACAAGGATTTATTTAATTAAGCTTTTCGTCTTAATCTCTTTTATAACCCACAATTTACGCGGGGCAAGTGGTAAAACAAATCAGCCTCCTCAGGCCTTAAAGAGGGCTTTTTGTTAAGCCACCAAGGAGCGACATCACGGCGAAACAGCTTCACACAAGCACTAGACAGAAATAGCGGTTTTGTGAGGGCTGTTTCAGAAGGACTGGGTACCACAAGAAGTGATGTATCTTTCTGCTTGCTACAGGAAGGCGAGGAGGACTTTGTTTTTTCGCGTTGCGCCACTATTTCTTCTAATTTTCGTAGCCTAGCTTCCATGTCGTTTCCTAATTTTCGGAGACTAGCTTCTTGGTCGTTTCTTTCTTCTAATTTTCGGAGCTTAGCTGCGACGCCCTTTCCTAATTTTCGGATCCTAGCCTCCTGGTCTTTAACTGTTTGCTCCAAAGCGTCAAGCTGTAAATTCCAAGCAATGTAATCAGCTTTTCTTTCCGCTAACACCTCAATCAGTTGTACCAAATTTTCTATTATTCTCTCTGTCAATTCCGCTTTTTGTGCTTTCCACCGGGCAGCTTCTGCTTTCTGAAGGGCTATAAGCTCATCCACCTTTTTCATAAATGATTCAACCCATTCTGCCCACTCCCTGTTGTGAGCCTCCCTCGTAGCAGAAGAGCTGCCCATAAAGTCCTTATAACGATATTTTTCCCGAGCCTCGGCATCTGTTAAGAGCTCATAAGCCAGAGCAATCTGTTGAAAATGGGCTGTGGCACCTTCCTCTTGAGTTTTATCAGGATGGCACTCCAACGCTAACCGATAATAGGCCTGTTTTATTTCTTGATTGCTGGCCGTTTCCTCTATCTCCAACACCCCGTACCAATTCTCACTCTGGTACGCCTGTTGGCGCAGCCTCTTCCTCTCTGCATCACTCAGATCTTGAACAGGGGGTTTTTGCGAGAGCAATGGCGAAGGAACAGAGCGCACCGGATTATCTTCTGCCTGAGCGGAGGATAAGGAGGGAGGTTTTACTAGCGCTTGTGATAGTAAAGAGGCGTGGGTATCATCGGAAATAATCAGTGCTTCCTGCTTGCTTAAGAGCTGAGGTAATTCAGGGATACCGGTCTCGTCCAAGCTGCTAGCGGGTTGGTGATCGACAGGTAGGCTTGTCGTAGAAGAGCTTAGGAAAGGGGAAGAGTCCCTTTTCGCCGACACAGGTGTTGTTTTAAAGAAGCGGGAGAAAAATTTACGCCATTTAAACCCCCAACTATCCCTTTCTCCTTCCTCCTTTTTCATTGTATTCTCCTTGCTGAAGCCCAAAGATAAAATGGTTTTAAACCCTTTATAAATACCAAAACCTACTAAAGCCGTTATGCCAATGACAGCTGCTGTGACCACACCGCTTAGCACCACCCCTATCTCAATCACTAAAAAGGGGTATGCAAATAAGATAAAAAGAGCAAGCAAAGCGCTTCCCACTAAACAGCCCAGCACTACTTTCAGCAACGTGCGCTTCTTTGGCCAACGAACAGGAAGGAATTTATATTTCATGGCAACGGCCTTTTAACATCTTTTATAGCCCCCAATCCATGCGGGGCAAGTGGTAAGGCAAATCAGCTTCCTCGGGCCTTAGAGAGGGCTTTTTGTTAAGCCACCAAGGAGCGACATCACGAGGGAGTTGCTTCACACAAGCATTAGACAGAAACAGCAGTTTTGTGGGAGCTGATTCAGCAGGGTTGAGTACCACAGGAGGTGATGTATCCTCTTGCTTGTTACAAAGGGGCGGGGAAGACTTTGTTTTTTCGCCTTGCACCAATATTTCTTCTAATTTTCGGAGCCTAGCTTCCTGGTCTTTTCTTTCTTTTATTTCTCGATTCAGCTTAGCTTCCTGATCTTTTCTTTCTTTTATTTCTTGATTCAGCTTAGCTTCCTGGTCTTTTCTTTCTTTTACTTCTCGGTTCAACATAGCTTTCTGGTCTTTAACTGTTTGCTCCAAAGCCTCATGTTTTAGCTCCCAAGCTGCCTTATCCGTTGCTCGACCAGATCTTTCGCTTTCTGCCTCTGCTGCAAACGCGGCTACCTTTCCTTCAAGCATAGTTCTTTCCGCTTCTCGCTCCACTTTTTCCTTTACCAGCTCCGCTGTCGTTACCTTTAATTTTTCTCCCAACTCGGTCTTCATCTGCCTTTCTGCCCTCAATTGCTCGCTGAATACGGCCTCTCTTCTGTCCATATCATCCTTTCGCCCATTATCCTGCAGAGAGAAGGTTTGCATTTGTGTTTGGAGGCTTTTCAGTTGTTTGCTATGAAGGCCAAAGCCTTCTTCTTGTTCATATCGCTCCAAGGCACCGCCTATAGGTCCGCTTAGAGCAGAGGATAATCCTGCTCTTTTTTCTTTTACTATATTATATAATTGTTCATCATCCTCACTGAGCAGCGCTTTTTGCGCGGCGTTAATAATGGCTTGAGCTATCTGCAGCTGTTCTCTTATATTTGCTTTATTATCAAAGATGGCAGAGAGTAATCTCCCCCATAACTTCTGCTCTTCTTCAGTCTTAGCCTGAATATAAGAGCTTGCTGCTGATTGTACCAGTACCGGAAATTTGCGTTTTAAAACGCTTGTCTGCTCATAATACCAAGCTATTTCGTGCGTTATAGGCTCCTCAATGCGGAGTTTTTCTTGCTCTGCGAATAGTCCTATTATCGCTTTGTTTCCCCTTTCCGTCGCGCGCTGAGCAGGCGTCAAACCTTTTTCATCGGGAAAATGTAATTCAGCGCCGCCCTTTAACAAATAATCTACAATATCAGGGTTATCGTTTTCTACAGCTATTCTTAGTAAGGTATGTCCCTGCTCATTAATGGTATTAATATCTAAATATGACTTCATTTTCAAAAATTGACTGAAAAGCTCTGAACAAAACTCCGTTTCACCTGATAACGCGTGTATCTTAAATCCCTGCCTGCGCCTTCCTTGTGCCTCTTGCCTGCATTTTTCTCTGAGCAATGGAGAATAAGCTTCTTTGAGATTCAGCTCGGTACCTTTCATCTTTTTCAGCTGCGTGCCCTCATAGAGAATGGGCTCCATATCAGGATTAAAAATAAGAGGCTTGAGGTATTTTTCTAGGTTTTCTCTATACGCTGCCTTAGCAACCTGAGTGTAAGATGCTATCCCCTGTGTAGCAGTTTCAATTTCCTTTTCTGCATTTTTGATGTTCCTGCAAATTCTCTCTCTATATTCACTTAGCTTTTTTAATAACTCCCTCTTTCCAACCCATGCACGATCTTTATTAACCGCCATCTCATGAAGATGCCGTAGTGCAAGCTCTATATGGTGATCTTTATAATCCTTTTTAATTTGATCCCACATCTGCGGGTCAACACTCAAGGCCAGGGAAACATTTTTTGGCATGCTAACCTCAACGACTACCGGCTTGCTAAAATTCTCACTCATTAAAAAAATACTGTTAGTATGGTTGCTAACGCCTGCGCTTGCTAAGCTAAAAATTTCCTCTGGTCGGTATTTTTCTGATAATTCTTTTTCTAAGTGCTCCTTTATATGCTTTTTCCACAGCAGCTCATTTAAAAAAGTATTGGGCAAATTTGCATACTTTATAAGATTATCGATTACCAATAAAATGGCCTTCTGCCCTGTCAAAATAGTATGGAATTGGGTGTAATAGCGCCGACTATGACGTGTTGATACAGCAATAAGGGGCGGCAGCCCTAGCAGGGTTTTTAAATAATCCAATCGCCCACAAGTAGCTGCATCTATCGCTTCTTGCTTAATTTCCTCAGAAGTTAATACCATTTTCTTTTCCTTTAAGGCTATAGATATATGGTTTTAGCATAAAATTATGGGGTTTGTCTAGCTATAATAGAAATTTTTTTCATTATAATGAAGATATTGAAATTACTTTTTCTTTGCCCACAAGCAGGCCCTGGCGAAACCGGCTTGAAGCTCAGAGGGTAGCTTATAACAAGGATTTATTTAATTAAGCTTTTCGTCTACTGTAATAACGGGTTCTTTCTCAAGCATCCCGTTAATAGCTTCCAGATCGCCATAACTTAAAGTACCAACAGCTTGTTGTAGCTGCAGCTGACCCAAAATATAGTTATAACGAGACTGCGCGTAGCTTTGTTTGCGTTGATATAATTGCGAGATGCTATTGAGCAAATCTACGCTGGTTCTTGTCCCTACATCATACGCCGCTTGCGTTGATTCTAAAGACGCTAAACCAGAAATCACTGCTTGATTGGAAGCGTTCACTTCACTAATAGCTGTCAGCACACCACGATAAGCATTACGGGTGTCGCTAAGTGTTTGGCGCTGTACACGTTCAAAATCACTTTTTACAGCTTGATACGTATATTCTGCCTGACGTACACTTGCCGTGGTGTTGCCGCCATTAAAGAGATTCATCGTCACGGTCAAGTCAACTGTCCACATAGGATCATAA
>Ga0302307_10001708_pt1 | contig 13649 bp, 9 predicted proteins | sample III_Palsa_E3_2_FD_200530 | JGI IMG/M metagenome (GOLD analysis project Ga0302307, IMG submission 200530) | Peat permafrost microbial communities from Stordalen Mire near Abisko, Sweden - III_Palsa_E3_2 | ecosystem: Environmental > Terrestrial > Soil > Palsa > Peat permafrost | place: Sweden... | reverse complement strand
CACGCTTACGGCCACGGCAGCCACGGGCACAGGCACCATCACTTACCAGTGGCAATCCTCGCCGGATAATACCACCTGGACAAACATCATAGGCGCCACGGCGCTAACCTACAGCCCGCCGACGGTCGTTAACGCCGTTTATTACCGGCAGCAGATAAGCAGCAATAACGGCAGCTCACCGGTGTTTACGGTACCGGCATCCATATTCCTGAACGATTGTTACCAGCTGGGCACTGCCCCTACCGCTGCCATGTGCTATGTAGCATCCACCACGTTCCGCACCGCGGGCATTACCAGCACCAGCCCGGCGCTGATAGCCGCCATGAGCACCTGCAACGCCAACCAAACCATACAATATGTTGATGGCCTGGGCAGGCCGCTGCAAACCGTGCAGGTAAAAGCCTCGCCGCTGGGTTACGATATTGTGCAACCCGTTGCCTATGATGTCTATGGCAGGGAAGTAACAAAATACTTGCCGTATACAGACCCAACAAACAACGGTAGTTACAAAAGTGCCGCGATCTCCAATCAACTGGCATTTTATGCCCCAACCGGCTCGGGCGCATCGGGTACGCAGCAAACAGGAAACGGCCTGGTGGTTAACCACAACCCTTTCGACGAGACTAACTTTGAGCCATCACCGCTCGACAGGCCTGTAGAACAAGGCGCGCCGGGCGATGCCTGGCAATTATCCACCAGCGGCGTTACGGGCAGCGGCCATACCGTGAAGGTGGATTACCCGGTGAATGATGCGACCATGCCAACAGCGGCCAACAGCCTTTCGGGTTACGGCGTGGTAGAATATGCGACAACTATAAACGCAACAACAGGTGCCCGTTCACTGGTAGTGAACACGCCTGCGGTATACCCTGCCGGTACGCTAACGGTAACCATTACCAAAGATGAGAACTGGACGAGCGGCAGGATGAACACTACCGAGGAATACAAAGATAATGAAGGGCATATAGTGCTCAAGCGCAGCTTTAACGTAAATGCTAAAGGGAGCAATGAAGTGTTAAGCACCTATTATGTGTATGACGATATCGGCAACCTGGCCTTTGTGCTGCCGCCTGCGGCAGGCCCCGATACGGCCAAAACCAGCGCCGCCAACCAAACCACGCTGGATAACTTATGCTACCAATACAACTATGACTACCGGAACCGGTTGGTACAAAAGAAACTGCCGGGCAAAGGCTGGGAATACACGGTATATAACAGCATCGACCAGCCTGTAGCCACGCAGGATGCTAACGAAGGTGCAGCCAATGAGTGGATATTTACCAAGTACGATATACAGGGGCGCGTGATATGGACAGGCATATGGACTACCGCTACTACACAAGCCGCCCTGCAAGCCACCGTTAACGGTTTTACTACCCTGTGGGAAACCGTCATCGGCCCAACCGGCAACGGGTACAGCAATGCCGCCTGGCCAACCAGCGGCGTAACAGCTACGCTGTCGCTAAATTATTACGATAGTTACAGCAACATTCCATCCCTGCCCGCCGCCTATGTGCCTGCAACCTACAACACCATGGTACAGGGCGAATTGCTGGCGACAAAAACCGCGGTACTGAACACACCCGCCAATATGCTATGGACGGCAAACTATTATGATAACCTGGGCCGCAGTGTTCAAGCCTATAAACAGCATTACCTTGGCGGTGTGCTGAATGCGGCCAATTATGATGCCATAGCTACCACTTACGATTTTACCAATGCGCCCACTACGGTAACCCGCAAGCATTTTAATACCACCAGCACCACCACACCTGTAGTAACTGTTTTTAACAAATATATTTACGACCATGAAGGGCGCAAACTAAAAACCTGGGAACAGATCAACACGGGCAGTACCAGCGGTACACCAACGCTGCTTTCCAATATAACCTATAACGAGATTGGCCAGTTATGGACAAAGCGCCTGCATTCAACTGTTGATAGTATAAATGATAGTGGCTTCCTGCAAAAAACCATAGATGCCTATAACGAGCGGGGATGGTTACAAAGCAGCAGTTCGCCGCTGTTTGCCATGCAGCTAAGCTATAACAACGGTACGCACCCGCAATACAACGGGAATATCAGTAACCAGAACTGGTCATCGGCCAGTAGTACAAGCAGCTATGTGTACACTTATGATGCCCTGGACAGGCTCATTACCGGCGCAACCCCGGGCGGACAATATATCGAACGCGGGATAGTATACGACCGGAACGGTAATATTACTGCGCTTTCGAGGGTATATGCCGGGACGGTAATTGATAGCCTGAGCTACAGCTATGGCAGCACTAACCAGGTACAAAGTATTACGGATAAATCTCCCGATGCAGGCACAGTAGGTTACAAAACCGGCACCAATACCTATGCTTACGATACAAACGGTAATATGGTTACCGATAACAGCAAAGGCATAACCGGTACCAGCGGTATAGTCTATAACCTGCTTAACCTGCCGCAAAGCATCTCGGCAAAGGGGCTGGTTTACACTTATGATGCCGCAGGGGAAAAACTAAGACGTGCGGCAACCGTAGGCACTACCACAACCTATACCGATTACATTGATGGCATAGAATACGACGGCACCAGCAACACTACGGAAACCATAAATTTTATACAAACAGAAGAAGGCCGGGCATTACCTAATGGGCCCACAGCTTATAATTACGAGTATACCCTTGCAGACCATTTAGGAAATTCGAGGCTTACATTCGACAACGTTTCAGGGTTGGCGCATCCGGAACAACAGGATAATTATATGCCATTTGGTTTGGATATATCTGTAGGCAGTATTAATCCGCCGCAAAATTATTATCTTTATAATAAAAAGGAGTTGCAACCGCAACTTGTTCTTTATGATTATGGCGCGCGTTTCTACGATCCGATAATTGCGAGGTGGACGACAGTTGACCCGTTGGCGGAGAAGATGAGGAGGCATTCTCCTTATAATTATGGCTTTGATAATCCGATTAGGTTTATTGACCCCGATGGAATGGGTCCAACAGATTTTACCATTTTAGTTGCAAAAGATGGTGCTGGCGGTTATGGACATATGGCTTCTGTAATACAAGATGGAAAAGGTAATTATTACTACGTTACCATGGGTGATGCTGGAGGCGCAAGCACAAGCAAAATGATATCAAGTGGGGATCAAGGGGGCTTTTCAATTACACCGCTTACTGGCGCAAAATCAATGAAAGATGCAGTAAATATGGCAAAACAAGACAAAGGGAATAGTGCCTATACTGATCAGGTAACCTTCAAAACAGATTCTAAAACCGATCAAAAAATCTATGATGAAACTGTAAAGAAAGCAGATAAAGTAAATTCAGGTGATGAAAAATATAACCCAATAACGAATAATTGTGCAGATGCAACTGAAAAACCTGTTACCTCGGCAACAGGCGTTGATCTTCCAAATAATGTATTACCAAACACAAACTTTAAAAACCTAAAAGCTGAAAAGGCTACGATTCAGAAAGAGTTAGATGACAGTGCTAAAAAAGCAAAGGTTGATAAAGATAAAAAACAGAACTAATGAAAAGAGTAATTAATTCATTGATTGGGATAAGTATGATTCTTAGTTCTTGCGATTATGTTAATTTCACAAAAGGTGTAAAAAACGATTCGGAAAAAATATTTGTTTCCCATAAAAAGTTCTTTAAATCCCTGTTCTTTAACGGGACGATTAGTGAAAAAAAATATTGTGCAAAATGTCAATTCAACAAATATCAAATCATTATTGACCTAAAAGAAAAAGAACCTAAAACAATTGACATTGGTAACTTCTCATATCAGCCATACTACTTTTTCAATGATAAAAATCAGTTGACTATCAGTGTGACACCAAACTTATATGAATCTGTAAAGGCAGGTCTATTTATAGAAAAGAAAATGGACTCAGATTCTCTAACTTCGGAAAGGCTGCAATATGATTTACTTAGTGATAAAGAATCGCAATGGGTGCCGAAGTAACCAAGTTCAGCAAATATCGCCAGTTACGGAAACCAAATTAGAATACAAAGCCTGGCCAGAGTGCCGGGCTTTGTTATTAAGCCAAATTAAGGGCATTGAGGGCATTTGATAGTGAATCCTTTAGCCGCTTTTTAGATACGAGGGCATCCAGTATTGAAAAAAAAGCAGTCTTTTCCTTTTCTTCCAGTTGGTCAACTAAAGCCATTTTTTCAATGACTGATTTGTCATACGAGTTTACATCGGTAAATATATCATCGGCGTTTACCAATTCGGCCAGGCCAACCCCTAAAGCCTTAGCAATCTTTTCAATGGCAGAAAATGCCGGGTCTGTTTTACCATTCTCAATACGTGAAAATTGGGCTTGATCCATTTCCAAAGCTAAAGCCACTTCCTTTTGTGAAAGGTTCTTAGCAGTTCTTATCTTCTTTATTTGTTCGCCAATATTCATGTAATTGCTTAATAGCACATCTAATTTCGCTATTGATGATTGATTATTCAAATTGGCTAATCTCATGGAATATATGTTATTGATTAATTAATCAAATATAATGCCTTGAAGCTTAATATGTAAACCAACCTGTTAATACTTGTCTAATTTGCTGAATATCAACACTAATTACCTATTCAAGCACGGGTTGGCATACATGAGACATTTGTTTCTATTGATTAATTATGCAAGTAGACAATCAAAATATATGATATATTTGATTAATTAATCAAATATAATAGCTTTGGTACTTGATTGATTGATTATAAACTTTATTCATGAATAAAAAAGGTAAGCTTATCACGGATAACCCGGAGTTATTATTGTACTTAGACGGCAAACTGCACATTACCGTATTGGGCGGCATCAAGCTGACCGGGTTTGACCGTTTAAAAGTAACGCTTAAACTGGTGAATACGGATGACAAGCTAAACGTCTTTCGCCATAGCTTAGACCTTTACAACAGCATTCAAACCGAGCAATTGGTAGAGAAATCAGCTGATGCGCTCGACACCGGTACCCGTGAGATCAGCACAGCCATAACCCAATTGACCACCGCCTTAGAGCAATACCGTTCAGAACGTTTGGAGGCGATGAAGCCCAAACAGCCCGAAAAGAAACAGCTATCGGAAGTCGAGCGCAAAGCCGCCATAGCGTACTTAAAAAGCCCTGATCTGTTGGGTAGAACCAAGCAGGCCATCGGCCAAAGTGGTATCGTAGGCGAAGAAACCAACGCCCTGATCGCCTATCTTATTTACACATCACGCACCCGTGAAACCCCTTTACACCTGTTATGCCTGGGCGCAAGCGGCACAGGCAAGACCTGGTTACAGGAGAAAGTAGGCGAGCTGATACCCGAAGAAGACAAACTGGAAATAACCACGTTAAGCGTAAACGCCTTTTACTATTTCGGCAAAGATGAACTGAAATACAAGCTGTTATTGCTTGAAGATATGGACGGCGCGGATAATGTGCTGTACCCGATCAGGGAACTGCAAAGCAAGCGCAAAATATCCAAAACGGTAACCCTGAAAGACAGCAAGGGCAACCCCAAAACCATCACTCTGCAAGTAGAGGGGCCTGTTTGTATCAGCGGATGCACCACGAGGGAGCAGATGTATGAAGACAATGCAAACCGCTGCATCTTATTGTACATGGATAACAGCCCGGAGCAGGATGTTAAAATCATGGATTATCAGCGTAAAATGAGCGCAGGGCTGATTGACCAGTACGCAGAAAAGAAAGTAAGGGAACAGCTTAAAAATGTGCAGCGCATGTTAAAGCCCATCAGCGTTAAAAACCCTTACGCCCCTTACCTGCAATTGCCGGATGCCGTGTTTAAACCACGGCGTACCATGTTATTGCTTTTGCTGTTTACCGAAACCATTACTTATTACCACCAGTACCAGCGGGAATTGAAAACAGATGAGGACACCGGGGAGCAATACATTGAAACCACTATCGAGGACATACAGGCCGCTTTTACCTTACTGGAAACCACCTTGCTAAAAAAGAGCGACGAGTTAAACGATGCCTGCCGGGACTTCTTTGAAAAGCTTAAAACCTACCTGAAAGAAAAGGACACCGACACTTTTTTCAGCAAGGAAGTACGTGCTGCATTCCGGCTAACTCCGAGCAGTATAGGGCGTTACCTATACGAACTGGAACGCATGGGCTATATAAAAATAGCGAAAGGAAGCCGCTATAAGGGCTTTGAGTATAAAATACAGAGTTGGAACGACTTGGAGAACTTAGCGAACGATGCGCAAAGCATGGTAAAATCCATCCTTGAAAACATCAAGTTAGTAACCCGTATCCCACCAGTAACCCAAAGCCTTAATGGGTTACATAAAATGCAGAAAATCAGCGGGGAACGACCAGTAACCCACGACTAACAGAAAATGAAAGCCACCCTATATAATCCGCTCTATATCCGCCTGCAGGCAGGCTTTAGCCAATGGCTGCGCATCCTCAACTTTGAACCGAGCAGCCCGCGCGATATGCCTAAAATGCTGACCGAGTTCCTAATCTATCTGCAAGATAACAACTGCCATCGTCCGCATGACATACAGCAGGAGCATCTGAAAAGATATATGGAACACCTGCACGAACGGCCAAGCAAAACCAAGGAGGGCGCTATCAGCCTGAACTATATCCGCAAGCACTTACAGGTGATCCGCAAGTTCAGCCGCTACCTGACGGAGAGCGGGCAGGAAAGCTTTACGGTAAAGCTGCGCATCAAAGGCAAAAGCTCTAATGTAAAGTGTATTCTTAACATGGCAGAGATCAGCAGCTTATACGAAGCTGTAAAAGATGACACATTGGGTTTGCGGGATAAAGCCATACTGGCTTTGTATTATGGCTGCGGCTTACGGAAAAACGAGGGTGCCAATATCAATGTTAAAGACATCCTGTTAGATAAGGAGCTGGTTTACGTGCGCAAAGGCAAAGGCTATAAAGAGCGTTACGTACCGCTGGCAGGTACAGGAAAAGCCGATTTGGAGAACTATATCCTTTATGGCCGCCCGCTTTTGGCTACAGATAAAAAGGAAGATGCTTTGTTATTGAACGTAAACGGCACACGTTTAAGCGGCCACATGGCTTATGAACGACTGCAAAAGTTAAAGGCCATAGCGAAGATAAAGAAGCCCGCGGGCTTGCATACGCTGCGCCACAGCATTGCCAGCCACTTGCTGCATTCCGGTATGGCTTTAGAACAGATCCAACGCTTTTTAGGGCATAGCAGCATGGAAAGTACGCAGATCTACACCCACTTAAAGCATGAACAAATATAAGTTTGCCCCCGCTATACTGGCAGCTTTAGAGCCTTTCAAAGCTTATTTACAACAGGAACATTATGGCAAAGGCTATATCCGTCAGCATAAAAACTATGCAGGCATATTCCTGGAATGGGCAGAAGAAGAAAGCCTTGCAGTTGAACAGGTTACCCATGCGGATATATTGGAGTTTGCAGACCAGCTTAAACAAAACGGCGACAGTATCCGGCTGATTAACAGGGTAATGCTTGCGGTAAGGTATTACTTTAACTGGCTGCAACAGGATGGACAGGCAGGTTATAATCCCGCAGCCGGTATCATTCTGAAAGGCACGATCAGGCATATTCCGCATGACCTGTTAATGTTGCCCGAACTGGAAGCACTTTATGAAAGTTACCCTGTAAGTGACGAACGAACCCATCGCAATAAGGTGATTGTAGGCTTAATGGTTTACCAGGCATTGACGAGGGAAGAACTGGAAACGCTCCGCCCTGAACACTTGAAATTGAGGGAGGGCAAAATACATATACCGCCCACCGGCAAACTGAATAGCCGGGAACTAAGTTTGCAGCCCCATCAAATCTTAGACTTGCAGGAGTATATATTGGTTATCCGGCCTAAAATACTGGCTGAACGTATGGCCGAGCGTTCCGGCAGGAAGCCAGACAAGTACAAAGCGGTGGAAGATATACACCGGCTTTTTGTCAATATGAACGGACAGGAAACCATGAAAAACAGTATCCTGCACCTCAATTATGCTTTGCGGAAGATAAACCCGAAGTATAAACACGGTATGCAGATCAGGCAAAGCGTGATAACGGAATGGCTGAAAGAAAAGAACCTGCGAACGGTGCAATATATGGCTGGCCACCGCTATATCAGCAGCACCGAACGTTACCAAACCAATAACCTTGAAGACCTGAAAGATGCCCTTAACAAGCATCACCCGTTCAACCTTTCTTAAATCATCAGGGGTTCAGGTTATCTTCTGTTAAGCAACCAAAAGCGGGAGAAGACAGGGCAGTCAAGGGAACGTGGAATAAATGGCCTCGTGGGTGAAAGGCTTGCGGGTTTATGCCGCGAAAGTCCCTTTACTGCCCTGGCTTCGGAGGCTACCTTTGCTGCAACAGATGATAAACCAACACACACCCGCCAGCCGGAAAAACAACCCAACCAACGGCCTTGCAAATGAAAAACTAACGCTTATCTTTACCCCTAACGAACGTTCTTTATGGCACCGAAAAAGTGCAAAACTGAAATAGCCAAAAACGTAAAAACTTTATGGTAGCCAATACGATTATGGCGCTTTGCGCCATAATCGCAGAGGGCAATTACTACCTATAAGTCCATCGGGCTGCCGAAAATCCGTAGTTGTAACAAACTAAAAATTCTTATTGATTTTCTTAAAAGTTAAATTTGATTTAATAAAAAAAGGGGCTAAAAAACACCTTAGAATCTACTTGAATAAGTATTTTTTTTGAGTTAAAATTGAAGTGGACTATGATTATTTCCCTTTCAGTAGTTCATTTTTTTCTTTTTCAGTGGCTAATAAGCGCTCATAAAGTTTTTCATTCTTTTCAATTACCTCTATCAACTTATTTAACGGATTAAAAGTGCAGTGATAATAATTTCCAAAAGTTCCATGATTAACGCTGCTGTCGTAAAAGGAGTTAAAGTAGTTTATCACAGCTTCTTCAGTAAAATTCTTAATGGCATCCGGCGTTACACCCAAAATTTTAGCTACATTCTCTAAAACATCCACTTCAACATCTTCGCTTTGTTCGATGCGGGATACAGTCTTTTGACTTACACCTAATTGTGCTGCCAAATCCTCTTGTTTAATTCCCCTCAATTCCCGAATACGGCCTATTTTCCGGCCGATGTGTTGGTTTAATGGTTTTTCAGATGTAGTCATGTGATCAAATATCTAAGTAATAATCGTAAAGATAGTAATATATCGTAAGACTAAAATAGTCATTACGTTGACTATTTTAGTCTTGAATTGATTTCGATAGACTAATCAATCTGTTGAATTTTGATTAAGTACTTAATCAAAATTCAACAGACTATGAACAATATCAATTTTTTTAACGGCAAAATACTTATGTGCAATTCCGTGGTTAATGCACATAATGTAAAAGTTTCCGGCATCTCGGTAGGTTCAGAAAACTTGATCGAATCATTGTATAAGCGATTGTGGGAAAATGAATGTGAAAAAGTCAAAGTCTGGCAAGCTGCACTCGACAACGACTTTCCGATTAAAGAATTAGTATCTGATTATTATATTACGGAGGAACAAGCAAAAGAAACGGAAACGCTAATTGCGACACTTTCTCAAAAATATGGACTTACCCATATTAGATGTTTTGCACGAAAAGGCACCATATCCAACAACTTCAGTTCATTTGCTGATTTTGGTTCATATACAGACTTGCACTACTTTCTTTTGTTTGTAACTAAGGGTACTGAAAGGGTCGAACATGAAATTCAGGATTATGTAAACAACCATTATAAAAGCTTCAAGGTAACAGCAATATCGCACAGCTTTGAAAATGTCCGTAACGCAATTGCCCAGGGCAACAAGTTTTTTATAGCGGCTTTTTTAGATGGTTTAGATATGTATTACGATAATGAAACGACCTTTGATATAGAAATTCCAAAGCTTAATCCAGTAAACACGCTTGAAAAAGCAGAAAAGCGTTTTCACGATCACATGAAACTCGCATCAGGCTTTTTACAAAGTGCTGCTGATTGCATACGCAATCATGGCTACAATGAAAACGGCGTTTTTTTACTACATCAGGCCGTTGAACAAGCTTGCATTACGCTTATTAAGGTTCACATGGGTTATCGCATCGATGTACACAATCTTTCAAGATTACTTAACCTATGTAAATGCTTTTCTGATAAGCCTGCTGATTTACTTTTATCGGACGATAGTGAATCAGCAAGGTTATTTCAGATTTTGCGGGACAGTTATGGAAATGCCCGCTACGCAGAAGATTTTAAGATTCAAGATAGCGATGCGGTGAAGATATTAGAAAGGGTTTCAGCTTTTGTAGATTTAGCCGAAGACGTATGCCTTGAATGGATTAACGCCTTACGCACTAAGGTTGGCGAAAACGTAATCAATAATGTTGATACCGTAAACCAAGAAAAGGACTGACGATGACTGCCAAAAAAATAAAAAAAGAGGCTGTTATCATTCCAGCCGATCTATTCTTTTACCCTATCCCTTTAACCCAACCCGGCCAGCTTTTAACCCGCGAAGAATTATATAGACATTTTGAGCCACCCAAAGGACGCAAGGTGTATATGGGTAACCAAGATGAGTTTATAAGTTTTGAGAACGGTGTCGCTACGGTAAAGCTTAAATTAAACGATGGTTCAATATATTACTTGTATCTCCACGTTGAAAAAGACGATTTATATATTGGCTGTACCTGTGGAATGCCCGGCGATAAACTTTGCTTTCATGCTTTTATCGGCTTGTTTAATTTGACCTGGTTAAGGCAAACTTTTGATTTCCAGAAATTGTATTGGCCAAACTTCTACAATGAGAAAACCAGTCGAAAATTCCTTGACATTCAAGTGTCGAGCCGGGGGATTGACATCGGTGTCAAACCGGAATACGGTTGTACGTACCGCAGTCAAATAGCGTTCGGGTTGCAGAACCCACCGGAATTAAAGGAACCCAACGATAAGATGATTACAATAAAGGCAGGAGACAAATCCGCATATGCTTATGCTTTATGCTTTGCACCTGATATTTATCGTAACCGTCATTATCCTGTACTCATGCCATTTTATGGAAAAACTGACAAGAGCGGTCTTAAAGTTTTAGGCTTTTCAAAATTTTGTCGGCCGGACAAAGAACCAAAGCCAAGCGGAAGTCATCCATATCAGCAACAATTAAATGAGATCAGTATAAACATGTTTAAAATCATGCGGCCACTGACTTACAAAAGTGAACCACGAGACCAGCAGGTTTGGCAGGAGGCGAAAGCTACCATCTTTGCATTGTGGCAAAAAGCATTACCGTTACTTGTTAGTTATCCCTACAATCATACGTACCTTTTATACTGGTTTAGATATTTAAGAGAAAAGCCAACCAAATTATTCATGCAAGGTTGCAGATACAGCTTAGAACGCCCCTTTCTATCATTCTTGCTAACTTTTCGGAAAGACCGCTTCAATCTTTCGGCAGAAGTGATTATTGGTAGCAGTATAATAACAGTGGAGCATAAACCACATTTTTTTATTTTCGATGAAAAGACTGGTCATTGTTACATGATGAATAGCATTCAGGATGATAGTTTACTGAACTGGATGCTTGATAACAAAAACAAGGTCACTATATTAAAAGAGGATTTTGTTGAATTTAACGAAGACTATTTAACAAACCTTGCTGAATGTTATCCGCTGTTCTTTGCAGATAAGCCGGGGAACCGGTTAGCTTACGATTATAATCTTTTAAAAACACGATTAAGCTTGTGAAAAAAAGTAGCTGCGGCAAGCGGCTCCATACTTCCGCCGCCAGCCTCGCTACAAAAGCAAACCGCAGTTGCCGTTTGCAAGAAAGGCAAATTGGTTAGCCTTTCATTCACCAGTACAGCAAAGGTAGCCCACGCCGGGATAAACGTCAAGGCTAAACAAGCGGGCAATTGTGTTTTGTTTTAAGTGGCTTGCCCGGCCTTGACATTTTACCCGGCTACGCGCTTTTGGTTGCTCAACTGGTAAGAATGGAATGCTCTGTGCTTGACTTGCAAGGAGTGTAAGCAGCGGCGAAAATGGGTTTGGCACCCTAAAAAATGACTTTTTTTATTCAAAAACATTCATTATATTTGTATAACAAGTTCATTGACTATCTGTTACGAGTGCTTTAGTGATACAAATGAAATCAAATGACGTCTAATAAAATGAGACCCATTCGGTTACCATTGTAATAAGAAAGCTTGATAACTACATTATAATCAACTCTTTAAGGGGTGGGATCATCATCCTGCCATCCCGACGATACCATCAGAACCGCCTTTAAAGAAATTTAAAGGCGGTTTTTGTTTTTATGACTATTTTGGTGATGCTTAAATGTCTGTAAATCATCAAAATATCGGTTCGAATCAGTTACTCAAGAACCGTTTTAGTGATTCGAAATCTTCGAAGGTGAAATTAGCTCCTGCCTCCATCAATTCGTGGGCTGCGAAGGTTCGGGTTAGGGCCGAAACACAACACCCGGCACGCTTTGCCGAAAGAACTCCCGTCAGTGCGTCTTCCACAACTATGCAATTGGAAGGAGGGAGCGCGAGACGCGCAGCAGCAAGCAAATAAACCTCGGGAGAGGGTTTGGGCTCAGAAATATCTCCTATATCAACAACGGTTTCGAAGAGATTTGCTATGCCAAGACGATCTAAAGTCGCGATTCGATTCCGGGGCGTAGCCGAAGTTGCAACAGCCAGGCGATAATGCTGAGCTGCCCACATGACGAACTCAACCGCACCCGGTACTATCTTTATTTCTTGTTCTTCTTGTTCGTAGATCCGCGTCTTTTCATCCAGAATCATCGACATTTGATCGCTGGTCAGCCTGTAACGGGTTCCAATCTCATCGATCATGACGGCATCGCTCCGGCCTACATAGGCGCGCAGGTCAGCAGGTGTTAGCGCAATCCCCGCCTGCGCAAAAGCGATGCGCTTTGCGTGTGCATGTAATTCTTCGGAGTCTATAAGCACTCCATCCATATCGAAGACAATGGCTTGTGGTTGCGTCATAGGCTTTGTGCTACCATTATATTTAAATGCTTTATTTCCATCTTTTCTTTAGCCACGCCCTCACAGGTTCATCATAATATTTTAAGCTCAGGTAGGCGAACAGGATCGATACCGCGAAAGTTAAAGCGCCATAGATTAACTTTAGTTCCAGAGGCGCGTGTTCATTGTCACTTACCCAACCGGTATAGATATAAATAAATGCATAATGAGTAATATAAATTGGGTAGGATATATCCCCCAGGAACTTGCAAATTTTGTTTTCTTTAACACCCTTAATGATGCCGCTGGCGCCGATATAGACAATGAATGGAAATACAAAAATGATGCTTAGTGATTCAAATAAACCGTTTAGCCAGGCGTGCTGTGGATCACCAATTCTCGGGATACAAAAGATAACCAAAAGCAGTACGCTGCATAGCAAAAAAGCATTTTTAATATGGCCCGGCTTTACAATCCTTGAAAGTAGCAGTCCGGCGAAAAAGGGGTAAAACAACCGGGTAAACCCAATTCGCAGCTGTTCCTCATTCAGTGACCAGCCGCCGGTCAGGTCACCTGATTTACAGGTAACGGAGTATTGGATTAGTAATGCGGCTGCAATCAGCACGAACACGGTTAGCGCTGTTTTGGAAAGCTTACGCAAACCGA
>Ga0302307_10001684_pt1 | contig 13738 bp, 15 predicted proteins | sample III_Palsa_E3_2_FD_200530 | JGI IMG/M metagenome (GOLD analysis project Ga0302307, IMG submission 200530) | Peat permafrost microbial communities from Stordalen Mire near Abisko, Sweden - III_Palsa_E3_2 | ecosystem: Environmental > Terrestrial > Soil > Palsa > Peat permafrost | place: Sweden... | reverse complement strand
GGCCCACCAGGCAAAAAATGAGCATATCCTGCGGGCTTTTTCTTTTGCTGGAATAAACCATGAAGAAAAATTTCTTCTGCTCATCGCTAAGGTCGGCGGTAGCCTGTTGTAAAAAGCTGATCTCATCAGGTGAAATTCCCGATAGCGACATATAAGGATTCTGGAAATAGTCCATTGTATTAAAATTTAAGGTGTTGTTTTTAATTGCGATATAAAACTAAGATAATACTAAAAGTTTTACAATGCAAAACTGGTAAGCAAATTAAATAAATCGGTAAAGGGCAGCATTGTAGCGGTGAAAGCCAGCGGCATCAACACTGATGCCGCTGGCAATAAATACGGTGTGAACAAAATCAAAACCTTTTGCGCGAAAAATCATTCTTTATGCAGCAATAATTATAAAATAGCCGTTACCATGATCCAACACGCCTTTATCATAGCCATGATCGTACTGTTCATACACGCCTGTACCTGGAAGGGGATGATTTTTGAAGGATTTAAAAAGATACTTAAACCCGAGGGCCATTTATACAAACCCGTTTATGGCTGCCCAATATGTATGACACCCTATTACGGCACCATTATTTACCTGCTGTTCTTCAGGCTCAATTTTGTTGATTGGCTGCTTACCATCGGCACCGCCGCCGGCATGAGCGTACTATCCGTATTACTGATAGATATTAAAGATGGCGTTTTTAAGTGAGCAGTTTTCAGCGGGCAGCGGGCAGCTCGCCTGGTTGCGATTTGCAAACTGCAAACGGCTTACTGCAAACTAAAAAATCAATCGTTAAGGCTTAAATATTGCGCGGGGTTTACCGGGCGGCCGTTCTTACGTATCTCGTAATGCAAATGCGGGCCGGTTGCGCGCCCTGTTTCGCCAATGCGGCCAATAACATCGCCAACGCTAACATATTGCCCCTCGCGTACGCTGATGCGCGATAAATGGCCATACCAGGTTTCCAGGCTACTGGTGTGTTGAATGTGAATGCAGTTGCCATAGCCACCTTCGCGGCCCGTAAAGGTAACCTTGCCGCTTGCGGTGCATTTCACCAGGTCGCCTATCTTTCCCTTAAAATCAATACCGGGATGAAACTCATGCTCGCCAAAATCAAATGGATTGGCCCTGTAACCAAAAAAGGATGTGAGCGAACTCATGTGCGGGTAGCCCATTGGCACTAAGGATACATTGGCCACCAGGCTGGTTAAATAATTATCGTATTTGCTGTAAAGCTGCTCATCGGTTAAAACAGGTTTACCGGTATCGTCGGTATTTATTTTTTTAAAGTTGATGCTGTTAAGCCCTCTTTTCCTCAAATAATCGTTGATTTTGGTGAGTTTGGCCTGTATGCTTTCAATATAGCCAACCGCCTTGCTGTTATTGGTGCTTTTTTCGGCAGATAGCGCGTTTTCGGTGTTCACCGCGCTGTCCATCTGGGTTTGCAACGCCGCTATTTGCGATTGTAATTTGTTGTTCTCGGCAATTTCCTCGCGCGATTTGCTGCTAACCGCCACTATGCCAACGGTTAAAAGCACGGTTATCACTAAAGCAAGTGCCGAAAACGCCTTTAACCTGTTAAAATGCCTTGCTTTTACTTCAACTATTTTAGCTTGCGCCGAATTTTTTCGAATAAAGATAACTTTACCTAAATCTTGTAGTTTTAAGTTCATACAATAAGTTTAATTAACTATAGGGTTAGCAAATCAGGTATGCAATATATTAATTTATAATTTATATTGCCTAATCTGGCTTGCAAATTATAAGCGAAACGTAAATTAAACGTTAATATTCTGCGCGACACGTTTTTTTGTTAGCGATTTGATATTTTTGTAGTCAATTTAATTTAGATAATTATGTACCCAGAATATTTAGTTGCCCCCATGCGGGCTGAATTAACCAATGTTGGTTTTGAAGAGTTAAAAAATGCTGCTGCTGTAAAACAAGCAATTGAAAGCGAAGGTACTGTATTTGTAATGGTAAATTCCGTTTGCGGATGCGCTGCCGCCAATGCGCGCCCTGCCGCTAAAATGGCTGCCCAAAACGAAAAACATCCTGATAAAATGGTTACTGTTTTTGCAGGTATGGAAGCCGATGCGGTTAATACCGCCCGTGCCTACATGCTGCCTTACCCTCCCTCATCGCCTGCTATGGCTTTGTTTAAGGATGGTAAACTGGTACACATTATTGAGCGCCACCAGATTGAGGGCCGCCCCGCGCAAATGATAGCCGATAACCTGATAGGCGCTTTTGAACAATATTGCTAAGCTATCAGCATAAAAAATATATGGATCCGGCATATTATATATGATATGCCGGATTTTTTTTGCTTATAATTTACACCCAATTATACCTTATCCGCCTTATTATCAGCCCCAAAACTGATAACTCCCTGTAACATTTTTATTGGTTAGTTGTATTTATTATTACCGTTTATATACAAGTTTTATATTTACAACGTTTTAACCGACTGTTATTCTATTATGAAAAAATTTACCGTTGCTGCATATTGCTGTAGCATGCTGGCCGTTTCTGCTTTTTTTACAAGGGCAAACGCGCAAATGCCATTTCCCGAGGGTGCCAATGATCCTTTATTAAAGATCTATCGCGAAACCCCGCCAAAGATCAATGATCTAATTAACACCAAACTTGCTGTAAGCTTCGATTACAAAAAATGCTACCTGTACGGCAAGGAATGGGTTACCATTAAACCGCATTTTTATGCTACCGATACATTACGGCTGGATGCCAAGGGCATGGATATTCATAACATCTCGATTGTGGAGAACGGCAAAAATTATCCGCTGAAATATGAGTACCAGGACAGCCTATCGCTGGCCATTCACCTTGATAGGGTGTACCATAACAACGAAAGCTATACCATTTATATTGATTATACCTCCAAACCCAACCAGCTAAAGGAACATGGCAGCGCGGCTATTAATGATGCCAAGGGCCTGTATTTTATAAACCCTGATGGCAAGGATAAGGACAAACCCATCCAGGTGTGGACACAGGGCGAAACCGAAAGCTCGTCGGCCTGGTTCCCTACCATTGATAAGCCTGAGCAAAAAACTACCGACGAGATCAGCATGACCGTGCCGGCAAAGTATGTAACCTTATCTAACGGTCGCTTGGCATCGCAAAAGCTGAACGGCGATGGCACCCGCACCGATACCTGGAAGATGGAGCTGCCACACTCGCCATACCTGTTTATGATGGCTGTAGGCGATTTTAAAATTTACCACGATACATGGCACGGTAAACCGGTAGATTATTACCTGGAGCCCGCTTATGCGCCGTACGCCAAGCAAATATTCGGCAATACGCCGGAGATGATCGACTTTTATTCAAAAACACTGGGTGTCGACTATCCCTGGAACAAATACGCGCAGATAGTAGTGCGCGATTATGTGAGCGGCGCTATGGAAAACACCACCGCCACTTTACACGGCCAGCAGGTGCAGGAAACCGCCCGCCAGATGATCGACTCCTATTATGATGATGACGATAGCCAGGTGGATATAGCGCACGAGCTGTTTCACCAGTGGTTTGGCGATTATGTTACCTGCGAAAGCTGGAGCAACATTACCATGAATGAATCCTTCGCTGATTTTAGCGAGATGCTTTGGGCCGAACACAAATACGGCAAGGATATGGGCGACGCGCACAGTTACGCCGCCCTGCAGGCCTACCTAAGATCGCCGGGCGCGCGCTCGAAGGATCTGGTACGTTTCCATTACCATGATAAAGAGGATGTTTTTGATGTGGTGAGCTACCAAAAAGGCGGCCGCGTTTTAAATATGCTGCGTATTTACCTGGGCGATGCCGCGTTTTTTAAAGGATTGGGCATTTACCTTAAAACCAATGCCTTTAGCACCGGCGAGCCGCAAAAACTGCGCATAGCGCTCGAACAAGCCAGCGGGCTCGATCTCAACTGGTTCTTTAACCAATGGTACTATGGCGCGGGTAACCCCGATCTGAACATTAGCTATAACTGGAATGCGGAAAATAAGCTGGAATCGGTTTATATCCAACAAACACAGGATGGCAAAGCCTTTATTTTGCCTTTTACTATTGATATTTACATGAATGGTAAAGTGATACACCATAAAGTTTGGATGCGCGATAAGGCCGATACCCTATCTTTTGCATCGCTCAAAAAACCCGACCTGGTAAATGTTGACGCCGATAAGGCCCTGCTGGTTGAAAAAACAGATAATAAAACGCTGGACGAATTTGTGTTCCAATATTTCAACGCGCCATTATATGTTGATCGCCTGGAGGCCATTAACGCCGCTGCTGACGCGCAAAGTGATAAAGGCGCGCAAAAGGTACTGATAGCCGCCCTGCACGATAAATTTTATCAACTGCAAATTAAGGCTATAAAGGCTTTGGATATGAGTAACGATGCCATACACAACGCGGCATTGCCTGTATTGGCCTCTTTAGCTCAAACGGATGTAAACACACTGGTGCGCGCCGCTGCCATTACCGTATTGGGCGATTTGAAGGCATCAGGCAATATGGATCTGTTTAAACAGGCATTAAGCAGCCAGTCGTACGCTATTGATGGCGCGGCTTTAACCGCTATAAGCAAGCTCGATCCGCAACAGGCACTTACGCTGGCTAAGGGGTATGACTCGGATAATAAAGGCGCGCTTTCGCAAGCCATGCTGAATATATATATGGCTGATGGCAGCGCGGCAAACTGGCCCGAGGTATATCTGCAATTTCACAGTGCAGGCAGGCGCGCGAGGGCTGGTTTAATTGATAAATTCGCCACCATGACCGGTAATGTGGATAACCCAACCTACGCGCAGCAAGGCATTACCGAAATAAGAGATTACGGCATAGCCACTAAAGCACGCGGCGGTGCTAAAAAAGCCATCGGCTTTTTAACCGACATAAAAGCCAAACGCCTGAAGATGAATGATACCGCGTCGGCGAATGTTGCTGATGAAGCGATAGATGAACTAAAGAAATAGTAAATAGGCTATTTATTAACTTATTTAACCACAAAGGCCACTAAGAAAAACACAAAGAAGGCACAAAGTCTTTTAAATCAAATATTAAGGCTCTGTGTTTTCTTTGTGAAATCTGTGGTTAAAAAAACTTCCGCTTAAAATAAAATTAACGCTATTTAACACTTAACAATAATTGCATTCCTTATTTTAGTATTAAAATTAAAGTAGCTATGAAAAAGGGGATATTGATCTTATTGCTGGCAGGTGGCTTATACCAGGCTAAGGCACAGCAATTGCAGCTTTTTAAACCGGCGGACAGCCTGGCTACTTATTTTAAAGGCCTTCCATCCGATACTTCAAACCTGCTGTTCAGGCCTAAGTATAAATACAATGATCCCTTAAATGGTTTAAAGCAGGTTACCGTGGGCCCGCAAACGGAAGTGGTATACAGCAATATGCCTGTTGTGAAAACCCGGGGTTATGACAACATGCCGATAGTTAGAACCGATGAGGCCGGAATGAAATATACAATGCTGATTAAGCGGATACAGAGTGTTTCTCCACTTGCGGCAACGACGCCGGCTCTGCAACAACCAACTCCTTGATCTTGCCTTTACGGATGCTGGCGGCCTGTGTTTTTTCGGCCGTATGCGCTTCATCACGTATAGTGGTTACTTTTTCAAAGCGTTCCACGTAATCGCTGTGGTTGGTATTCAGCAGCCTGTCCCATATATTAAAATACAAGCCGAAATTATACTTAACCTGGCTGTGGTGCATGTTATGGTGCGTTGCCGAGCTGTGCCATTTAAACAGCCAGTGGCGGGCAAAATATTTAGGCATCAGCTCAAAACCCAGGTGGCCCATTACATTTAACAAGGTAGAATAGCTGCCGAATATGATAATGGCCAGCATGGTATGCGGAATAGTGAACGCGATAAGCGGGAATATACCGCCATTGATCACACCCTCAACCGGGTGAAAAGAGAACGCCGCCCAGGGCGAAGGGTTAACAGAAAGATGATGCACTTTGTGCACCCTTTTAAACATCGGTTTCCAATGCAAAAAACGGTGCATCCAGTAAAAATAAGCATCGTGTAAGATCACCATAATTACCAGCGAGAAAACAAAATATGGCCAGCCGTAGTCGGAAACTTTTTTATAGCTTAATGAATAGCCGTGCGCGTCTGTCCAGAAACAGGTGCTCAAAATAACGCCGAAAATGATAATGGTAGATACCGAATACAGCATCTCCCTGTAAATGTGTTTGTTTTCGGGATAGCGCCATTGTATTTTAGAATAATGGTACTTGTTCTTCTTCCAAACATAAAAAACAAGGTAAGTAAGCCCCGCAAATAGTATATAGCGTATCAGCACCGCTATCATCGGCGCGGAACTCATGTGGCTCATTATAGCTTGTTGCTCTGCTGTTTGCATCTTTTAATTCTCAAAAGCTGTCAATCCAAAACTATTAACGCAAGGATCGTATTCCTATTACCTATAGTTTTGCAAAGATAATCAATAACTATCTTCTTCTATGCAATCAGCAGGTAAACTGTTTTGTTTGGTAACGTCCGCTATTTTTAGCGTATTATTACCTGTATCTGCCGTATGCTCCGCTTTGGGCCTTAATTTTTCCCGTTGCGCAATCACATCATCAAAAGCCTCCTCGTAATGCGGGTGATTGGTTCCCATTATCCTGTCCCAAAAATTAAAATACAACCCGTAATTATATTTAACCAGGCGGTGATGCATGTTATGATGGGTGGCGGTATTGTGCCATTTGGATATTTTGTTCTTCGCGAACCATTTGGGGAAAAACTCGAAACCCAGGTGCCCGCCAACGTTCAGCATCAGCGTATATACCGAATAGATAGCCAGTGCCGAAAGGTGATAGGGAATGGTAAAAACGATAAGCGGAATAATACCCACCTCCATAAAAGCCTCCACCGGGTGAAAGCAATAGGCCGAAAACGGCGTTGGGTTGGTGGGTATGTGATGTATAATGTGGAAACGCTTAAACAGCGGCTTTAAGTGCATTAAGCGGTGTGTCCAGTAAAAATAGGTATCGTTAAGGGCCACCATTAGCAAAATGCTCAAAAACCAATAGGGCCAGCCGTATTTATCAATAGGCGAATAAAGCAGTGTATGATGATTTTTACTGGCCCACATTACAAAAACAATCACTATCCCAAAAATAACAAGGGTATAGAACGAGTATTTCATCTCGTGGAACACATGCTTTTTTTGCGGGAATTTTTGCTGGATCTTTAAATACCAGTATTTTTTCCACACATAAAACAGCAGGAAAAGGCCACCCGCGAATAACGCGTACCGTATAGTAAGGTCTAATGATACCTCCAACACCGTTATTATATTTTGTATGGCAGGGCTTAACGTCATTTACTTCAAATATTCTAAATTCAATCCAGCAAGGCATCGGCACCTTCAGCAGGCTCATGTAAAATAGTTGCCACTGCTATCTCCTCTATCGGCAGTGGAGCTTTCAGCCTTTCTCTTTGTTCAATTACTCCATCAAAAATAGCTTCATATTTTGGGTGATTGGTTTTCATTAGCTTATCCCAAAAATTAAAATACAAACCATAATTATATTTAACATACCGATGGTGCATATTATGATGGGTAGCCGTATTATGCCATTTAAACCATTTATTAGTGGCAAAGCCCTTGGGGAAAAACTCGAAACCCAGGTGGCCGCCAATATTCAATACCATGGTATAACCCGAGTAAATAGCCAGCGCCGCTAAATGATAGGGGATAGTAAAAACTATAAGCGGTATAATGCCCACCTCAATAAATGCCTCGACCGGGTGAAAGCAATAGGCCGAGAACGGCGTAGGGTTATGGGGGATATGGTGCGTAATGTGTACACGTTTAAAAAACGGTTTCCAATGCATTAAACGGTGTGTCCAGTAAAAATAGGCGTCGTTTAAAATTACCATTAATAATATGCTCAGGAAAAAATAAGGCCAGCCACGCTGATCGATAGAAGTATAAATAAGGGTGTACCGGTGTTTACTGGCCCACATTACCTGTAATATAACAAACGAAAATATGATGATGGTGAAAAACGAGTGTTTTATTTCGTGAATAACATGTTTGTTTTCAGGATACTTTTGCTGTATTTTGGAATACCAGTACCGCTTACGGATATAAAAAATGAAAAACAGACCGCCGGCTACCAATAAATACCGCAGGCTTACAAAGAAGGAAACTTCTAATACAGATAAAAAGTTCTTTATGTAATCAAGCAGTGTCATCTATTAAAGATAATCATTATTAACCTGTTACCTAACTTTTATTTTAAAACAGCCTCTGTATCAGCGGCTTTTAATTCTGCGTTAGCGGCTTTAACTTTTTCGCGTTGTTCAATCACCTCGTCAAATGTTTCTTCGTATTTTGGGTGATTGGTTTTCATTATCCTATCCCAAAAATTAAAATACAAACCGTAATTATATTTTATAAAACGGTGGTGCATGTTATGATGGGTGGCCGTATTATGCCATTTAAACCATTTATTGGTAGCAAATCCCTTGGGGAAAAACTCGAAACCCATGTGGCCGCCAACATTGAGCAATAGCGTGTACACCGAAAACACCGATATAGCCGATACATGGTAGGGGATGGTAAACACCAGCAGCGGTATAATGCTGATCTCGATCAGTGCCTCGAAGGGGTGGAAGGCATAGGCCGAGAACGGCGTAGGGTTGTGCGACATGTGGTGGATCTTGTGCGCCCATTTGAACAGCGGTTTCCAGTGCAGCAAGCGGTGTGTCCAGTAAAAATAGGCATCGTGCACAACTATCATAAGTATGATGCTGAAAAAATAGTAGGGCCAGCCGTATTTGTCAATGGGGTAGTAAACCAGCGTGTAGCGATTCTTACTGGCCCACATTACTTCCATTATCACTATCCCGAAAATGATAACTGTGAAGAACGAGTATTTAATTTCGGTAAGCACATACTTTTTGCCCGGAAACTGTTGCTGAATTTTAAGGTACCAGTAGTTCTTTTTCTTCCATACATAAAATATCAGGAAGAGTGTACCGGCAAATAACAGGTAGCGCAGGCTCAGGAAAAATGATACCTGTAAGGTATCAAACAAACTTTTTATGGAAGAAAATACCTGCATATCGCTTCTGATTTATTGGACTGCAAATTTACGATTTAATTTTTAATTTAATAATTTTCGCCATTAGCAAGGCAGCCTTTATTACCACTAAATTGTCATAATATACTGTATGTGTATGGTTTAACAAAAATTAAAAGTCTTTGTTCAGCAATTTTTCCAGTTCGGCAAAGCTGATATTCATTTTTACCCGGCCCTGTTTGGCGTAGGATATTTCGCCTGTTTCTTCGGATACGATGATGGCCGAGGCCTCATTGGCTTCGGTTACGCCTATACCGGCGCGGTGCCTTAGGCCAAACTGCGGCGGCAGGTCGGTTTTATCGGTAAGCGGCAAAATACAGCTGGCCGATTTTATCTTGTTTTCGGCAATTACCACCGCGCCATCATGCAGGGGGCTGGTTTTTTGAAATATACTCTCCAGCAAACGCTTGGAGATCTTACCGTCAATCACTTCGCAGCTGTTCTGGTAAAACTGTTCGTCGTAATATTTGGCAAATACGATGAGCGCGCCGGTGCGGGTTTGTTTAAGGCTTTTGCAGGCATCAATTATGGGTTTAATGCGGGCGTAATTGTTCTTTTCGGCTTCGGCCTTGCCAAAAAAATACTGCCACCAGGCCTTATTGCGCTGCAGCGAGGCATTTTTTCCCACCAGCAGCAAAAAACGCCGGATCTCCTGCTGAAACACGATGATAACCGCTATAATACCAACATCAACAAATTTGCCTAAAATGGCCGTGAGCAATTGCATGTGCAGGGCCTTAACCACAAAGTACAAGCCGAATATAATGGCCAGGCCTATAAAAATATTGGCGGCTATGGTCCCTTTTATCAGCGTGTATAACTGGTAGATGATGAAGGCCACCAGCACCACATCGAGCACATCGAAAAAGTTGAAATGAAACAAGCTGAAGTCGAACCTTTGCATTTTACTAAGTTAAGGTTTTCCGGCCAACAGCCCTATCAAAAAAATATTCGTGATATTTAACTGATAATACGCGCCGCCTGTTTAACATAAATTAACAGCAAACAAACTTGCAATCAATTATTTAGTTGTAGCTTCATACTACAAAACCATTTATCGCCATGAAAAAAATATTATTATTAAGCCTATTATCGCTTTGCTTAAAATATGGGCAAGCGCAGCAAGCCGCTTACACTTTTCCCTTACCAAAGGGCTGGGCATCTGAAAAAATAAATTTCCCGATTGATTTCGCGCCGAAAATTCCGTTCACAGGCATTGAGGAGCTGCGCTTTACGCCCGGCTGGGGCAAAAGCACCACTAACCAATACTGGGCATACGCATTCCTGTGGTTTGTTGATGGCGACCAAAAACTGAAAAAGGACGACCTGGAAAGCTATTTAACCCAATATTTCGACGGCCTGTATCTTTCGAACCTGAAAAATAAGACCGGCGCGCCCGCTAACTTTACGCAGGCTAAAGTAAAAAAGATGAAAGCCCAGGTAAACGACCAGCAAACCTTTGAAGCCGGCATAAACACGCTCGATTTTTTAAGCGGCAAAACTATCTCGTTTTACGCCAGGGTACATGTACGCAACTATAAAACGGGCCACACCGCTGTATTATTCGAAATATCGCCGCAGGATTATAAAAATGTGGTTTGGGATGAACTGGATGGTGTTGTGAACGGGTTTAGCCCCCCAACCCACTGAAGGGGGAGCTTTTGATTGGCAACTTAAATAGTTACTCCCCTTTTAGGGGGCCGGGGGGCAATTAGCGAGGCTAAAATGCTCATCGCTAATATTAAAACTATGATGATGAGCGAATTAAAGGTAGTGAGGCCGATGGCCTCGGTATAGTTACCGGCCAGCATTTTAAGGCCTATGAAGGTTAGCAGGGCCGCCAGGCCAACTTTGAGGTAGTGGAACTTATCGATAATATTCACCAGCAAAAAGAACATGGAACGCAGGCCCAGGATGGCGAATATGTTGGAGAAGAAAACGATATAGGGATCCTTGGTTATGGAGAAAATAGCGGGGATGGAATCAACGGCGAAAACCAGGTCGGTAATCTCGATGATGAGCAACACTAATAACAGCGGGGTTATCATTCGTTTGGCATCGATCTTCACAAAAAACTTACCACCTATGAAATTTGGGGTAACGGCAAAATACTTCGAGGCGAATTTTACTACCGGGTGATTGCCGGGGTCTATTTCGGTTTCTTTGTTACGGTCGAGGTACATTTTGATGCCCGTATAAACCAGGAACGCGCCGAACAGGTATAGTATCCAGTGGAAATGGATGATTAATGCCGAGCCCACAAAAATGAACAGGAAGCGCATGATAACCGCCCCAATTATCCCCCATAACAATACTTTATGGTAATATTTAGGGTCGACGGCAAAGGCGGTGAAAATGAGCACCATTATAAAAATATTATCAACCGATAGCGCGTACTCCACCACATAGCCGGTCATAAATTCCAGCCCCAGGTTATCGCGGTACAGTTGCAGGTCGGCCGGGAGGTTAGCCGGGTCGAGTTTGAGGTGATGAAAATTGGCGATGTTTACCTGTTGCAGGGCAGCAAAACTATCCACATGATGCAGCATATCGCCATAGCGCAATATCAGCGCATAAAAAAGCAGCGCCAAACCTATCCATACCGCGCTCATAATGGCGGCGCGGGTTAGGGTAACGGGTTTATTGGAGCGTGAAAACAGGCCCAGATCGAGCGCCATCATTATAAAAATGAAAACTATGAAGCCTGATATGAAGATCAGCTCGCTCGGCATTATTTATTGCGTTCGGTAGTAAAGCGCACCAATTGTTCCAGCCCCTGGCGAGAATCACCTTCGGGAAAAGTATTCAGTATTTCAAAAGCTTCTTCCTGGTATTTTTTCATCTGGGTTTCGGCGTATTGCAGGCCGCCGGTTTGCTGTACAAAGCTAATAATACGGCCTATTTTTTCGGGCTCGTCGTTATGATTTTTTACCAGGTTTATCATGCGCTTTTTATCAGCCGGGTCGCAATTATTAAGCGCGTATATGAGCGGCAGCGTAACTTTCTTTTCCTTGATATCAATACCCAGCGGTTTGCCCACATCATCGGTACCAAAATCAAACATATCGTCTTTGATCTGGAAGGCGATGCCTATCTTCTCGCCAAACAGGCGCATTTTCTCAATCGTTTCCACATCCGCCCCTGCCGATGCCGCCCCGCAGGCACAGCACGAGGCAATTAACGAGGCTGTTTTCTGGCGGATAACATCGTAATAAACCGGTTCGCCAATATCCATACGGCGCACCTTTTCAATCTGCAACAGCTCGCCTTCGCTCATCTGGCGCACGGCCTCGCTCACTATGCGCAGCAGCTCAAAATCGTTGTTTTGTATGGAGAGCAGCAAGCCTTTGCTCAGCAGGTAATCGCCCACCAAAACGGCTATCTTGTTTTTCCATAAGGCGTTGATGGAAAAAAAGCCACGGCGTTGGTAGGAATTATCAACCACATCATCATGCACCAGGGTGGCGGTGTGCAGCAGCTCAACCAAAGCCGCGCCACGGTGGGTGCTCTCATTAATGCCGCCGCAAATACTGGCCGAAAAAAATACGAACATGGGCCGTATCTGCTTGCCTTTGCGCTTAACTATATAATGGGTAATCCGATCGAGCAGGGGGACTGAGCTTTGCATGGAATTTTTGAACTTTTCTTCAAAAACATCAATCTCTGCAGCGATGGGTTTTTTAATCTCGTTGATGCTCAGCATTAAACTAAACAAGCTTTAGTATTGAAAAATATCGCCCTTCTCCGCCGGGGTAATATCGGATCGGCAATTTGAAACAAACATAAGTTAAAATTATCTATCTGCATTACCGGCATAAATATTTTGGCAAATATTAAACCATTATGGTTATTTATTATCTATTACTATATAAAAACAAACATTAAAAATAACATGAAAATTAAAATATTAGGAGGCTTATTAGTAGCGTTTTTAGCGCTTACCTCCGTTGCCGAAGCGCAAACCCGCACCCCGGTTATTAACCGCAGGGAGCACAGGCAGGAGCGCCGCATTAACCAGGGCGTACGCCACCACGAGCTTACCCGCAACCAGGCACATCACCTGCGCAGGGAAGAAGGGCACATACGCGCCGAACGCCGCATGGCCATGGCCAACGGCCGTATGGACAGGAACGAACGCATGCATTTGCGCCACGAAGAGCACCGCATGAGCCGTAATATTTACCGCGCAAAGCACGATAGAAGAGTAAGCGCATAAGTTTAAAGGATAGTTTTTTTGATGTCAGTTTATTTCATGAGCGTCCCGGGGTGTGAGCCGGGGCGCTTTTTTGTTTGCGGGGTATTTTATTAATAGCGGATATATAATATTGAACACTGAATTTTGAATGATGAAGTTGGAAGATTGAGCTGGTGTTGGATGTTCAACATTCGTTATTGGATATTGCGCAATTATTTTACCTTTGCAATCCAATTTCCCGGAGAGGTGTCTGAGTGGTCGAAAGAGCACGCCTGGAAAGTGTGTATACGCCAAAAGTGTATCGAGGGTTCGAATCCCTCCCTCTCCGCCGATTTCAATATCAATTCAAACTAATAGCCTGTAAATCAAATGATTGCAGGCTTTTGTTTTTCGGCTAAATGCCCGTTTTATCC
>Ga0302307_10001682_pt1 | contig 13746 bp, 10 predicted proteins | sample III_Palsa_E3_2_FD_200530 | JGI IMG/M metagenome (GOLD analysis project Ga0302307, IMG submission 200530) | Peat permafrost microbial communities from Stordalen Mire near Abisko, Sweden - III_Palsa_E3_2 | ecosystem: Environmental > Terrestrial > Soil > Palsa > Peat permafrost | place: Sweden... | reverse complement strand
GAGGGCACTGATGCTGCGAGTCTCGGCCGACGTACGCTGGAGGCGGGTGAGTCCAGACACCCGGAACGCCGCGCGCCCCGCTGTTCAAGTTGTCTGCCCCATCGCTGAGGCGCCCGACAGGACGGGGCATGATGACCTTTTCCCCCAGGGGAGGAAGGCTCCTGCGCACGGCGACCCGGACCTCTGTGGCCCCGAACGTCACCACCAGGCAGCCCCAGCCAACACTCAGGGTCTGCATCATCGCCTTGCACTCATCGAAGGTCTCAAAGGCGGTCGTGAGGAACTCGTCGTGGAGCTTCTTCAGTTGGTTCACACCAGGCTCGTGGAAGAGGAAAAGTTGGTCGAGGTTCGCCAGCAGGATGGGGGGAAGGCTGTTGAAGTACTGCATGTGCAGCACCAGGAGCACGTTCATGCTCCTCGCGTTCGTGAAGAGGCGCATGAGTGTGGGGTCCCTCTTCCACCCGTCCATGTCAAAGTCCTCCAGGACGATCATCATCGGCTCTCTGCGCTGGGCGGGGTCGGACCTCTCCGCGGAAATCTCGTCAAGGCGCGCCCTCCAGTCAGTGTCGTCCAGCGTCTCAATAGCCGGCCCACTACCGCACGCCGCGTTACGGTAGCCTGTAATGGAATCCAGGGCGCAGAGCTTCACTACCAGGTGCCTGTAGCGCCCTAGGTGGCGCCTCAGCAGTTCCTGGGTCAGGAAGGTCTTGCCCGCCCTCCGTCTGCCCACCATCAGGACGCGCCCGGTTTCAGGCAACTGGCTCATCTCATACGGCGGAAAGAAGCGCTGCGCCCCCAAGGCGAGCACCTCGCTGTCAGTTCCAACCGGCGTCATCTTGCTTCCCAGCAATAAAATCGAACAGACAAAGGTCAAAAAAAAGGATAATATGGGTTTACTGGAAGTGGCGCCACTTTTACTTTTACACAAAGGACGGTCACAGCCCCAAATACTTGACAAAAACTGGCTCCGAGTCCTGGCTCAGGACTGCCTGTTTGCCACTCCGAGCCATGACGTTGCTCAGCACCATCACCAGGTCAAGGGGCAGCCTTCGCGCCACGAGAAGAACACGCGCAAGGTTGGGGCGCCATGAAGGCTGCAAGGGCTGTAAAGGCTGCAAAGGCTGCAAAGGCATAGAAGGTATCGAAGGCATCAGAGGCATCAAAGGCAGTGTCAAGAAGTCATCCGAGGCCAGAATCAGTAGGGCGAAGTACTCCGCTGCGTCCTGACGCGCAAACCCTAGCCTGCGCCGGATTAGGGCGTTAGTGCCGCAAGGGTCACCCTCGTAAAGGCGCAGCAGGTCAGCGACATCATCATAGTGCTTGAGCCCCGCCAAGTGGGCGATGCGGCCCCTGAACTCACCGGACATCGGCCAGAGCGGGTGGTGTCTCTCCCGCGAGCCCAGCAAGAGTTCCACCATCCGGGGAGAGTGATGGGTGACCGCCGAGGCGATCACCGGTGTGGAGCCAGAAGATGCCACGCAGTTCACAGAGACCCGGTTATCATTCACCAGGAGCCGCACGACGTCGTGGTGGAACCTCTCGCAGGCGATGTGAAGCGCGGTTTTCTTCTCAGCATCGCAGCAGCCGTTGACATCAATGCGCTCATCCCCCAACAAGCACTGCACAACGGCGAGGTACCCTTCTGATGCAGCGTGATAGAGAGCAGTCTGCCCGTCAAAGGACTCGTTCACCTGGAAGCGTCCGTCCCTGAGAAGCATCTCCACCACCTCGACCCGATTATTCCTGGTCGCCAGATGGAGGTAGGGCACGCACTTGGAATTTTGCGGCGCGGTCGGCGTCCGGCGATCAGCCAGCAGCAGGGCGATGATTTCTGAGTGACCACCCTCGCAAGCGTATGACAGCGCGGTGTCATTATCGCTGGTCTCCAAAACCGCGGGATGAACGCGTCCATCTTCCAACAATAACCTTGTGACATCAGCCCGGACATGAAAAGCCGCGGCATGGAGGAGCGTGGTCGACCATGACGAGAAGGGCCCAATGACCAGAGTCACTGAGTGCGCGAGGAGTAATTTCACCACCTCATGGTGTCCGCGCTCGCACGCGACGTAGAGGCCAGTCCTCTTCGAATTCTTGAGGGTGGCATTGACGTCCACAAAGCGGGGGTTGGCCATGAGAGCTCGCACGATCTCCACATGACCTCCCTCACAGGCGGCGAAGAAGGGCGACGATCCAAGATCGTGCTCCGGCGCCGTGAGATCAACGTCCATACGCCCGCAGATCATCATCCACCTCACAATCTCGAAATTGCCGCGCCTGCAAGCGACCCAGAAGGGTGAGCGGCCATCACAATTGCGGAGAGAGGGATCGCAGCGTCTGTCAGCGAGCAGTAACTTCACGACCTGCAATTGGCCAAACTGGGCGGCCACAAAGAGCGGAGTTTCAGCGGAGAAAGGGGCGATATTGACCTTGATCTTCTGGTGCGCAAGGAGCAAGACAACAATATCCGCGTGGCCATGAAGCGCAGCAATGTGGAGCGCGGCGAATCCATTTCGCAGCGAGGTGCAGTTGACGTCAACACGTGAGTCACCCAGCAGTAGCCTCACAATAGAGGTGAAGCCATGATGGCAGGCCAGCCAGAGCGCATTGAAGCCAGAACGCCTGCAGTTCACATAGGTGATGGAGGGCAACAAGTTGGTCACCAATTCGAGATCGTCGGCATCCACCGCCGCCACCCATGCGTCCATCTCCACCTGGGACATCTGCGCGTAGGGAACTCGCCACCTCATAGTCCACAGCCTTGAAATCATGACCAGGGATGGGCGGGCGATCAAACGCTATATTCGATGCGGAGGTCATGCACACTGGCGACACGAGCAATTAAAAATCAAACCAGAACTCGTCACTATCGTGCCTTGACAGAGCGATGGCAGAAGATGAATCAGACATATCCATTGAGTCTATGGAATCCTGATGGCGAAGATCCTGCGCCCGATCATCGATAGTCCGTAATACGTCCGCCAGGGCCAAGAACGCGCCCTCCGAGTCAGCGGTGCGGATGATATCCCTCCCAGATCCGAACGCGCGGAGGCATAGCACCATCTGAAGCTCCAGCGGTAGATTCCGGCTCAGCCTAAAGAACGTCAGCGCCAGGATCTCTTGGATGTACTCCGCATCACAGGGATCACGCCCGTCAAGCAGGATCGCCTCATCGTCAGCGGCTGTCAGGTTGATGAGACCTTCGTCCAGGAACACGATGAGGGCGAACAAATCCGCCGCCAGGGCCGCCGGCCGCTCAAGCTTGACCCTGCAGAGGTGGCGGGTGATCTGTGGCTTCTCGAGGTGCAGCCTGATCAATGTGTCGGCCTCGGCCAGCATCTGCGGCGGGTTCCTCATCCTCGCGAACGCCTCGGAAGGAATTCTCGCGCTGACGTCCTCATACTCGAGGTCAAAGTCGGAGGCCAGCAGGACCTCGGTCGAACGCGGGTAGCCCAGGTAGTGCGTCATCCACAGCAGCGTCACGCAGTGCCTGCCGTCGCGGGTCACCTTGGAGGGGATCCTGATGCGCGGGTCGGCCAGCAGGATCTCCAGGCACTCTGGGTCGTCAAGCACCGCCGCGTGGTGCAGAGGCGTGAGGTGCATCACGTTAGGCACGTTGAGCCCGATCTCGTCCTCCCCGAAGGCAAGGAAGAGCCTCAGCAACTCAGGATGCTGCAGGGCCAGGGCGTAAATGAGCGGGGTCGTAAGCAGCGGCGGGGCCAAGTCCTGCGCCAGCCCGAGTGACGCCGCAGGGTACTTCTGGAGCAGCGCCTTCACGCAGCCGTAGATCTTCGTCCAGGGCCTCAGCAGCAGGGCGTTGCGCAGCCTGCGCGCCGGTGAAACCAGGTCCTCCGCGGCATCATCATCAAGGTCCGCGTCGTCAAAGTCGATGTCAGGCACCTGCACAATGTGCAGCACGCCATCCACCTCAAGGCCACCCGGCGCCCCCGCAGCCTCATCCCCATCCCAAACGTCCTCATCTTCACTCTCATCATCATCGCCGTCTTGATAGTAGTTTTCTTCATCATGATGTTCATCGCCATCTTCGTCGAAGTTTGCTTCGGCATGATGTTCATGAGAATTCTGATCGCCGTTTGCGTCACCGACATCACTCACCACATGGTGATGAGTGTCAGCCTCATCACCTTGACGATCTTGACATTCATCATGATCTTCGATATCGGGGTATCCGAGATGAAGATCATGAATATCTTGATGTTCATCACGATGAGCATCCTGATTCCCGTTGCTGCGGTGCACAACGCTCTCCTCACTACGTTGATCAGCGGTGGTGTGATCCACATCGCTCATATCTTGATCCTCATGCTGATGGTTCATTTTCCGCGATCAACCGGTGATGTTTGATATCCTTGGGTGAGAAAGTGAAATCGTTGATGACATGGGGATGTCGGTGGACGAGCTCCACTGTGCTCAGGTTATCTTGTGAGCCGTGATCATCAAAGTCGGGTGCAACTCGATCTGCCATTGCCGAGTCCATTCTTCGCTGACCGCGGATGGAGGTTCTGTTCAATCCCAATATCGTCGTGCGCTCCGATGAAGCATCAGCGCTTATTCTTCCGGCAGAAAGGTTTGGGAGGCAGACTCCCAAGGTGACGATCACTGATCCCAACCTACGGGAGGCCCTCCAGTCCCAGATACTCCCCATTGCACGCCCAGGCCCACTCTTTTACGCTGGTGTCGTGATGTCCGATCTTGATCCTCCATCACCCTTCAAACCCGGATATTTGCACTGGCTGCTCCTTGACGGCAGGCTTGCGGCGTCCAGTGGGGCCATCGTCGGCAAGAGCATTGTGCCCTTTGTGCCCCCAAACCCCCCTCCCCAGGACAAGTTCCACAGGTATCGGGTCGCGCTCTTCACCTACCCAGACGCTGGACAGGCAGCGACAAGATTGGGGCCTAATGCCGCCCGAGGTGGGTTTGATGTGATAGCGTTGCTGCGTGGAATTGGAGGTCAAATCCTCAACACTGCCGAGTTCAGGGCTACCAACCAGAGTGGTCGCCAGTCATCATCTGCGGCTTCTGATCCCTCTGATCACCCTGATCCCCCTTATCCTCCGGTGACGACTATCTTCGGGAAGAGGAAGAGTTCAAAGTCCCCCGCCGCGTCGGCTGCGAAAGTGAAAAGTGACTCTGCATCTGCCGCGATGGCTACCCAGAGGAGGTCGCGCCACAGTGGCCACGAAGGCTACTTCCTCCCCGGAGCCGATATAAGTGATCTTCAGCAACGTTACGGTGGCTGCGTTTTACACCTAATGGGTTCCAATCCTCCGTGGTGCAATCGCGAGCGAGCATACTTCGAGCAACGCAATGGCCAGACCTGCTATAACCCTTTTGCAGTTTGTACTTCACAGGTGGGGCGGGACCGCAATGATTATGCCTACGCGCTGGACTGGGACAACGTGCCGACGGAGGAATTGGAGGGGTACGCCGAGAGCAGGGGGCTGTCCCTCCCCCTCGAGCAAGGCAACGATCGCAAGGTTATCTTGGCCGCCCTTGCCAAGGACTTCTGCGCGCCCGGACGCGAAAAGGCAGGCACATCCAACAATCTCTGCAAATACTATCAGGCTTCATCATGATATCTGCAACATGCCTGTGATGCACAATAAATTTGCCCGCACAAACTCCTCTCTGCTGCCATCTCCATCTTGTTTTAGGGCGTAGTCATGCTGTCGTATGGTGAGAGAATATTGTGTGGTCTGGCAGTGCTGGCCAATGCTGCCTGCGGTTTCGCGGCGATTATCGTCGTCGGCCTGTTCTCCAGCGGCGAGTTTTCCTGCGCCCCTGGCAGCGGAACACATCCGCCCCTCATTATTTTCCTGCTGGTGAGTGGGATCGGATACCTTGCTGTCACGCCGTTGCTTTTCGTCATTCTGGTGGGTGAATTGTGGTCGCTCGGGCGGCCTAATGGCTTTATCACGGTGCCACTCATCACCATCGCCCTCTTTCTGGTGGGCTGGAGCATCTGGGGGACAGTCGTGATAAGCGCCGCGGATAGCACAGCGCAATGCGCTCGGACGATCACCTCGCTGGCTGTTGCCTGCATGTCCCTGATCTGGGTCGAAGGTCTCACCTGGTGTGCCGTAATCATCGTCTCTCTATCATTCCCCTGCCACCCAACATCACCTCGCGTTGCGCCGGTGTGATCCAAAATCTTGTGCTTCATCTCCAGATAAAGCCAATAAATCATTCAATCTGCTGCAGTAATCATCGCGATATTTGATATATTTGCATTTTCCATCGTTGGCCAAGAGGATGATGGGCCCTGTATGATCGCTTCCGTCGATGTGAAGCTTGCCTCCTGAAATATATCTCCCCATAAAGATGATGTCCAGTGGGCAACTGGTGCTTTGTGCGCTCTCCTCACTAGCCAATCTTGCCTGTGGGCTGGCTGCGATTGTCACCGTGTGCCTCTTTTCTCAGGGGGTATTCGCGTGTGCGGCGGATGGCCATCCTGTCATCATCACCTTCCTGATTGTCAGTGGAACTGGATACATGGTTCTGAGCGCGTTTCTGTTCTCGCTGCATGCGGGACAGATGTCCGGACTCGGGATGCCAAACACCTTCATGACCGCCATCATGCTCTCTGTGGTGACATCCCAGGGCGCGTTGGGTGTCTGGGGAGCCACGCTGATCGCCGCCTTTCAGTGTGATCAGATCATCATCTCCTTGACGATCGCCTGCGTCATCCTGATCTGGCTCGAGTTGATCCTCCTGTTACTGACGTTGATTTGCTCGCTGCTCGTACCCTGCCGCGGAACTCGGGTCGAAAATGCTGATGTCTGACATGTTGGATCACTTGATGTGTTTAATGGTTCGTTCTTCTAATTGGTGTTGATGATGTCTCTCTCCTGTTCTTCTGCAATAAAGTGTCGAGATATCTTTCTTCCTTTTCGCCTTGTGGTCCCAGTGGTCCGCCTTCTGACTACCTGGCTTCCTTGATTCACGCCCGAAAATGTTATTTCGGTTCGCTGTCTCTTTTGCTGCTGGTGTCGCGAGCGTGGTGGCCGTGAACAACGCTGGCGGCGGCTCTCGGGAGTCGATCTTCTGGGTGAGATCAGACTACGATGCCAGGCGACAGGAGAAGGCCGACAGGTATCCAGACTACATGGCCTTCTGGCTGCTAGGTCTTAATGGGACCATTCCCCGGCCTCTTGGGTCTCTGATGGAGCGGAAGGGCGGCTTCGTGGGCACCAACTTCCACCGGGAGTGGCACCCGCTGCGTGGCACTTATCGCTTCGTTGGCCTGATCAACGGCTCCCGCGCCGTTCTTCCCGCTGACCCGCTCGACATCCGATCCTTTTTTTGGTTCTGTAACGAGGATGAATGATCGTCGTCCTCCATAATCCTCTGTTTCTCGTCTTGAATAAAAAAAGTCGTCAGTGGACAAAGGAATTGCTGTGTGTCACCGCCGGCTGAAGAGAATGGATCTTAAGCCCGCACCCTCTGCGGAAGACCTGAGCGCGCTGATCAAGGACTGCATCGGGCTCGGGACAACGCGCGAGCAGTGCACTGAGGCCTTTGATCCCGAAGGCGGACTTCAGAGCAGGCAGGCCCTGCAGCACGCTCACGATGTGGGCACGCAGATTGCGGCGTATTCCAGTGGGTCTGGGTCCGGCGCCGCACCATCATCGTCAACATCCACGATATCCACGATATCCACGATGTCCAAGATGCCCCAGAAACCATTTCTATCGAGGAAGAGCACCACATATATCCTGGTCATAGTGGGGTTGATCATTTTCCTGATCATCCTGGCTGTTGTGCACTTCACCATGCTGACGGCAACTCTCTGATGACAAGTATCACCGTCTGATGTTGCTGATATAGCGCGCAGATCATCATTTCAGCCACCCTCCGGATAAAGATATCTTGGTGATCACTGCGAGCGAGATGAATCGTCTCATTCAACAGCGGGGGACAATGCCGACAAATGCTGCCCAGTGGCCTGGGTTGGAACTCGTGCTGAAGGATGCGCAGGGCAGGGACATCGACTACGCCGACAGGGTGTGGGTGTCTGCTGTTCACAACCTTCGAGACAACTCCAAGATCGTGACGCTGTGGGACTCGCCAGAGGCAGAGAGGCAGCGACAGGCACCCCTCGTCCCGGCCGCCCGCGTCCAGGGCATCGACCGAGAACCTGACATCTCGCTGGCCCAATATGATGTAATCTATCCGGATGGCGGCGGCCCCGTGGTCGAAGGTCGCAGGGTGAAGACAGCAAGGTTTCTAACCTCCAACCCTATCTTCATCCGCGAGATAGACGACTACTGGGCTGATCACTTCTTCTGAGCGTCTCGTCTGATCACATTCCTTAATAATCTTGTGATAATCTTGTGGTGATAATGAGATTTATAGATGACATCGGTTATCTTTCACAATATCATAGATAGTGATCAATGTGATCAATGTAATTGGTGATATGTGACTGCTTTGCTGAAATTTGGTCTTTCTGTGGCGAAATGTTGCGCAACATTCGTATCTTGATCGCTTTGTTCACCACATCTTGATTACCTCGATCACCGTGAGCCCATCATTTTGATCAATTCGATATAGTTACTCTGATCACCTCCACTATATTATCTTGATATTCGTCATCTGAATGCGATGATCTTCACCACTGTAACACCTCAAATTGAGAAAGAAGATGCTGATGTCAGCCGAAGAAAGATTCTTCACGCAAAACCAGGTGGAGTAATTGGTCATCGTCCCAATTGCGGTGGAGGTGGTCCAGTTGCATGATGGTCATCTGCGAGTCTGGGAAGGCGTTGTCTTCGCCGAAGGTGAGGTAGTAGCCTTTCTCCGGGGGTAGGGCCCACTGAATCCTGAGATAGTGCATCAGATTGGTCTTGGTCCACGTCGACGGCACCAGCATCTTGCCCGAGTGATCCGGGTGGCAGGGCAGTGAGGCCACGCGTTCCTTTGGCTGCCCGAGCACCGCCACTGCCCAGATATCATATATCAGGGACATTGCGGCGGATGCTCTCGGGACGTGAATCATCACTGGAATCTTGTCGACGTACTGGGCGCGCAGTTTGCGCCCAACGTCGGCGTCGTGTCCCCTGCCGCTCATTATCCCCTCTGAGGTCCCTCGATCGAGAGTAGTCTATATTACTGAGAAATGGGTTTTGATCGTGGACTTCTTTTACTTGTTATCGCTTATCTTCATCGCTTTTGTGATCCGAACAATTATTTTTGGGGTTGAATTTGTCCATACACATCGCATCTCACGGAGATCATCGTCATCTGGGAGGGAGGGTAGTTTGGTGGTAGATAGACAGATATTGGGATGCAGACTTGGTGAGGTCGGACGATTTAGCCTCCGACTAAAACTGGGATTACTCTACTGGAAGAGCAACCCAGCCGAGAAGATCGCGGTCAAAGTGGAGACGTTGTTCGCTATAGTGATAAGGGCGACCAAAGTGCCGGCCGTGAGAGCGACCGCCAGCCCGGTGACGTTGTCGACGAGGGGCGTGCCTGCGGTGACTCCTCCGGCGGGGATTATGATGCTCGTACTGAATAGGACGATACCGAAGACTGCGGTGGCACTTGGAGCACTGATAGCCTCGATGAAGATCCTGTTCGCCCCTGCGGCTGTGACCGTGGGGAGAATCGATATGAACGCTGCTGTGAGGGTGGCATCTCTCGGCATGATGAAGTAATTGAGCGGGATGGGGTTTACCCCGACCGTGATCGACGCGCCCGCGCTCCCGAAGCCGTAACTCAACACAAAACTTGCTGATGGCGCGATCGCAATTGCGTTCCCTGAGGAGTACTGAACCATGATCGAGGGAGTGGCTCCGGTGGCGCCTGTAGCGCCCGTGGAACCCGTGAAACCCGTTGCGCCCGTCTGACCGGTGGCGCCGCTTGCGCCTGTCTGCCCCGTCCTACCTGTTGCTCCCGTCAGGCCAGTGAGACCCGTGACCCCTGTTGCTCCGGTGCTCCCCGTCAGACCAGTGCTTCCAGTGGCACCTGTGGCCCCAGTGTTTCCCGTAGCGCCAGTGCTCCCAGTTGTTCCAGTGCTGCCAGTGCTGCCTGTGCTTCCTGTGCTTCCTGTGGGGCCAGTGGGGCCCGTGCCTCCGCCTCCTGTGTTGGTCCCAGCGTTTACCAGGTACCACTGTGTGCCATCACACTGCACAGTGGACGTCGCGTAGGTTCCCACCCTGGTGTCATTCAGCAAGGGCTCACTGTAGATAACCTGACTCTGTGACGGGGTCAGCACGGTGATGACCTTGCCGAGATTCTGTGACGCGGGGGTTGGAAGGGTCACCGTGAAGGGCCCAGGGACGCCGACTGAGTTGAAGTAGATAACGTTGTCGGTCTGGAGCACTGTGTATGAGGTGGCCCCCACGGTGGTCTGCACCACGGCCCCGGCGTCGCCGACGTTGCTGATCTGGGAGCCGTTCTGGTCCACGTCGTTGATCGTGAGGAGCGCCCCGAGTGTCGCAGCGGAATACACCGGCTGGGTAGGGTGCTGGTTGCCCTCAAAAGTCACCTGATTGGTGGTGGAACCGGGGCCGCCGCTCCAGGTAACCCAATCAACCGTGACGTCCGCCACAGCGGCTGTGAAGACGTTGTCCGAGAATAGGGCGGTGCTTTCAGTGCTGGAAGTTAGGGTCAGGGCGTACCAGGTGAACGGCACGGGCGAGGTAACGCTCACGAAACTTCCCGAAACTGCGTTGTTCTTGATGACGGTCACGCGGGGTGAGATCGGCGACGACTCCAAGAATAGGGCGATGCTTGGGGGAGTGTTGACGCTGACCACCAGTTCAATCATGTTGTCGGTGAAGGTCGTGTCATCGTCCCCGGTGCCAACGGGGTTCTCGAGGTCGAAGAAGGAAACGGCGGGCGTGCTGGCGGCAAAGTCGAGGTTGAACGTCGACCGGCTGATGGTGAAGGCTGTGGGTCCCGTGCTCTCGATGGCCGCAGTCGCCGTGCCAGCGAAGATCATGTTGAAATTACAGCGATCCGCCAAGATGGTGATCGTGCCCGGCGGCGAGGCGGTGATCAGCGGCGCGTCATTTGAGATCAACCCGCAGTCCTGCAGCACCACGCTTGTTCCGTGCGTGATGGTCACTGGAGTCGTCCCGGTGGCGGTAAAGTTGAAGAGGCAGTCCGTGAAGTTGAAGTGGCTTAGGGCACTGGTGAGGGAGACACCTGCGGCAAAGGTCACACCCTCCACCGAGAGGACCTTGTTGCCGCCACCCGCGGCCAAGGCGAAGGTCACTGGGTTCGAGAAACTGACCGTCTGCGACTGCGAGAAAGTCGAGAAGGTGTCGTAGGCCTGGAGGCTGATCAGGTGGTAGGCGGCGAACGACGGCTGGTCTGCGTATGAGCCAGGCATCATCATGAAGGTGTAGATGCTCGTGGCAACAGGGGTCGCAATCGAGGCCATGGCGGCCGTCAGGGTCTGGAAAGGGAGGTTCCGCTCGAACGGCTGGCCGGTCGCGTCGTCGCCCTCCACCGCATCCACGTAAATCGTGAGGTTCGTCAGAGAAGGAGGTAACACAGTGGCCTCCCATAGATACCAGCCCCTGTTGCCGTCACTCCGCAATGAGACGGAGAGGGTTGGGGTTGGGACAGTGAGGACGCTGCCGGCGAGAGCGTTTGTGAACGTCCATGGCTGCGGACCGAGCGTTGCGCTGGCGCTGAAGTGGAGATCCTTCCCGATGACCGTGGTGGCGCCGGGCAGGGTGAGGGGGAAGGTGGGCGCCACAGACGCAAAGAAGACGACCGAGTCCGTGACCTCAAAGACGTATATGCCGGTGTCAATCTCCCTCACGTTGCCCCCGGTGCCGGTATTTGACACCACGGCCCCCGCCCCATCTTGGTCATCTACATAGAGCAAGATGGGCAGAGACCCCGGATTCGTTTGAGGGGTGATGAACGCACCCAGAGGATGCTGATTGTGGCGGAACTGGAGCGTGCTCGCCCCGGTACCGGCTTGCAGGTTGACTAGGAGGACGGAGCCGGAGGTCACGGTGGCGGTGTTCAGGTTGTAGGAGACCACCGCATTGGCGGTGTTGGCCGCGGCTGCCACGGGTGAAGTGTAGTAGATGAAGGCGCTGTGCCCGAAGAGAATCGACACTCCCCCCCCGATGGTGTTGTGCGTAACTGTGGCCACATGTCCCGGGAAGGATGACGTCTCCCTCAGCACTGTGAAGGGGACGTTGTTCGTCTGCACGAGAATGGTGTTCAGGGTGAAGGTGGTATCATCAGAAACCGTAGCACCCCCGCTCGGATTCGCGAGCGTGTAGAGGGCGGCGGTACCGACAGCGTTGTTCCAAATGAAGTTGTCGAAGATGCAATTCGTCACTTTCACCACGACCGGCCCAGTAGACTCGATGGCCGAGAGATTCGTGGTAAAGGTCGTGCCGGTGAACTGGGTCCCGTCGGCAACGAAGATCGTTCCTGTAGAGCCAGGGTTCAGGGACACCACGGGGGCATCGGTGCTGGTCGCGACGCTGCCCCTGTTTAGGATGAGTGAGGCGAGTGGGGTGCTCACGGTGATCCCTGAGACCACCTCGCAATCACTCATCGTTACGGCGGCGGTCCCTGCCGTAAACGCCACGCTGCTCTGAAACGTGAGACCCTGGAGGGTCAGCGTGGCAGCCGGAGCCACACTGGTCGCGGTGAGAACGGTCTGGGCCAGGGGGATGATGACGGAGTCCGCATCATAGGCCTGGAGGCTAAGTGCGGTCGTGAAATTCACAGGCCAGACAATGGTCTCACTGTAAGTGCCCGGCATGATCTGCACATGGTACTCAAGCGCGGAAGTCACGGCCAGGGAGGCAGCGGCCAGGGCCGCGCTGATCGTCTTGAACGGCAGCGCCCTCACCTCCACCTCGCCAGTTCCATCAACACCAAACTGTGCGTCCACATAGACCGTGAGATTGGTGTCGAAGAAAGGGCCCGTGGCACCGGTCGCACCAGTAGCCCCAGTGAAGCCAGTGGCTCCCGTAAGCCCTGTGGATCCGGTGAGACCAGTGGCACCGGTTTCTCCTGTGGGGCCGAAACCAGGGGCGGGCACCACGGGGGTGATGTCGGTGACGTTCCAGTTCGTGCCGTCTGACTGCACCGTGGACGAATAATAGCCCTCTGGAAAGTCAGGCGTCAGATCAACGCCGCCGAGGGGGCTGTAGGTCACCGGGAGGGCGTTGGTGGTGACCACCTTGTAGATTTTGCCGAAATAGAGCGTTGGATCCGGGAGGGTGATGCTCACCGTGCCGCTGGCGGCCGTGGAAATAAGGGTGTAGTCGCTCTGCAGTGCCGCGTAGGGCATCGTGGCAGCGGTGATGTCCGTCACTGCGCCGCCGTTGCCAGTGTTGGACACCACGGCCCCGGTGTTGTCCTGATCATCAACGTAGATCGTGATGGAGGACAGCGGGGTCCCTAACTGCTGTCTCGGGGCCACGGGGTGCTCGTTGTGCCTGAAGATGAAGACGTTGCCGCTTGTGGAGGGGGTGAACCCAACCAGGTACAAGTCGTCCACCCCGATGGCTGCCAGGTTCTGGTTTGCGGAGAAAACCGCGCCACCGAATGAGTCCTGGCTCTCATAGTACACGCACTCCGAAGGCAGGGTGCCTGTGATCACATTGTTGGCGACCACATCCTGATGGGTGGAGTTCCCTGAGGCGATGAGGAGCAGCGAGAACACGGCCCCAGCGCTGCCAAAGATCTGGATGCTGCAGCCTGTCAGCGTCAGAGAGTCGGGAGTTGAATTCGGGAATT
>Ga0302307_10001674_pt1 | contig 13761 bp, 18 predicted proteins | sample III_Palsa_E3_2_FD_200530 | JGI IMG/M metagenome (GOLD analysis project Ga0302307, IMG submission 200530) | Peat permafrost microbial communities from Stordalen Mire near Abisko, Sweden - III_Palsa_E3_2 | ecosystem: Environmental > Terrestrial > Soil > Palsa > Peat permafrost | place: Sweden... | reverse complement strand
ATAATTTATTGGGTAGTATGAAGGTGTAAAATTAAGGGTCTTACCTTTTCTATAAAAAGTTTTGTTACAATTCGTTGGAGAAAAACGAAATTCCCCTATCTTTGCCATCCCGAAAATTTCGCATCTGCCGCGCCCCAAAAGCCCGGCAGGCCGCATGGGTCCTGACTTCAAGCCCCATTGGCACCCGCGAGATCCGGAGGTTGGATTGGTAGTTCAGTTGGTTAGAATGCCGCCCTGTCACGGCGGAGGTCGCGGGTTCGAGTCCCGTCCAGTCCGCAAGGCAAGAGATCAAACCTCTTCAAACCCGCTTCAAGTACAATACTGAAGCGGGTTTTGCTTTTGGGGCGTGTCAAATCGCAACCAATCATATCCATGTATTCGGTCGCAATTCGGTTAGCAACTGCCTGCGGGTATTTTTGCTAACCGAATAGAATGGAAATCCGCCACTGTGTTGGTTTCCAGCGGTTTGACCAAGCCGGATTTTCCCGGGGAAAAGAGCTTCAAACAAACATCATTCGGTTACCAAAAAAAATTGAATTGTATGAGTACGAAGCAAAGCTTTTCAATCCTCGTCTGGCAGGTCAAGTACCGTGCTAAAAATGGCAAAGCCCCTCTTTCTATCCGGGTTAGTGTCAACGGTGAACGCGCCGAGATCCTTACCAATCGTGAAGTAGCCCCCACACTATGGGATTCCAAAGCCCAACGGGTCAAAGGAACTTCCGAAGAAGCGAAGGCCATCAATGCCCACCTGGAAACGATCAAGGGTTCTCTTCGAATGCATGAAAGCCGCCTGATCGCATTAGGAAAAACCGTAACGGCCGAATTGTTGAAAAACGAATACCTGGGTGTCCGGCCGGATCGTCATTCCTTATGCACGGCATTCGAAGTGCATATTAAAAGGATGGCCGAAAAGGTGAAGGTGGGAAATAAAGCATCCGCTACCCTGGACAAATACAGTTACACCTTTGACAAGGTGAAGGCCTTTTTGAAACATCAGTATAAGGTATCGGATATTTACCTGGAAGATATCAAGCGATCTTTTGCCCACGACTTCGAGCATTATCTTTTCACGGTGGAGCATTTACAGAACAATACGGTGATGAAATACCTCCGTCAAACCAAGACCGTTCTCAAAATGGCGGTGGAGATGGGTTGGTTGGCGACCGATCCCACTGCCGGATTCCGATTGTCTTTTGAGGAAAAAGAGCCGGTGCGTTTGGAGATGGAAGAGCTGAATGCCCTCCTCTCTAAAGAAATTTCTATTGCACGATTGGCGGAAGCAAGGGATTGCTATGTGTTCATGTGTTATACCGGGTATGCATATGAAGATGCCTTCGGCCTGGGTCCGGAAAATATATTCATCGGCATCGACAGCCAGAAATGGATCACCAAAGATCGGCAAAAGACCGAGCAGGCGGAATGCGTTCCCTTGCTACCAATACCCTTGGAGATCATCAGCAAGTATAAAAATCATCCTCATTGCTCGTCCCATAACAAGCTTCTACCCGTCCGTTCCAACCAGCGGGTTAACGGTTACCTGAAGGAAATTGCCGCTATCTGCGGAATCAATAAGGAACTAACAACCCATACCGCCCGGCATACCTTCGCCACAACCATCACCTTGGAGAACGATGTTCCCATCGAAACGGTTAGCAAAATGCTCGGTCACATGGATCGCTTTTTGCCTAAATGGAAGACCTATCGGGATGAGCTAAACAATCTTCCAGTAAGCCATATTGATTGGGCATATTAAAAGGCTCCCTTGGAGGCTATAACATAGCGATAACCTTCGCAAGTCTTTGTTTTACAGTATCAACAGTACCATTTACGGTATCATTTATGGTATCATCCATTTCAGCGATCCCTGCAGTTTTTGACTCCGGCAATTCAATTTATCAAGTCCTTATTTGTCATATTTATTACGTATAAAATATGACATAAATGAAAATATCCCTATCTTTGCAGTAGAAATTATGACAGCCACTCAAAAAATAAAGGGCACCCTTGCAAGTGTATCAGACGGAGAGGTATTTGACTACGGTCGTTTTGCCGTAGGTGAGGGCCAAGAATCTGCGCTCACAAAAGCGCTCAGCCGGTTAGCGAAATCGGGGGAGATCGTGCGTCTTGAGAAGGGAAAATATTACAAGCCTCGTCAGACAAAATTTGGGGCAGTCCGTCCGCCGGAATCCCAGGTCGTAAAGGCCTTAAGTATGAAAAATAACCGGCCAGTCGGTTATATAACAGGAACCGCCTTATACAATAGCCTTGGGTTGACCACACAGGTGTCCAATGTGCTGGAAATCGCTCGGAATACCCGGTTACCCGAAAAGGATCTCTTGGGATATAAGGTCCGGTTTGTTGTCAAGCCCTTTACATTCAAAGAGCAGGATATTCCGCTCCTGCAATTATTGGATGCTTTGCGGGACATCAAGAAGATTCCCGACACCTCCGCTGAAAAGGTGATTCCTGTATTACTGGACAGGATGAAAAAGCTAACGGAGGAAGAGCTGAAAAGAATGGCAAAGCTGGCTTTGGAGTACAATCCTGCGACAAGAGCCCTACTAGGCTCCTTACTGGAGCAATTATTTCCTTCTGTCCCGGTGACTTCGTTGAGAAAGTCATTAAATCCCTTATCGAAGTATAAACTGAATATTCCCGAAACTGTATTGCCTAATAGATCAAATTGGAATATTGAATGAAACTGCATGAATCAAAACAAGATTTTATAGACCTTATAGAAGCTGCCGCTCAGCATCTTCGGTTACGTCCGGTATTTGTGGAAAAGGATTATTGGGTTACTTACGTCCTGAGGAATCTTTCCCAATCGGTTCACAGGGGTAATGTTGTCTTCAAAGGTGGAACCTCTTTGTCAAAAGCTTATAACCTAATAGAAAGATTTTCAGAAGATATCGATCTTGCCGTCCTGTCCCCCGGAGAGTATACGGATGCGAAAATGAAAGCGTTGCTAAAGCGGATAGCGGCAGATATTACCGGCGGTCTTACGCTGATAGATGGCCACCCGTCTGAGGTAAAATTTGGGAAGAACAGGACCACTGCATACCAATATCCGGAAGCTTTAGACAATCCCGACTTTGGTGTGGTAAAGGATTATATCTTGTTGGAGATTAACTGTTTCACCAATCCCGTCCCTTACAACGAGCGGAAAATCCAGTCCTATGCCGCCCAATACCTTCAGCAAGCCAACAGCGCGGACTTGATAGCTGAATATGAATTGGAACCATTTACCATAAACGCACTGTCCCTTGAAAGGACCTATATCGAAAAGGTGCTTTCCGTAAACAGGTTGTCCTATACAGGAAAGGAGGCATTGATGGAAAAAGTTCGCCACTTCTATGATATTCATCAATTACAAAGCAGCCCTGCCCTAAAGGATCGGATCCTGACACCGGCATATTTTGACCTGCTTTTGGCCGCCAGGAAAGATGATGAAAATAACCGTACCATGCAGGGGGAATGGAGGAATAAGCGTCTGGCAGAATCACCTCTTTTTTCGGACCTCGAAAATCAATGGAACGCCGTTGCACCGACCTATCAAAAGGATATGACCGACCTGGTTTGGGCAAAGACAATTCCTAAGCCGGAAGAAATACAAGAAACGCTGAAAGCACTTAAGTCCTTCCTTCAAAGCTTTGATGAAACTCATCCGCCTTTGACTGGCGATGTGACCTTAAACGAGGGTTGAGGTACAGATCATTGTTTTCGTAAAACCGGTATAAGATGCTAATTTATTTCAAAGTCGGCAATTATAAATCAATCAAAGACCCCATTGAATTGAATTTTAATGCGGCGGCGATAAGTGAGCACGCTGATTCGAACGTGATAGGGGACGGAAGTATGCCTCTGTTGAAATCGATTTTACTATATGGTCATAATACGAGTGGGAAGTCCAGGATATTGGACGCCTTTTTGTTTTTCAGGTTGTTTGTCATCAATTCGGCGATTGAAAACCAAAGGAATGAGATAATTGACGTAGAACCTTTCAAATTGAATACGGCCACGGTGGGCAAGCCGAGTTTTTTTGAGGCCTCCTTTATGGTAGGCGAGTCGAAATATCGGTACGGCTTCGAAGTGGATGCGGAAAGAGTACATAAGGAATGGCAGCTGACTAAGAAATATATTACCCGCCAAAACCCTACTTTTTTGACCAGTTTTGGCATCCAATAAAATTATTACTCGCCAAAAGTGCCTTTTTTTACCCGGTTTTGGCAGGTAATAAATAAGCTATGACAACATCCCATAATCGGCCGTGAAGCTGACCAATGTGGATGCATTATAAAATGATGCTGTGCGATAATACTAATCTGATGCTTTACGAAAATATGTAATACATATATAAATATTTGTTTATCAAATATTTATATAACCTTTTACAAAATAAATTCCGGACTGTTATTAGGTTTCCGTGCGGGCTATTATTAGGATCCCGTGCAAGAAGGCAAAAGGCAGGAAAAGCCATACCTTTATCCCAGCTCTTTCCCCAGGTCGCAATTCGGTCGCCACCCAATCGCCAGCCTCGCAACTCATTGTATTTGAAGTATAAATACCGGCCTGTTCGAGTCCCGTCCAGTCCGCTCACCGAAATGAAGGTTCCAATATACCTTGTAGGCACCATGCGATTCTGGTTATCCTCCTTACCAGAATTATCTTTTCCCGTCTATAGTTTAACCATCACCGTCTTCATTGCAATTATATGCATTTACATATAAAATATTGAAATTCATTCAAACTATATGCAATTAAATATAATTTACCTATTTTTACCACAATTATATCCAAATGCATATAATCTCATCGACTGCGGGATTCGTAAAGGAAAAGCGCAAACAAGCAAAGCTGACGCAAACCAGCTTAGCAGAACGCGCCGGCGTCGCCTTGACCGTGATCCGAAAGATCGAACAAGGAAAGGGCAATCTGAACTTGGACAAAGTCAACCAGGTCCTTGCGCTATTTGGGCATGTACTCGCGCCAGTCAGTCTAAAAGAATTGAAAACAGAAAAATAAACATCCCATGCGGCAAGCCAATATATTTTACGACGACGAGCTGGCTGGACGTCTTATCGAGACCGATGAAGGCGAATATGTCTTCACTTATGAGCACACCTACATTGAACATCGCCCGGACCAATTTATCACATTCACGATGCCGGTCCGGCGTGAGCCCTTCAATGACCGGCGTCTCTTTGCCTTTTTCGAAGGACTTATTCCCGAAGGATGGCTGCTCGACATCGCTGCCACTAGTTGGAAGATCAACCCCAATGACCGAATGGGCCTCCTCCTCGCCTGCTGCAGTAATTGTATTGGGGCGGTGAGCGTACAACCCGTAAAGCAACAAAATGAAGCGTAATTGCCTATATTGTTATAAACCGCTTCCCGATGACAAATCCGGCGACTTTCATCCCGCATGTAGTCGATCGATCTTTGGCAATATCCAATCACCAGTAATTCCTTACCGATTGGATGAAATGGAGGAATTGGCCAAAAAGGTGGTGGAAAGCCATGTCGCCGTACCCGGTGTACAGCCAAAAATCTCACTAAAGCTTATTCGGGATACCCTAACCGACGGCAAAAAAGGCAGGCTTACGATCGTTGATGCCATGGGCGGCAATTATATCTTCAAGCCTCCATCGGCCATCTACCCCGAAATGCCCGCCAACGAACATTTAACCATGCGCATCGCCGAAGCGTTCGACATCCGTGTTGTACCCTCTACACTCATCCGCCTGGCGTCCGGCGAACTATCCTACATAACGAAACGCATCGACCGCACGGCCAAAGGCCAAAAGATCCACATGCTCGATATGTTCCAAATCACCGAAGCTTCGGATAAATACCGCAGCTCGATGGAACGCGTGGGCAAAGCGATCGGACAGTATTCCTCGCGACCGGGACTAGATAGGATATTTTTCTTCGAACTCACTCTATTTTGTTTTTTGACCGGCAACAATGATATGCATCTAAAAAACTTCTCATTGATCCGCGACGAAACAGAATGGGTGCTCTCCCCGGCCTATGACCTCCTAAACGTTCGTATTGCCAACCCTGCCGACGACGAAGATCTTGCCCTAACGCTCGATGGGAAGAAGAAAAAATTGAAACGGGTTCATTTTGAAGACCTGGCCCGCGGCCTCAACCTAAACAGCCGCCAGATCGACCATGCCTTTCATCGCATGCAGGAGGCAAGACCACTCGCTGAAGAATGGATCGATCATAGCTTTCTATCTCCTGAATATCAACATAAGTATAAAGAGGTGCTCGACGAACGATATTCCCGGCTTACACTTTCTGCATAGTCGCTATCGTTGTACCGTCACGTTCGAAATTGTAAGCCTTTGTATGCTACGAGAACCGCACCACCAGAAATATCAAAATAAGCTAAACGGAGTTCGCCAAGCATCATTCTTTCACCAATGCTTCCTGAGTTAAAACGCATTTCCATCCCCCATTCTCCCAGCGCAAAACATCCGTTTGGCGCATTTTTATGTCGTCATAGGTTTTGCCTCCGAGCTGACCTGACAGCCTGACCTTTGATGTCACCAGCGCTATATTTCCGTACAAACGAACCCTGGGTTCTGAAAGCTCCATTTTCGTCAGCGTCCGGTATCCGGTCCTTATTTCGGAGGGAAAGAGTTCGGGTCCCCCATATACCCCTCCGTTACTGGGGATGACGGCCCAGTCCTTGTCCAGGATGCGATAAATTCCGACCGTGTCATTATTTTGCAAAGCCTTTGCTAATTCCTGGTCCGCCGCCAGGGCATTTTCCGCCGTCGGGCCGGTCGAAAGCTTTATGTTACGGCCATCCCCGAACATCTTTGCGGGTGCCAGCAGGATACTTGCGATGATTACGGTGATCACGCCATTTACATGTAACGTCATAATTAAAATTTTTTTTAAAATAACAACGGAATAAAGTAGTCTGCAAACAGATTATTTAAAAGGTTGAATATTGTTGGTAAGATGCAGACTCCCGCCGCAAAAGGATTTACTTTTTCCCCAGCACCTCCAAAAGGAATTGTTGTTTGAAGCGTCGGCTAAGCGGGATGCGGACCTCGCCAACGGCGACCGAATCACCTTCGATCTGCCGGATATGCGGCCTGGCGACAATAAAAGATTTATGGGTCTGCAGGAACCCCCGCGCAGGCAGTTGTTTTTCCATGCCTTTTAGCGTTTGATAAACAAGATATTTTTTCTGCCGGGTATATACGATCACATAGTTGTTGGCCGCTTCCAGGTATAGTATTTCGTCATATCCGATCTTTTCAAACCTTCCGTTACTCTTTATAAAGAGATAGCCCGCAGGACCGCTCTCACCCCCGGCCTTGTTCCGCAGGACCCACCATTCCAGCGCTTTTTCACAGGCGAGTCTCAGCCGCTCCGGCGAAACGGGTTTTAATAAATAATCGACCACTCCGTGCTCGTAGCCGTGCAGGGCATATTGCGGATAGGCACTGACGAGTATGACCATCGGCTTGACATCGAGGCCCGACAGGAACTCCAATCCATTTGTCCAGGGCATTTCCACGTCCAGGAAGAGAAGGTCTGCCGGGGTCGTTTTCAAAAGTTCCCCGGCCTGTTCTGCATCTCCCGCCATACCCGCGATTGTAAACATCCCCAGTGCCGTAAGGTCTTCCTTAAGGCCATTCCTTGCGGGCGGTTCATCGTCTATAATTATGCAGCTCGGTTTCATACTGTGAGGGTAAGTGTTGTCTCAAATTGGTTTCCTTTTTCCGCAGTCGACAGGGTAAAGCGATCGCGGCACAACAACTCCAGTCTTTTCCGCGTATTGTCTAGCCCAATGCCGCTTAGCCCACGCTGCCTGACCGGGTCATAGCTATTCAGCGCCTGGAAGTAAAAACGACCCTCTTCCAACCTGCAAATCAGCGCTATGAAGTTTTCCCGGTCCTCGAAACGAGAAACGTGCTTAAAGCAATTCTCCACCAGGGGCGCCAACACATGAGGCGGAATAGTAAAACCGGCCATCGACCCAAAACCGGAACAGCTGACTTTGACCACGTCTCCTGACCTTTCCCTTTGAAGACTGACATAGTTCTCGATAAAACAGATCTCTTTTTCAATATCCACCACAGCCTCATTGCATTCATATAACTGATATCTGATCAGGGCCGAGAATTGCTCGGTGAGCGCCCTGGCGGTTCCGTTTGACCGGTCAATTTTATAATAGATGGCATTGAGGGCATTAAAGATGAAATGCGGATTGATCTGGTTCTTCAGGACTTCCAGCTCCGAACGCAAATGCGCCGCTTCCATATCGGCCAGCCGTCTTGCCGTGAGGACGCGGTCAAAGGCCAACCGGAGCGCGAAACCGCCCAGAACGACAAAAAAGATCATCAGGTAAGATCCGGCAACGAGATTAGACCAGAACCAATAAAAGAAGACTTCCTTGTACTTGGCTATATTGACATGATATTCCAAAAAATTACTGCCCACAAAGATGCGCAGCTGGACAAGGATATTCGCCGTTCCTCCTAAAAAAACGATCAGGCCCAGCCCCAGTCCGAAACGCCCATATTGCGACCGGTAGAAGTAGCGAGGCATCAGCCATTCCACCGTGCATAGCAGCGCTGCAACATCCATGAAAGCCTCGAAGATGGAAGAAGGCAGTGCCTTGCCCGCATTATGAGTCCATCCCAGCTTGATGAAGAACGAACATAGCGACAGGCCTGTCGTGAACAGGATATAATAGCGAAGACGGCGTGACATAACGATACCCGGCAAATATGGGTTAATATACCCCAAAAAAACAGGAGTATACCCAACTTTTCCGTGTGCGGTCGGCTTTTGAGGGTAAGAGGTTTTGGCCCATGTACCTAATCATTCAGTCCCGCAGGCTCTTAAGAAAGGCCGGGTAATCTACAATGATCAGCGCCATGTCGGCAGTGTGTTTTGTCCTGATCGCATCACGCCTCGCGGACCAATCATCCCCCATGGCAAGCACCCGCTTTTTAATTTCCTCAAGCCTCAGGTCCCGGCAATAGATGGAAGAACCGGGCTGCTGCTTCCAGGATTGGGCAATAGTACCCACGTTAAAAGGATCGAAGCCCAGCGCTTCCACCAGCTCAAAGGCAACTTACTTCGCACCTGCATTGTCACCGGAAACGGCTAAGGCAATCCGGTCCTTATCCCCTTTGGGCCTGCCCAGGGCTGTAATGCTTTCCGCAGTAATGGAGTTGAATGCCTTGACAACAGAAATGCCTAGCTGCTGCTGCACCCACAGACTATCGATGCCGGATTGTTCGAGTCCCGGGATGATGCCGTCGCGGATATCCGGGTAATAGTTGCAGGTATCGATGACCAGTACGTCCTTGGGAAGATGTGCGAACAGGTGTTTGGGAAGGTCTGGCACATTTTTTTGCGGGATCGAAACGATAATGACGTTCTTATCTCTTATGGCTTCTTCCACCGTGGCTGCCCCGGCTCCGGTATCGGACGCAACTTGTTGTAAGGAGGCCGGGCCCCGGGAGTTGGCAATCGAAACCGCATGTCCCAGTTTAACAAATTGTGCTGCGAAGTAGCGGCCCATGGCGCCCGAACCGATGATTCCTATTTTCATGATTTAATTTTTTGATAGTGTTCTTTCTTCTTTTGGATTTGGCCGGCCTTTATATTAATAAAAGAATTGTTCCAGCACGATCTTGCCATCTTTAACTTCATATAACATGATCTGATCGATCTTGATCCTTCCAAAGCCTTCCACCGTAATATCCATGCCCCGGCCGACCGAAAAATGATTGCCGCCAATAACGGGCAGCGTCGTGTAGGCTCCATGAACCTCCCGGACCTTACTCACAAAGTCCTCGCCTTTCTGGCGAACGGCGGCCTTGCCTTCCGCATAGTTGAAGTATGGGGAATGGGGCGGGTCGACGCTTCTTACATTGTCCGCGAAGAACTCATCCTGGATCTCGAACCATTTTTCCTGCTGCGCGAGCTCGTTGAACCGCGCCGCAATTTCCTGTGTTGTCATGCTTTGTTGTTTAATAGATTTTCTAATTTCTTGAATCTCGATGCCCAGAACTGGTCGAAGTAAGCGAGCCAGGCCTGCAGCTCTTCGAAGCCATCTTTTTGCAGGGTACAATACCGTTCCCGGCCGACGTCCTTGATGGAGATGAACCCTGCACCGTATAGGATTTTGACGTGCTTGGAGACAGCGGGCCGGCTCATCTGGAAATTTTCCGCCAGGCTATTGATGGTCAGGCTATCCTCCGAGAGCAGCATGAGCATCTTCCTCCTGCTGGGGTCGCCGATGACCTGGAAAGCGTCAAGCTTTACTGTTGCCATGTTGTAGCGCGTTTAAATGATCGGTGATCTTTTGAACTTGTTTGATCCAGCCATCGTTCATGCCAGCGAAGAAGTTCACGTTTTCCAGTTTTCCGAAGCCACTATGCTCCAGGAAAAGCTCCGTACCTTTTTCCGTCGGTTCCAGCCGCCATACGACCAACGTATCCAGCGTGATCTCGCCCTTACCTGGGCCACCCTTCCAGGAATACGACAGCTTCTTGAATGGAACGATCTCCAGCACCTTGCAATAGCAGATGCCATCGAAATCCAGACTGGGTATGGGGTTTATCCGGAATTGAAAGTCGAGCCCCACGATAAGCTGAAAGTTGTTTTTCATGAGCCAGAGCTCCAGCAGTTCGGAATTCGTGAGATAGTCCCAGATTGTTTGGGGCGGATGGGGGAAGAAGAATTGGTGTTTGATCGTTTTTGTCATAATGGGTAACTTTTAGGTTACCCAAATATATAGGTAACTTCTGAGTTACGCAAATATTTTTTAGAAAAAGCCTGTAAACGTAGTATTTACAGGCTTTTGATTTTTAGGGCTAGCCGGCAAGCCGGCAAGCCGGTTACCTCAAAGGCAAATCAGTTTTTTACGAATTCCGCATTGGCAAATACCTCTACTTCTTCTCCGACAATTGCTGTTGGTATTGAACCACCAATCCCAAAATCGCTTCGATTTATTTTGCCCGAAATTTTAAAACCTGTAATTATTTTTTTGCTCATTGGATTCGTGCCAGTTCGTGCAAGGGCAGTAAATGTTATGGGTTTTGTAATGCCGTGAATTGTCAAATTCCCTTTTACTTCATAAATGCCTGCAACGTTTGTTGTCTTAAACGAAGTGCTTTTGAATTCAATGGAAGGATACTTTGTTGCATCAAAAAAGTCAGCACTTTTTAGGTGTGTGTCTCGTTGGTCGTTGTCGGTACTCACTGAACTTACATCAGCCGACATGGTTACAACAGCATCGGTAAAATCTGTGTTTGGTGCTGTAACTGTTGCTTGAAAAACTTTAAAAAACCCTTCCAGCTCGGACACCATTAGGTGGGTGGTCGAGAACCCTAATCTTGCATGTGGGGAATCAAGCGACCATGTTGTGTCTTCAACTGATTTAAACGATACTAATGATGTAGCAAAGAATACTGCTGTGATTAGTGATAATTTTTTCATTTTATTTTTTTTACTGAAATCTGCAACCGAAATAACTTATTCGGCACGAACTCCTTAGTGTGCTACAATAATCGTATTTTGATCAAGCGTAAGTAACCATCTACCTTGTTTCTTTACAATTATATATGTTTTCATGTGTCGCTCATTATGATGTTTTACGCCTTGGGGGAATTCATAGTCACTACATTTATGAACAACGTTAGCAATCGCAACGGTTGGGCTCAAAAACCGGACTGTATCGCTTTCTACCGTTAACGAAACACCTTTTAAAATTGTTTGACATAGAGGTCGCAGCTCTTTCATAACCTCGTCTCGCCCTTTTGTAATTCCTCCAATTGGATTAATGTGTTCCCAATCTTTTGTAGTGTAAGTCTCTACATTTTTAAATCCTCCATCGTTATAGTCGTCCTGATAAGCTAAAACTACATTTTTCACTAACTGCTCATCCTGTGATTTTTGTCCAAATGAAGTATTTGGCTTGAACGATGATAATAATGTAGCAATGGTTACTGTTATGATTACTGATAATTTTTTCATTTTTCTGTTTTTTTAATTATTTTTTACCGTAAATCTCTCTCAAGGAAGTTTCAATAGGAGTAGCTTTATGACCAAGCACTTCCTCAAGCGTAGAAGTAGTTGTAGCAAATTCATCTGTTCTCATCGTTTTGCCGAAGTTTGCAAATAGATTGACATATCCCGCAGGAACGCCGGCCTCGGTAGCCACCTTCTTATATTCATCTTCCGATGGAGAAATATACTTTATCGGCAGGTTAGTAATTGATCCCATAATATCCGCTATGTCACCCCATGACAACGCTTTCTGGCCGGTGAGTTCCAGACTTTGATTGTCGTACTTACCTGTTTCATCAAGCAAAACAATCGCACCGGCCTCAGCCAGGTCATTGCGAAGTACAAAAGAAGTTTTGCCGTCGCCTGCCGGAACATAAATAAAATGTTTGGTCAAGACATCATGTCCTGCGAAAACCGGTATCATTTCAGTATACGTACCGTGCTTAAGAATAGTATAGGTAATTCCCGATTCTTTTAATTTAGCTTCGGTATTTAAATGCCCTGCGGCAACCGCTCTGATTGGCGAATCAACAGATTCAGTTTTACGCAGGTAGCTTGTGTAAACAATGTGAGTAATTCCTGCCTCCAATGCAGCTTCAACCACGTTATCCTGTTGCGTGATGCGTTTTGAAACATCCGTGTTTGATACCATGTACAAGGTGTCAATTCCTTTAAAGGCGTTCAGCAATGAATCATAATCATCATAATCGCCGATTCTAACGTTTACTCCTAATTTTTTCAGCGGAATGGCTTTTTCCTCACTCCTGGCTAAAGCGTGAATGTTTTTTGCACTGGTTTTTGTCAATAAGCTTGTGATCACTGCCATACCTAGTGACCCTGTGGCAGCTGTTACTAAAATCTTTTTCATGTCTTTTTTTTAATAGTTAATCAATGATGCAAAGATGCAGGCATGAGGCATCTTTCTCCAATGACATTTGAAGGAAAAAAGTCTTGACATTTGTCAGGAGAAATGAATAAAGGATCAAATCATTTTTTGAAAGATTGGCTTCTTACTCTGCTTAAAGTTTCAGCAGATACGCCTAGGTAGGATGCAATCATGTGCAGTGGCACACGATTGTTAATAGCAGGATATTTTGAAATGAAGTTGCTGTATTTTTCTTCGGCAGAAAGAGATATGCTGACATGAATCCGTTCCTGCAAAACCAGTACATTTTTTTTAAGTGTTTCGTTTACAAAATCATTGAAGGCTGGAATTGTCTTGCGAAGCATTTCAAAGTCTTCTTTCTTAAGTAATAAAATTTCGCTGTCTTCAATTGCATCAATATTATATTTTGAAGGCATATCTGAAGCCATACTTTCTCTATCACTTGTCCAATAATTCTCGGGGGCAAACTGCATAATGTACTCCTGCCCCTTATTATCCACATAATAATATCGGAGTAAACCCTTGCAAACAAAAGCGCTAAAGTGGCATACATCTCCTTCTTGTAAAAAATATTGCCTTTTGCGCAGCTTTTTAAATACCATAACCGATTCAATCAACTCAAATTCTTGGTCGGTTAAAGTAATTCTATCTGCCAAATATTTTCGGAATATGTCAAACATTATTTTTTATCGTGTTCTTTTTTGATTTTTTTTATGTAAATGTCATTTTGATTTTGCAGTAAAAAAACCCGAATCTTGCTAACTTAAAATTCGCCCCACATGCCATTACCAAACGAACCCGTAGATTGAATAACCCTGTGGCAA
>Ga0302307_10001670_pt1 | contig 13772 bp, 16 predicted proteins | sample III_Palsa_E3_2_FD_200530 | JGI IMG/M metagenome (GOLD analysis project Ga0302307, IMG submission 200530) | Peat permafrost microbial communities from Stordalen Mire near Abisko, Sweden - III_Palsa_E3_2 | ecosystem: Environmental > Terrestrial > Soil > Palsa > Peat permafrost | place: Sweden... | reverse complement strand
TAAGCAGTCGGTTATCCCAAACTTATTTTTCTAATGCCTGGTAGTATCCTGTTGAGTTTTCGCAGTGCCTTCCATAATAACAATTTCTACGCGGCGGTTTTGGGCGCGGCCTTTGGGTGTAGCATTAGTGGCTACCGGGTCTTGCTCGCCTTTGCCTTCGGCAATTAAACGCGAGCTGCTGATACCGGTAGTAATTAAAAATGATTTTACCGCACCTGCCCGGCCGGCAGAAAGCTCGATATTTTGGTTAACCGTACCGGTACTATCGGTATGTCCAATAACAGCGATATCATTTTCGGGATGGTTTTTTAAGGATAATGCCAGATTTTGCAGATTTTCGCGTGCTTCGGGTTTCAAATCAGCCTTATCCGGGTCGAATAATATGCCTGAGTCAAATCGTACTACAATTTTATCGTCTTCACGTGTTACAATAGCGCCGGGTACGGTACGTTTAATATCGGCTACCTGGTTATCCATATTGCGGCCAATAAACGCGCCCGCAGTACCACCTATCGCCCCGCCTATGATAATGCCCAGTGCCGTATTACCGGCAGTTTTGCCTATTAATGCACCAACTGTGCCGCCCGCGCCAACACCAATAGCCGCTCCCCTTTGGGTACGGGTAAGCGGGTTACAGCCTGCGCATAAAATACACAAACTTGCTACTGCAACGCTAAATACCGCTATGTTGGTCCTAAAAAATTTCATTATAAAATGCTGTGTTAGCAGGTGCTTAGTATACCTGTATTGCTTTACAACAATAAACAACATGCAGATGTTTCAAAGCTGGCGCCTTTTAAATTAAAAATGAGATGATTATATCGCTTAAACAGGTAGCTGGATGATAAATTCGGTACCCTGGTTTACCGTACTTTCAATTCGGATGGTGCCGCCCAGTGCTTCTACCTGTGTTTTTACCATAAAAAGGCCCATGCCTTTACCCTCGGTGGTAGTATCAAAACGCCTGTATAATCCATATAAATGCTGGCCGTTTTTCTCCAGGTCTATCCCTTTGCCGTTATCTTTAAACCTTATTTCCAGCTTATCATCAAGCTTACTGGTTTTAATGCTGATTACCGGTGGTACGGCAGGCCGGCGATATTTTATACTGTTTGATACCAGGTTATACAATATGCTGTACATATAACTGCGAATGGTAAACACCTCGTTTTCATCAAACGAGCAATCAAATTGCACATAATTATCGGGTACAGTACTGCTGATGTTTGCCTTTATGGTTTCTAAAAGTCCGTCGAAATAAACCGGCTCCTTTTTTTCGCTAATCAGCTCGCGGGTTTGTAAAATCTGGTTCAGGTCTTTTATAATATCATCAATGTTTTTTATGGATGATGATACTTTTTCAACTACCGCCTGCCTCATATCATTATCAAGATCATTATCCTTCAATATTTCCGAAAGCCCTATAATATTGGCAACCGGCGCGCGCAAGTTGTGCGATACAATGTAGGTAAACTGTTTAAGGTCGCTGTTGTGTTGTATCAGGTCGGCAGTTATTTTTTCGCGTTCAAGCGCGGCCAGTTTGGTTCCGGTTATATCCTTATTGGCTAAAATAAACCCCCAGTTTTTATTTTCATTGTTTTTTACATTAAGCCAGCGCACCTCGTACCAATAAGTATTGCCATCTTGCTTTGCAAAGCTTAGCTCGTAGGTCACTACCTCGCCGGCCACAACTTTCTCCAGCATTTGTTTAATAAATGGCCATCTTGAGGATGGAAAGTAATCATTTATAGCTATACCAACTGCCAGTTGCTTATTGTTATTTTCTTCGGAATATTTTTGTGCGAGGGCATTAAACGAAACGATGCGCATCTCCGCGTCTATCAGTATGTACGACGTATCGGTATTATCAAAAATGGTACGCAGGTTCGCTTCCGATTTTTTTAGTGCCTCTTCGTCTTTATTCATTTATAAATATAGGTTTGATTTACATCTGCCGGTATATTGGATAAAGGTTAACCGGCTTAGGCTGATAAAGATACTAAGGAAAGCCCGAAAACAAAAACTGCATTAATAGTCGGGCTATTAATGCAGTTTAATATAAATTTTTATAATTACTTAGTCGCCTTGCTCCGTATCGTCATCAGGCGCAGGTATGCTGGCTATGCGATAACCGGTATTGCCGTTTTCATCAACGTAAGGCTGATAGTAAATATCATTTGGCGATACGTAGTATTTTTTACCGTTTAAAATAACCTTGCGGCAATTATCAGGCAATTCATTTACAATATCACCAACCTGCGGCGCCGATGTTTGTACATCATTAGTAGCCTGTGGGTTATTACCGGTGTTTAACACACCATCCCTGCCGGCTACAACAAATACTTTTTTACCTGCATCATTAACTATTGCTTTGTAATACACACCATTTAGCTCATAAAACTGCTGGTTATCAATCATGATAGATTTAGCACCCTGGGGTAAGCTTGGTATTGCCGCACCAACCGGTGGGGTAGTAACCTGGTAGCCACCACCATCATAAGGCGAATAAAATACACCACCATAATAATAATACAGGCAATTGTCCCAATAAAAAGGGTAATAGCCAAAGGGCAGTACACTTAAATAAAACCCGTAATGCGGGTAACCATAATAGCCAAAGCCGGCCCTGTAAAACCCGCCGCGGCTATAAGCCACACCCGACCTGCTACCAAAACCCATGCCCCTTGCTGTTACACCGGTACGTGAACCTGCAAAACCGCCGCTGCTGCCGTGAAAACCGCCGCCGCCGCCGCCCACACCGCTCATATGATGCTGGGCACTGGCAGTAAAATTAACTGCCGTTAAAAGCAAGCCTGTTAAAAATAACCCGCTTGCATATTTATATATTCTTTTCATATCACTGTTGGACATTAAACACAATTTTTACTGATATAGTATTTCGTTGTGTTGTTTATTTATTAGACAAAACGAAACATCAAAGGTTTAATCCACTATTGTTAAAATTGATTATTTACGATGAAGTTTTTATGAATTTTTTATCGCTGTTAATCAACACAAAAAATGGCTTAACAAAAATGCAATTAAATACATAATTATTGCCCCAATTTAATTTATTTAACATATTAATTACAAAAAAACCCGGCAAATACCGGGCTTTTTTATTAGTCACTTTTTAAACTTATTACTGAACCTGGAAAGTATTGCTAAAGCTGGTACCATCGGGGTAAAAACCGGATATAACCAGCAGCCCGTTATGGGTATTGGTAATAGCGCTGTCCATATCGGCAATGCTGTTTATGCTGTGCTTGTTAATGCTGGTAATAACGGAACCAACCGGTATTTCGGTTTCATCAAACAAACGGCCGGGGCGTACCTGGGTAACTACCACGCCATTGTTTACACGGAACTGCGTTTTTTGCTCTTTGGTTATCGGCATAAAGCTTGCACCTAATTTGTTAAACAACTCGGCTGCCGATTTTGAACCTTCAGCAACGCGCGGTGCTGCTGCTGATACATCAGCTTTAAGCGTTATGGTAAAGCTTTTTTCGGCGCCATCGCGCAATACGGTTAAGTGTATTTTATCGCCGGGCTGCAATTCGCCAACACGTTCCTGTAAATCTGATGATTCATAAACCGGCGAGCCTTCAACCTTTTCAATAATATCGCCCTGATGTATGCCCGCTTGTTCGGCGCCGCCGCCGGGTACTACTGTACGCACGTATAAGCCTGTGGTTATATTGGTTTTCAGTTCCTGTGCAATATCAGGGTTAAGCTCGGTAAAGCTAACGCCTACAAAGCCACGTTTTACCGAACCATATCTTTCAATATCATTCAGCACTTTTTTAGCCAGGTTAATAGGGATGGCAAAGCCATAACCTTCATAAGCGCCGGTTTGCGATGCAATAGCCGAGTTGATACCAATCAGTTCGCCCCTGGTGTTTACCAACGCGCCGCCGCTGTTGCCGGGGTTAATGGCCGCATCGGTTTGGATGAATGATTCAATAGCCTTGTTTACTTTAGGGCGGTCGCTTTGATCCTGGCCGTAAGGGTTTTCGTTTTGGTTATCCTCATTGCCAATAATGCCAATGTTACGGCCTTTGGCGCTTACAATACCCGCGGTAACGGTAGAGGTAAGGTTAAAAGGGTTACCTACCGCCAATACCCACTCGCCAACCTTTGCATCATCAGAGTTACCTAACTTTACAATAGGCAGGTTAGTAGCGTCAATTTTTATCAGCGCCAAATCGGTGTTCGGATCGGTGCCAATTACTTTTGCTTCAAACGTGCGGTGGTCGTTAGTGTTCACGGTAATTTTATCGGCTTTATCAACCACGTGGTTATTGGTTACAATATAGCCATCCGGCGAAATAATAACACCCGATCCCGACGCCTGCTGTATGCCCTCCGGTCGGCCGTGCTGGCCAAACATGTTGCCAAATAATTGCTGCAGTTCATCCTCGCCATTACCCTCGCCCGAGTTTGCCGAATAAGTAACCTTAATAAAAACTACCGCAGGGGTTACGGCTGCTGCTGCCTGGGTAAAATCAACCTCGCCAGCCGATGATACTATCGGGGCCGATGGGTTGCTTGCAAAATAGACTTTCTGTTTATCCTGGAAAGTCATGTTATCGGCATATTTGTTCTCAAAAACCTTATAAGTGCCCAATGCCATCGCACCTCCAATAAAGGCTGTTAATAATGTTAAACCGTACTTTTTCATATTATTACTCAATTTCTTAATTAGATTTCAAAAATCTGGTACTCAAATATAATACCATATAGACGACAGAAGTAATGTGTTGTTATACCCATTTTTGTTAAAAAATGTTAAAATAAAATTTACTATGCTTTAACATTGTTATTACATATTTCGTATAAAATAAGTGATATATTGCATTAACAAATAATACGTGAAAATACAGTTTTATAAATACCAGGGCACAGGCAACGATTTTATATTGGTTGATAACCGTGACAACCACATTAATCATCATAACCCACAGCTAATTAGGCAAGTGTGCAACCGCCGTTTTGGCGTTGGTGGCGATGGCATTATGTTTTTGCAGAATATAGAAGGCTATGATTTTGAGATGGTTTATTACAACGCCGATGGCAACCCCAGCAGCATGTGCGGCAATGGCGGCCGTTGCATTGTGGCCTTTGCCAAATACCTGGGTATTATTAAAAATGAGACAGATTTTTTGGCGGTAGACGGCCCGCACCATGCCAAAATTTCAGAAGAGGGTAATTGGGTAAGCTTACAAATGATTGATGTAGATACCGTTGCCCGCGATGGCGATGCTTATGTGCTGGATACCGGCTCGCCGCATTATGTTAAGCTGGCCCGTAACCTTAGCCACAAGGATGTTTATACCGAAGGCTATGCCATACGCAATAATGATATTTACCGCGCCAACGGCATCAATGTAAATTTTGTTGAGCCTGCCGACGAAGGCTATTTTGTGCGCACTTTTGAACGCGGCGTTGAGGATGAAACCTATGCCTGCGGTACAGGCGTTACGGCAGTTGCTTTAGCTATGGCTAAACACCATAATCAAACCGGGCATATAGTAACACCTATAAAGGTGCTTGGCGGCAAGCTTACCATCCATTTTAATTATGATGGCAGAGCTTATAGTGATATTTTTTTAGAAGGCCCCGCCACCCAGGTATTTAGCGGGGAGTGGAGAGACTAAAACACCCGGGATTGGCTAATTACTAAAATTCTCCTCGTTTAAAATCCACCCCACAGCAATTTTCGTTTTTATACTAAACACCTACGTATGAAAACGCTCTATATCTTCGCCATTATATTACTTTGCTCATTTACCAGTATCAGCAATAAGCCCGTTAATAGGGTTGATTTAAACCGCTTTGCGGGTAAATGGTATTCGTTGTATTCCATCCCCACTATTTTTGATAAGGGCAGCCGCCAAACCACCACCAGCTATACTTTAAATAGTGATGGCTATTTTAATGTACTTACCTGTTATAAAAAGGGAGATGAGCCCGAAGTGCATACCTTTAAATCCAAATTATTCCCGGTAGATGGTACAAATAACAGCCAGATGAAAGCCCAATTTATATGGCCCTGCAAGGTTGATTACTGGGTAATTGAAATGGCGCCCGATTATTCGTACGTAGTAGTAGGCCATCCCGACCGTAAATTCCTGTTTATTATGAGCCGTAAGCCATCCATCGACCCAAAACTATACGCAGATATAGTGGCGCGCTGTAAAGCCATGGGGTACGATACCGATAAGTTAACCTCGCAAAGGCATGATGGGGTAATGTAGTCCATAGTGGCAATTTCAATATTCGGATAGGGTTTTATAAAACTTTTGCTATGGTCTATTGACCATGGACTACTCGCTATCCGTGTATCCGCTCCTGTTTGCCATAATTTTTTATCATTACGGCTTCAAAATCAAGGTATTCTTTCCAGCGTTTATCAACATCAATATCGCCGGCGTATTTTTTTGCCAGGCGAATGAACATGGCGTAATGCGTGGCTTCGCTTATCATCAGCTCGTGGTAAAAAGCGGCCAGTTCGGCATCGTTAATATTTTCAGATAATACTTTAAAGCGTTCGCAGCTGCGGGCCTCTATCATGGCGGCAAAAAGCAGCCGATCGATTAGCTGATCCATACGGCTGCCGCCCTTTTTCATAAACTTAACCAGTTCGCCAACATAATTGTCTTTACGTTCCTTGCCCAGCACATAACCGCGCGCTATAATAATATCGTGTACCCGTTTAAAATGGTCAAGCTCTTCCATGGCCAAAGCGGTCATTTCCTGCACCAAATCACTCAGGTTTGGGTTTTGAACGATGATGGTAATAGCGTTGCTTGCAGCCTTTTGCTCGCAAAAAGCATGATCGGTCAAAATTTCTTCAATATTGCTTTCTACCACATTGGTAACCCAGGTGGGATCGGTAGGCAGCTGTAGTTTAAGGATGGTTCTTTCGCTCACAATAGCAAAGATAAAAGTTAGAGAAACACTAATTGCACGAATTGGGTCGAATTATACGAATTGAAACGAATCATTCTTGTAATTAGAAAAATTCGTGTTACCTTTTATTCTTCGGGCTTAAAAGCGGGGTTGGAGAGACGGAAACTAATCAATAATGTCATTTCGAACGATAGTGAGAAAACTTTTCGAATAGATATATTGCACGTTCGAAAAGTTTTCTCCTCGCGCCCTGCACATGCCTGGCAGGCTCGTCGAAATGACATGGATTTAATAATTTATTGAACCCATAATTCCATTTCCTTTTTCAAATCATCCCAATTTATAGCATCACCATATTCCCTCTGCTTATCTTCCATCTTTTCCAGTTTGCGAAAAATTTCAATTGCGCCATCAAATGGGACTTTTTCGGGCATATATTCTACAAGTTTTCTTGCATTTACTTTTGTGAGCATTGTTTCTCTTTTTATTATAATACACCTAACCCAAAATTCGTGAAATTCGAATTAATTCGCACAATTCGTGATATTTTTTATTTCCCGTACAAATTTTTTGCCTCAATAAACTCCAGTACCGCATCGGGTACAAAGTAGCGTATATCCTTTTTCTCGGCTAATGATTTGCGGATAAACGTTGCCGAAAGTTCCATCAGCGGTGTCATGGTAATGGTTACGGATGGATGCGAGGCATACTCGGCGTTCTCATAGCCGGGGCGGGGGTAAACATAAATGCGGTAATCGCGCAGTATCAGTTTAAAGTTCTTCCATTTGGGCAGCGATACCAGGTTATCTGAACCCATAATCAGCGCGAATTCGTGCTGCGGGTATTTTTCGTGCAGGTGTGTAAGGGTATCAATGGTGTAGGATGGCTGTGGAAGTTTCACTTCTACATCACTAACCGCCAGGTTTTTGGCATTATCGGTAGCCAGTTTGGCCATCTCTAACCTGTCGTAAGTGTTAATCAGGTCGCCGTATTTTTTTAAGGGATTTTGGGGCGATACCACCAGCCAGACTTTATCGAGATCAGTATGGTTGGCCATATAATTGGCTATTATTAAATGGCCGATGTGTATTGGATTAAACGAACCGAACAATAAGCCTATTTTCATATTTACGGTATGCCTGATCAGTTGACTTTAGCGATAGTAATTTAGTTAATATTTATTTAACTAAAAAATCATTTACCAATTTTTCTGCTTCGCGGCAAGCGGTACTCAAATCGTTATTTTTTAGGATGATATCAAACTGCGGGGCGTAGTCTAATTCCTTTTGTGCTTTGGCGGTGCGTTCTTTTAATTTTTCGGCGCTGTCTGTCCCGCGGGAGGTTAAACGCTCAATTAATACGTCAAGCGATGGGGGTTGTACAAAAATAGCCAGCGCCTGTTCGCCGTATTTACGTTTCAGGTGCAGGCCGCCTTCTACATCAATATCAAAAATTACGGCTTTGCCCTTCTTCCATATTCTTTCAATTTCCGAGCGTAGCGTACCGTAAAAAGTACCGGTATAAACTTCTTCAAACTCAACAAACTCCTTATGGGCTATGCGGTGCAAAAATCTTTCCTTGGTAATAAAATAATAATCCTTGCCATCCTGCTCATCGCCGCGGGGTTTGCGGGTAGTGGCCGAAATGGAAAACTCAAGCGCAGGTATTTTGCCAAGCAGGTGGTGCACTATGGTAGTTTTACCCGCTCCCGATGGTGCCGAAAATATGATGAGTTTACCTTTTTGGTTCATTAGTTCATTAGTTTATTGGTTCATTAGTAAATAGTCCAATAACACTCACGGGCAAATACCAATGAACTAATGAACCGGTGAACAAATGAACTACAATACGTTTAGTAGTTGTTCTTTAATTTTTTCAAGCTCTTCCTTCATGCCTACCACCAGTTTTTGCATGTTGGCATCATTGGCTTTTGATCCTAAGGTATTTACCTCGCGACCAATTTCCTGTGCTATAAAGCCCAGCTTTTTGCCATTTGCATCAGCGTTTTTAAGCGTTTCAACAAAATAATCGCAATGGGTTTTAAGGCGTATCTTTTCTTCGGTAATGTCCAGCTTATCAATATAATATATCAATTCCTGCTCAAAACGGTTTTGATCTATGGCTTCGCGATTGGTGGCTTCCAGTAAAAACTGGTTCAGGCGCTCGCGTATCAGGGGTACACGTTTGGGCTCTTCCACTTCAACCAGTTTAAGGTTTTGCAGGATGATGCCTATTCGGTATTTAAGGTCCTGCTCCAAAACATTGCCCTCATCGGCCCTGAATTGCTGGAAAGCGGCCACTGCCTGGTTAAAAGTTTTTTCAACTATCTTCCATTCATCTTCCGATACGGATTCCTCATCGTATTTTACTACTTCGGGCAAACCCAAGGCTAATTGCAGCAGGTTATTAGTGGGTTCGCCTAATTCGGCGCCTACGGCTTTTAGTTGCTCATAGTATTGTTTAAGCAATACGGTATTAATGCCGGCGGCTCTTACTACACCGTTTTGCTGCTCAACATTTATGGCTAAGCTAACCTTGCCGCGCTCAATTTGCTTATTGCAATCGTTACGCAACTGAAATTCTTTATCCGAAAATATTTTGGGCAGGCGCAGCGTAAGCTCAAGAAATTTACTGTTCAGGGATTTTATTTCGACGGTATATTTTGTGTTACCGGCATCGAAACTGGCAATTCCATATCCTGTCATGGATTTTATCATGCGCAAAGATAATATTTTTGCTCATTGTTGTGTGTAAATGGCAATTTTACGCTTAGGCCAAAGCTATCACCGCCCAAAGCGCCGCGCCCGATATCAGCACCCAAAGTACAACCCCCTGCATAAGCGGCAGCACACCTACAGATTTTAAAACCTTTAACGATAATCCTGAGCCAATTAAGAACAAGGTTAAGGTAAGCCCTACTTTGGCAAGCGATGTGATATAAGGCACTAATGGGTGTATAAAAGGCACGTAGGTGTTAACCAGCATAGCCACAATAAACAGCCCGATAAAATAGGGTATGCTTACATTTTTACTGCCTGTTTTAAATAAAAAGGCGGTAAAAAAGGCTACAGGTATTATCCACAGCGCGCGGGCAAGCTTTACCGTGGTGGCAATTTGCAATGCCTGCGCGCCGTAACGTGATGACGCACCTACTACCGAGCTGGTATCGTGTATGGCAATAGCGCACCACAAACCAAACTGGCTTTGCGATAAATGCAATTGGTGCCCAACAAACGGGAAGAGGAACAAAGCAATAGAGTTGAGTATAAATATAGTCCCCAGCGCTACGGATATTTGTTTTTCTTCGGCCTTTATTACGGGTGATAGGGCTGCAATAGCACTGCCGCCGCAAATGGCTGTGCCGGCGGATATAAGGAAGGATGTTTTTTTATCAATTTTGAGGTAACGGCCCATCAGCGTGCCAATAGCAAGTACCGATATGATAGATACTACCGTAAACAAAACGCCCTGCCTGCCGGCTTGCATTGCGCTAAAAATGTTCATCCCAAAGCCTAATCCAACTACCGATATTTTAAGCAGTAAATTAGTGGCTTTATGATTGAGGTGTAAAAACGGGTTTTCCATTAACTGTGCTAATGCCAATCCAATTAACAAGGCAATTGGAGGCGTTATAGCCGGGAAAAGGCATATTAATAATGCCAGTATAAAAACTGCTTTGCGGGCGGCATCAGTTAACAGGAAACCGTACCAGTGTATATGTTGTGTTTTTTGATGCGTTATCATAGCACAAAGGTGCGTCGATGGCAGCCGCCGGTCAAATTCAAAATGGTTATAAGCTATAACTTAAAGTTATGCGGTTTGCTTCGCGAAGCGGAAAAATAGTTCGGCAAGGCCGGTTATTTTGCCCTGCAGACTAATCAGGTTAAAGTCGCGCTCAATGGATAAGCCATCTACATCAATCACTTTTAATTCGCCCCGGCTTAATTCATCAACAATGGCATGTATGGATAAAAATGCCATGCAGGGTGCATTTAATAAATAGGATTTAATGCTTTCGGTACTGCCCAGCCGTATTTCAACCTGCAAATCGCCAATATTTATACTTACCTGTTTAAGTGCATGGTCAATCACCTCAAGCGTACCTGAACCTTGCTCGCGCAAAATAAAACGGATGCTTTTTAAGTCGGCTGGTTTTAACGAATTTCTATCTGCCAGTGGATGTTTGCTGCTGCAAACCAATACCAGCTCATCCTTTAAAAAGGGGTGGTAACTTATCCCGGTATTTTTGGAGTAGCCTTCAATAATGCCCACCTCAATTTCCTTGGCAAGTAAGGCCTTTTCTACCTGTTCGGTATTCGCGGTAATAAGGCTGAGCTGCACATCCGGGTACTTGTTTCTGAAACGAGCCAGTAGCGGCGCAACCACGTAGGCAAGGCTGGTACTGGCACCCATCCGCAGTAAACCTTCTTTGCGTTTGGTAAGGGCATTAAGCTCAAACTCCACATTTCGATATAAATCAAACACCTTTTCGGCGTGTTGCAGCAAAATTTCGCCGGCTTCGGTTAGTTGGATATGGTTGCCGTTACGTTCAAACAGCTTGGCATTATACTGGTTTTCCAGCTCATGGATGTGCTTGGTAACAGCGGGTTGGGTAATAAAAAGTTCAGCTGCTGCCTTGGTAAAGCTTAGCCTTTTGGCAACGGTATAAAAAACTTCCAGCCTAAAATCTGCCATGCGGCTAATATAAGCTTATTGAGCTTAACCAACCACTATTGCCATGTTGCCGCTTAAATAATAACTTAGCTTATTCAAAAACATGAAAAAAGCAGCCCTGTTTTTATTAATAATTTGCTGTTTCGCTTGCAAAAGCAAACCGGCAAGCACTATACAAATCAGCTTAGCCGATAGCGGCCGTGCGCTAAAACTTACCGGTTTCGACCCTACCGTTATAGGCGAAATTGGCCGCGATACCGCAGTCAACATTTGGCAAAGCCTTATACCTGTTTACAAATTGCCTGCTGATACCGATATGATGGATTTTCAAACCGCGCAACCGGGCAAATATGTGGTGAATGAAGGTACGGTGATATTTACTCCCGATACCCCTTTCGTCAAACAACAAATCTACTTTGTACGCTACTACCGGTACGCCGATGGCAACAGTTTGTGGGACTATCTGAAAAAGCAAAAAAAACTAAGTCGCCCGCAGTATACCGATTTGCCGTTTAAGCAATAATCCGTTTGAATTTTTCAATAAAATTTGTATATTTGCATCCAAATTAAATGGAGGGGGCGATTAGCCCCCTCTTTTAGTTTACCATTAAGCACGGATAATGAATATTGAAAAGAGAGTTGCCGAACTGGTTGAAGAGAAGATTGCCGATAGGCCCGACCTGTTTTTAGTGGATGTTAAAATGCATTCGAACGGAAAACTAATCATACTGGTTGATGGCGATAAAGGCATTGGGATAGCTGATTGTGTGGCCATAAGCAGGCATGTGGGTTTCCATTTGGAAGAAGAAGGAACCATAGAAACCGCTTATAACCTGGAGGTTTCATCGCCCGGCATTGATACGCCGCTTACCTTGCCCCGGCAATATGTAAAAAACATAAGCCGCCAGCTGGGTATAAAAATGGCCGACGGCAGTAAGCGCGAAGGCAAACTAACGGCATTAACAGAAGATGCCATTGTAATTGAAGAACAAGTAAAACAAAAAGGGAAAAAGGCCGAAATTATTGAAAGCGTTATCCCCATTAATCAAATAACAGAAACGAAGGTTCTAATATCATTTAAGTAAAAAAAATGAGCAATATTAATTTAATTGATTCTTTCCAGGAATTTAAAGATTTCAAAAACATTGACAGGCCAACTATGATGAGCGTGCTGGAAGACGTTTTCAGGAGCATGATCCGTAAAAAGTATGGCAATGATGAAAATTGTGACGTAATTGTTAATACGGACAATGGTGACCTGGAAATTTGGCGCACACGTGTGGTTATGGAAGATGGTTTTAGTGAGGATGATGACCTTGAAATTGAATTAGCCGAAGCCAAAACCCTTGACCCGGATTTAGAGGTTGGCGATGAGTACATTGAACAAATAACCCTCGAAAGTTTTGGTCGCCGCGCTATATTGGCCGCACGCCAAACACTGGTTTCAAAAATATTGGAACTGGAAAAAGACGAGATATTTAAAAAATATAAAGACCGCGTAGGCGAAATTGTTACCGGCGAAGTTTACCAGGTTTGGAAAAAAGAAACTTTGGTGCTTGATGATGAAGGCAATGAATTATTGCTGCCAAAAACCGAGCAAATACCTGCCGATTACTTTAAAAAGGGCGACAGCGTAAAAGCGGTGGTTAGCAAGGTGGACATGCTGAACAGCAACCCTAAAATTATCATATCGCGTACCGCGCCCGAGTTTTTACAGCGTTTATTTGAACTGGAAGTACCCGAAATTTTTGACGGCCTTATCACCATCAAAAAAATTGTACGTGAGCCGGGCGAAAGAGCCAAAGTAGCCGTTGAATCATACGACGACCGTATTGACCCGGTTGGCGCTTGCGTAGGTATGAAAGGTTCGCGCATACATGGTATCGTTCGTGAGTTGAAAAATGAAAATATCGACGTAATAAACTATACCAACAATTTACAGTTATACATACAGCGTGCTTTATCGCCCGCAAAAATCACTTCTATTAAGTTAGATGATGAGAAAAAAACAGCAGCAGTGTATTTAAAACCCGACCAGGTATCATTGGCCATTGGCCGTGGTGGCCATAACATTAAACTGGCAGGTAAATTAACAGGTTATGAAATTGATGTTTACCGCGAAGCAGATGAGCAGGATGAGGATGTGGATATCGAAGAATTTTCTGACGAAATTGACAGCTGGATTC
>Ga0302307_10001666_pt1 | contig 13788 bp, 5 predicted proteins | sample III_Palsa_E3_2_FD_200530 | JGI IMG/M metagenome (GOLD analysis project Ga0302307, IMG submission 200530) | Peat permafrost microbial communities from Stordalen Mire near Abisko, Sweden - III_Palsa_E3_2 | ecosystem: Environmental > Terrestrial > Soil > Palsa > Peat permafrost | place: Sweden... | reverse complement strand
GCCGTTTAACTTACAGCAGGTAATAACCCCTATTCCACACGATGACCGCGATGCCAGTTATGAATGGTTTGCCAACGGCGTTTCCATCGGCAACAGCTCTGCTTTTCCTAATTATAGTATCCCGACCGATGGTACAACCGTACTCATCAAATTGGTAACCACCAGCAAATTTGGTTGCGATACCTCAAGCAAGCAGCTCAATTTTACTACCACAAAAACAGTTTCGGCAAGCTTTACAAAAAATCAGGCCGAAGGCTGCGGGCCTATTACCGTGTATTTCACCAACACCTCAACCCCATTGAACAGCGCTACTTACGCCTGGGATTTTGGCGACGGGCAAACATCAACCTTAACGCAGCCTTCGGCCATAACCTTTCAGGCTAATCCGGTAAACCGCGATACTACCTATATCATAAGGCTTAGGGCGATAACCGCCTGCGATACCAACCTGTATATCGACTCGGTAAAGGTGAGGCCCAAACCAAAAGCCATTATAACGCCCGACAAAACAATCGGCTGTTCGCCCTTTACCATGACAATAGCCAACGAATCCAGAGGCGCGCCCAATACCTATACTTTTGATTTTGGCGATGGCAGCACACCACTGGTAAAATATGATAATTCCACCGTTAGTTATACCTATACCACCACTAAAACGGATACACTGATATTGAAGATGACGGCGCAGAACGAGTGCGGTACCGATACTACCTCGTACCATATTGTGGTTTACCCCAACAACGTTGTAGCCAATTTGGTAGTTAACGGCGATAACCAGTTTGGCTGCGCCCCGGTTACGGTTAACTTTTATAACAACTCCACAGGTGCCAACAACTTCACCTATGATTTTGGCGATGGCAATACCGAAACCACCAAGTCGGCACCCGAAGTAGTATCTCACCTGTATACCCAGGCCGGCGTTTACCAGGTTAAAATGACGGCATCTAACGATTGCTCTACCGCGACGGCTACGCAAACCATTACCATATACGCGCAGCCTGCGGCTTCCTTTACAGTTGGGCAATCGCAATATTGTGTTAACAATCCGGTGGCTTTTACCAACACCAGCGCGCAGCAAGGCTATGCCTACCTTTGGGATTTTAAAGATGGCAGCACCAGCAGCGAAACCAATCCGCAACATAGTTTTACCGAACCCGGCACTTACCCGGTAACCCTTACCATTACCCATAGCTATGCAAACGGCTCATCGTGTACAAGTTCGGTAACTAATAATGTGGTAGTTATACCCGCGCCGGTTTCGGCATTTACATCAAACGCCGAGCCTTTAAACTGCGCGCCGTTTACGCTGGTAACCAATACCACCCCGGCAAATGCCACCGGTGTAAACTGGGACTTCGGCGACCCTACCAGCACCAGCAATACCGGGGTGGGCTACTCATTAACACATACCTATACTACGCCCGGCGTATACCAGGTGCGCCTTATAGCTTATAACCAAAATAGCTGTTCCGATACATCGTACCAAACCGTTAGGGTAACCGTAAAACCGCAGGCCGCATTTACCCCCGGCGACAGCGTTTTATGCGGCGGTACTACCACCATAGCCTTTACCAATAACTCCACGTATGGGGGCAGCGACATTGTAACCTACCAATGGCTGATTAATAATACGGTTGTATCGGCACAAAAAAACCTTACCTATACTTTTATACCACCATCAAACGCGGTGTTTCCTTATATTTATACCATCAGGCTGATAGCCTCAAGCACCCTTGGCTGCCAGGATACCGTAACGCATACCATACAGTTTAACGCGCTGCCAAAGGCTGGTTTTACGGTTCAAACAAGCGCCAGTTGTATACCTTTCGAGGTGTCGATAGCCAATACATCCACTTATGCCGATGAGTACAAATGGTACCTTAACAACCAGCTCATCTCTACCGATTCCCTCCCCGATCAACTGGTGCTAAATGTACCGGCCACCACTTATGTGCTAAAACTGGTGGTGGGTAACCAGTTTGGCTGTAAACAGGATAGTGTGCAAAAAACCATCAGTACATATCCCAAGCCAACGGCATTATTTACCCTGGCTGATAGCAGCAGTTGTAACGGTGTGCTAAGCGTTCAGATTATAAATAAATCGGTGGGCGCAACCAGTTATTTATGGGATTTTGGCGATAATACGCCCCAGTCCACAGCTGCCACTCCTACCCATATTTATGGCGGGCCGGGAGTTTTCACCTTAACCTTAGTAGTGTATAACGGATTTTGCCGCGATACAGCTACAAAAGTGGTTACCATTGCCGCGCCTACAAAGGCCGCGTTTATAGGAGATAATTTGCAAGGCTGCGACCTGCTGACAGTTACCTTTGAGAATTTATCGACTAATGCCAGCTCGTATTTATGGAATTTTGGCGATGGCACCTACTCCACCAGTAAAAACCCCACACATACCTATAACTATATCCATTCGCCTTATACGGTAACGCTGGTTGCTTATGGCGATTTTGGCTGTACCGATACTACCGTACTTACGCAATATATTTCGGTGGCCGCGCCGCCGGTAGCCAGCTTTAATATTTTGCCCGATAGTGTGATCAAGATACCGCAGTACACTTTTAACTTCACCAACACCAGTACGGGCAACATTATAAAATACCAATGGAATTTTGGCGATGGTAATACTGCGGCTATAGCCAGCCCATCACATACCTACCTTGATACCGGGATTTATAAAGTGGCGCTGATAGTAACCAATACTGACAATTGTACCGATACAGTGATACATTATGCCCAGGTTTCAGGAGTACCAGGTTACCTGTATGTGCCAAATGCTTTTCAGCCAAGCAGCGGCAGATCGGAGTTGAAAACATTTACGGTGAGGGCTTCGGGCCTGGCAGAATATGACCTGAAGATATTTGACAAATGGGGGCAGTTGATATGGGAAAGTACCAAACTGGAAAACTCGGTTCCATCAGAAGCATGGGACGGCACCTTTAAAGGGCAACCGGAGCAACAGGGTGTTTATATATGGCTCATATCGGCCAGATTTATTAACGGTACCGAATGGACGGGCATGAAATACGGATCCGGATCCGCTTCTAAAACCGGCCCGATACATTTAATACGATAATTATGAAGAAGCTGCATATTATTATTGTAATTATACTGATGACCGGCAGCCTTGCCCGGGCGCAGGACAATATCTATTCGCAATTTTATAATGCGCCCATCTACCTTAACCCGGCGCTGAACGGGCAGTTTGACGGCGATCTGCGGGTTAACATGATCTATCGAAACCAATGGAGCCAGGTGCCGGGCCCTCTAACCTATTACACCTGTTCGGTTGATTACAGCATCCCCAGCTTTGATGGTGGTGTGGGTTTAATGGTAACCAAAGCCAGCGAGGGCACGGCCTATCTTAATAAAACCAATATTTCGGGCATCTATTCCTATAGCGTTAGCTTTGATAATAGTACCCTTTCTTTCGGGCTACAGGCAGGCGCAACCAACAGCAGCATTGATTACAGCAAACTCATCTTCCTTGATCAGCTTGATGCAGAGGGTATTATTCCGGGCGCTACGTCAGGCGCTTCGATACCTGAATTTAATAACCGCTTTTACTTTGATGCCGGTGCAGGCGTAAACCTGGTTGCAGGTGATTTGATGATCGGCACATCAGCGCAGCACCTTAACCAGCCCAATGAATCTTTTACGGGTATCAATTCGCCGTTGCCTGTTCGTGTTAATGGATATGCCAGTTATAAAATACATTTAAACCCGTATGATGATGAAAGCAACGAATCATTTATTCCTTCGGTTGTTGTTTATCACCAGGCAACTTCAACCTCGTATAGCGCTGGTTTTCAATACAAAAACGGCAATGTAAATGTCGGCCTGTGGTACCGGGGCACCAGCGGGCAACAGGACGCGGTGGTAATATCACTTATCTTCGATCTTTTCACCCGGCGGGATTCGTACGATAAGCTGCGCTTTGGCATCAGTCATGACGCTACTTTATCCGGCCTGGGCTATAGCAATACCGCCGGCACCACCGAAGGCGCCCTGGATTATGAAACAACGCTCAACCCCAATGCAAGCAGCAACGGTACCGATTACCGGGGCAATTATGGCAATAAGTGTTATAGTTTTTATTAAAACCGATTTTGCGGTGAGTTTTATATAAATCTGTGTACTGAATGCCATTGCGCCGGTTATTCACAATTTTTATTTCCTGAAATGTATTAAATTCACAATATCAGGCAATTAAATATTGCATTGTTATAGTAATTCGCTAAAAAAAATGCAATATTTGTTAAAAAAAGGCAAGCTGATAATTTCTACCTATTAAGCTTTTGTAATAGCCTGAACCATTTTATCGTTGTGAACATTTTTTTTATGTTTACGTTTAAAATAGTTTAAGAACAACTAAATCAAATAGATCAGGGTAGATCATCACGGGATATAAACGCATTAAAAAGATCTGTCGAGGTTTATGAAACACCGTTTACTTATAGTCCTTTTCTTATTAATATCATTACGGGGGTATAGTCAGTCCTGTACTTTAACCGCGTCCATTACATCTTCCGGTACCACTATTTGCCCTGGTACCACCCTTGTTTTAACGGCAACCCCATCCGGCGGCACGGCACCATACAGTTATATATGGAGTACCGGCGAAACCACAGCAAGCATATCTATCAACAAATCAGGCACTTACTCAGTAACGGTAGGCGACAATACACCCGGCTGCCAGCCCGTTGTGGCAAGTACAACTATTACTGGCGGAACATCGCCGGCTGCCCCCACGGTCGCCAGTGTAAAAGTATGCCAGAACAGTCCGGCGACGCTTACGGCTACCGCACCCGGCGGTTCCTACCTATGGTACTCCACGGCAACCGGCGGTACTTCTATAGCGTCGGGAGCTACCTATACAACGGGTAACATTTCAAACTTCACTGTGTTTTATGTAGAAACAACTGTTGATGGCTGTACCAGTTCGCGAAGCCCGGCTTATGTTAGTGTAATTGGCGACCCAATTCTTAAAGGCGATACCGTTTGCGAGGGCAATCCGGCTACCTTAATAGCTACCAATGCGGATAGTTATGCCTGGTATAGTACACCAAATGGTACCGTGTTAAGCACAAACCCTTCATATACAACTAATCCGCTTACCAGCACCACCACCTTTTATGTGGTTACCGTAACCAGTGGCTGCACAAGTCCACCCCTTCCGGTTGTGGCTACGGTTACACCTCCGCCGCAAACGCCAACTTCTTCAAATCTATCCGTTTGTTCTGGCTCGCCTGCAAATTTGCAGGCCAGTACCCCGACGGGTGTTATAGACTGGTTTAATGTACCTAATGGCGGTACCTCGTTAATTACCAGTGCCGATTACACCACCCCACCCCTAACTGCCACTACTACTTATTACGCGCAAACAACTTTAAACGGATGCGTTAGCGCCCGAACGCCGGTAACAGTAACCGTAAACGCGAATCCTGCCGCACCCGGAAACCAGACAGTTACCACATGCCCCAATAGCAGTGCCACCTTAGTGGCATCAGCCAATCCTACCGGCAGTTATGAGTGGTACGATGCGCCCACAGATGGAACTCCGCTCTCCAACCAGGTTAATTATACTACGCCCGTTTTAACCCAATCTGTTACCTATTATGTTCAAAACAGCAATGGATCATGCAGCAGCCCCCGTAGTGCTGTACAGGTAATATTAAGTGTGCCGCCAACAGCACCATCGGTACCTAACCCTTTGATTTGCCAGGGCACAGCCGTAAAATTAACAGCAACGGCACCCGGCGGAAGCTACCAATGGTTTGATGTTCCTTCGGGCGGTGCCCCGCTGGCAACTGGCGATAGTTATACTACCCCTGTTTTAAACAGCAATACTACCTTTTACGTACAAACAACCGTAAATGGCTGTACCAGTTCACGCAGCGCGGTAACAGTATCCGTTCTATCGCCTGAAACGGGCCCTACCGCGTCAGGTCCTAACTCCATCTGTAGTGGCAATACCGCTACGCTAACCGCATCCGGAACAAGCGGCAGTTATGATTGGTATGATAGCGCCACGGGGGGTAAATATTTATCATCGGGCCAGGTGTATATTACCGACCCCTTAACGGCTACCACCACCTTTTACGTGCAAACCACTACGGTAAATGGTTGTTCCAGCGTGCGCACCCCGGTAACGGTAACCGTATCGCCGATACCGGCAGCTCCAACAGGTAGCAGCGGGCCTGCAGTTTGCCCTTTTTCGGTGCAAACTTTAACAGCCAACGGGAGTGGTTCTATTAGCTGGTGGGATCAGCCCACCGGCGGAAATGAATTGATGACGAGTAGTAATACCTATACCACACCTGTTTTAAAAACAAATACTACTTTTTACGCCGAAAACACCAATGGCGCATGCCCGGGACCACGCACGCCGATAGTTGCCCAGGTAATTCCTGTGGCCGATCCGCAGTTCCAGTATCATCCGAGTACCATCTGCCCATCTTCCCCAAATCCCAAGCCCACTATTTACACTACATCCGGCGGCGTATTCAGCGCCTCGCCTGCGGGGCTTGTATTTGTTAGCGATATAACCGGCGAGATCAATATGGCCTTGAGCCAGCCAGGGGATTATACTATTTCTTATGCAGGTAACGGAACCTGCCCGCTTACTACCACGGCTCAATTCTCCATTACTTCAACACCCAGTGCTACATTTGCTTATACCGGCCCTTTTTGCACAAATGGCACCGATCCATTACCGGTTTTTCCAGCGGGATCGAGTGGCGGGTCTTTTACCTCCTCGCCGGGAGGGCTTGTTTTTGCTAATAGCAGCACCGGCCTTATCAGCTTAATCAACAGCAATGCGGGTACCTATACTATAACCAATACGATTGCAGCAACCGGTGGCTGCCCTGGCGCAGTAGCAACGGCTAGCGTAACCATAGATAATCCACCAACAGTAAGTGCAGGGCCCTATCAAACGGTAGCAAAGGGCAACCCGGTTCAATTAGCCGGGAGTTACAGCGGGGCTTCGGCTGTGTGGTCGGGCGGCGCGGGTACCTTTACAAACCCAACCTCGCGGAACGCCATTTATACCCCGGCAGCGAGCGAGACATCAGTTGTACTTACGTTTACTACAACTGACGCCAGCGGCCCTTGCGGGCCAAGTTCAGCACAAACCACCATTACTATAAATGCCGCGGTACCACCTGCTCCAACAGCGCAAAGCAAATCTGTTTGTTCGGGTAATACCACAGTGCTATCGGCTACCGCTCCCGGCGGCACTTATGAATGGTTTGCTACTGCTACTGGTGGCAGCCCGCTGGTTACCGGGCCAAATTTTACTACGCCGCCATTAACATCACCCACCACATATTATGTGCAAACAACAGTTGACGAGGTAACCAGCAGCCGGACCGCTGTTACGGTAAACATCGCGTCTCAGTTGACACCGCCTACTATTGCGGTTCCATCGCCTATATGCGAAGGCACACCTGCAACGTTTACCGCAAGCGGTGGTACCGGCACTTATGAATGGTATGACGCGGCTGTTGGCGGTAATCTTTTATCCAACAGCAATCCCTATGTAATCCCGGCATTATCGGCAAATACCTCCGTTTATCTGCAAACTACGGCCGATGGATGCAACGCGTCGCGGGTACAGGCAAATGTGGTGGTTAATCCCTTCCCTAACATTACCAGTGCCAATGCAAATAATGTGTGCAGCGGCGATCCTGAAAATTATACCATAACCGCCGATATACCCACCGCTACCTTTGTTTGGAGCAGGGCTGCGGTAGCGGGTATTAGTAACCCGGCGGTAAGCGGCCAAACATCGGCAACCATTAATGAAACATTAGTAAATACCAGTACCGCGCCCGTAAATGTAACTTATGCCATTACCCCCATGACTAATGGCTGCGCGGGGCCGGTATTTAATTATGTGGTAACGGTGTACCAGGTATTAGCGGTTACCAGCGCGGCTACCAATACGGTTTGCTCGGGCGAGCCCAATAATTATGCTATTACATTTAACGACCCGACAACTACTTTTACCTGGAGTAGGGCAGCAGTTGCAGGCATAAGTAATACGCCGGTATCGGGCCAAAATGCAGGTACCATACAGGAGGTACTATACAATACCACCAATGCCCCGGTTAATGCTACCTATGTAATTAACTACAATAACAGCCATTGCGATGGTGTACCTTTTAATTTATTAGTTACCGTTAACCCCACCGCAACCATAACCAGCGCTTCAACCGGGTCGGTATGCAGTGGTGTTGCCCAAAGCTATATCATTACTTCAAGTGTACCAACCACCACCTATAGCTGGAGCCGGGCGGCGGTAACAGGAATAAGCAATACGGCAGTAGCAGGCCAAACCACCAATACCATTGCTGAAACTTTAGTCAACACCACCGCCAACCCCGTAAAAGTTACTTATCTCATCACCCCTACAGCTTATAGCTGCCCACAACCAGCGTTTAAATATACAGTTACTGTTAATCCGGAGCCGGTAGTTCCAACAGGTACTACCAGCAACTCGCCGGTTTGCCTTAATACTACCATACAATTAACTACGTCCTACGTTTTTAACGCCACTTATTTATGGACAGGCCCCAACGGATACACATCAACCGATCAGAACCCTGTTATAGACAATGCTACGGCGGCGGCTACAGGCACTTATTATGTGTATGATATTGTTAGCACTTGCTCCAGCCCGCCGGATTCGGTGGCGGTAGTTGTGGATCAACCGCCGGTGGCCAACGCCGGGCCCAACCAGCCGGCTTGTATCGAGGTTACATCGGTACAGCTTGCGGGCAGCATATCAGGCGGTACCACAACCGGGATATGGACTACAGCAGGAACGGGCACGTTTTCGCCATCAAGCGCGCAGTTGAACGCCCAATATACACCTTCGGCACTAGACAGAACAAAGGGGTCGGTAGTGCTTACGTTGGCTTCAACCAGCCCGGATAATTGTACCATATCAACCTCAACCATGACCATTACCTTTACAAAGGTACCAGGCGCGGATGCGGGGCCCGATCAAAATGTTTGTGAACAATCGGCAACGGCTACCTTAAATGGTAAGATCCTTACTACCGGAGGCGGTACATGGAGCACATCAGGAAGTGGAAATTTTCTCCCTTCAGCCAGCACATTGAATGCTACTTACGTTGCCAGCGCGGCTGATATAGCAAAGGACTCGGTTACCTTAACATTAACGGCTAATACACCCGGCGTATGTTATTTGCCTACCGATAGCATGGTGGTGAGATTTTTACCGCCGCCAATAGTGAATGCGGGAGGTACAAAATATGTATTGAAGGGCAACACTCTTGTTTTAACGCCTACCGTTAGCGAAAGTAATGTACATTATTTATGGAGCCCCGATGTTGATATCGACAACGATACTCTAAAAAATCCAACTATTACCGGCGATGTTGACCGTACGTATACGCTTACGGTAACCGATTCGCTTGGCTGCGTATCGTCAGACCAAACTACTATAGTTATCCCTCCGCAATTGATGGTGCCCAATACATTTACACCTAACGGCGATGGAATAAATGACCTGTGGGATATACAGGGCCTTATAGCTTACTATTCGGCCACGGTAGATATTTTTAACCGTTATGGCACTAAAATTTTTCATTCCGTTGGCTATCCTAAGGCCTGGGACGGCACTTATAGCGGCAGCCCGGTGCCAGCTGGCGTATATTATTATATCATTGATACTAAGGTTAATGGCATGATCATTTCGGGCTATGTTACCGTTATCAGGTAATCGTTACCTAAAGCAATATATGCTTTTTTCATTTTTTGTTGATGTAATTAATCAGGTGCCCGAAAGCTAAAACTCTTTTATATCGCGCTGTTATACTTTTTTATGCCCCGAAAAGCTATCTTTACCCCCAAGGATAAAGCGCATGGGATTACCACTAAGAATAACTTTTAAAGACAATGATTATGTATACCAGATCATCGACAGTAAACAAATCAACAATAATACAACTGAAATTGAACTGCTGGTTGATGGTGAAAAAGTAGCCTTGACAAGGGATAATAACCTGGTTTGGAAAGAAAAACATGAAAATATCACGCTTGATCCTGAACTTGCCCAGGCTTTAGGGCGTTCAGTTTCCCTGCGGTTGAGAATGTAATCCTGTGTTCCTGTTTTTTGGATGTTACGGGGTGTTAATATCCTCATCTTAATAAAACTCAATCCTGCAGTTTCAGCTTTAAAGCAATTTACCTGTACCGTATGAAAAGGCTCATCATCTTTTTTTTGTTATTAAATTTTGCAGCGCAGGCACAACCAATCAAATGGCCGCATCATAAAAAGGCAGTAATTGTACTTACTTATGATGACGCGCTCAGCTCGCAACTTAATACTGCCGTTCCGCAATTAGAGGCGGCACACTTAACTGCTACTTTCTTTTTAACGGGCGATATTAATAAACAAACCATACCGCAATGGCGGGCACTTAGCAAAAAAGGATTTGAACTGGGTAATCACACCATTTACCATCCCTGCATAAGTACGCCCGATAACCCGGTACCCTCGGATAACTACACCGTTATTGAAATTTTAAACGAAATCGGCGTAATGAATAACTTTCTATTCGCTGTCGACGGTAAAACAAGCCGTACTTATGCCTACCCTTGTACAGAAACTACCGTAGGCGGAAAAGACTATGTGGATTCGCTTAGAAAATACGGGCTGGTTAAATATGCACGCGTGGGCGGCGATGTTGACGCGGTAATTACGGATTTCAAACATCTTGACCCCTTACAGGTACCCGCATACGGCCTGGAAGACAATACTACCGGCGCGCAGCTGATAGCCTTTGTAAAACTGGTACAAAAAAGCGGCGGAATGGGTGTATTTATGTTTCATGGCATAGGCGGCGACTATATAACAACTCCGGCCGAAGCGCATCAGGAATTGCTTGATTACCTTAAAAAGCATAAAAAAGATATTTGGGTGGCCACCTTTCAGCAGGCTATGGATTATGCTACCGGCGCTATCAAATAACTTGTTAATTTTAGGAGTACGCGGCTATAAGTTCCCCTAATTCATGCTGAAGCGTATGGGTATCATCTGCATCGTACCAGGCATGTACTTTAGGTATAATTTCTTTAAGCCCCAGGCCTTCACTTTTCCATTCTTTCATTAATATTTGCAAGCCTGCCGGTCTTGGCCCCCATTTGCCCAACTCCTTTAAATCTTCGCTTAAAACAATAAGCTTAGGAATAGACCGGCCACCATCTGTAAGGTTAGCGTCAATAACATCCGGGTTACTATCGCGCAATAAAACACGCAACTTTACTTTTCCGGGCGCGGCCTTTTCAATAGCATTCATCATAGGTACGTTAAAAGCAGCATCGCCGCACCATCCTTCGGTAAGTACCAGCCATGTGGTGGCAGGCGCTGTAGCAAGCATCGCCGTTAAACCGGGCGATACCTGGTAGCTGTGGTCAAACTTATCCATCAATTCCATATTGCTTATGATATGCGGGCGCATTTTAATGGCCATTTCATCGGCCGGTGGCAGTGCCAGCGTTTCATTAATAAACTGCCGGTATGCCTGGTAAGAAAAAGCTTTGCCTATAAGTTGAGGAGTGTATGAAAACGACATATTATTTTGTATCTATTGTTATAAAAAACGAAGATATACAGTTGATGAGGTAGATTAAACTGCCCGGGTAAATATTACATTTCACTTATACAGCAATCTTAATAATATATATTTTTAATTAACAATCAATGGTTTATAGCCCTTTCGGGCTATTGATTAACAGGCTTTATTATGATAAACTTGTACAAAATGACTTATTAGTTTTATTGTAAACGGTGCAATCAGCCTTTATTTATTAAATAAGCTGATAATACTCCTGCAAGGAATATTAGAAAAAATATTGCTGATATTTTATTTCTACCTCTGATTTATATTTTAAATTTTTGATTAATCCTGAACCATATTATGAAAAGAATTTTACCTGCAATTATATTTTTGCAATTAATAGGTATCCATTTTCTCGCCTATTCAAACGGTATTAACTTTGTTAATTACAAAGCATTTGCTGCGAAGCATAAGGCAGAGGCTAAGTTAAAGCCCGTTACCACCCACGCTAACGGAACGGCATATTTGAATAGTACCGCTAAAAGCAGTGCTGCAAATTCTTCCGGCACACTTGCCGCGCCCGATATTAGCTACACTACGCCGCAGAGCTATAAGGCAGGTACAGCTATTACCCCATTGCAAGTTGCCAATACAGGCGGCGCGGTGCCGGGATTAGCTTATGGGCAAATTAATACCATAACTACCAATTCGCAGGGTGCTTTCGCCGTGGATGCTTCGGGTAATATATATCAAACAGGCAATAATGATATTTTAAAAAATGGCTTTATATTAGCTGGCAGCAGTACAGCCGGATCAGCGAATGGAACAGGCAGTGCAGCGAGTTTTAGTAACCCTTATGACTTAGCTGTTGATAATGTTGGGAATGTATATGTTATAGATCAAGGGAATGATTTGATAAGGAAAGTTACACCGGCAGGTGTGGTAACTACATTGGCTGGGAGCGGTACTGTTGGATCGGCCAATGGTACGGGTACCGCTGCAAGTTTTAATAACCCGCAGGGAATAGCGGTTGACAATTCCGGCAATGTTTATATCTCAGATTCAAACAACAATCTTATTCGCGAAATAAGTCCGGCCGGGGTGGTAACCACGTTAGCAGGCAGCGGTTCTGCCGGATTTGCCAATGGCACAGGTACTGCAGCCAGTTTTTACTACCCATACGGGCTAACTGTCGACGCTTCGGGCAATGTTTTTGTTTCTGATTTTTATAATAGCTCGATCAGAAAAATAACATCTGCGGGGGTGGTAACAACCCTGGCAGGAAATGGCTCAATCGGATCGGCCAATGGTACAGGTACAGCAGCCAGTTTCTATTATCCTATAGGAATTACGGTTGATGCTTATGATAATGTATATGTAGCGGATTATGGCAACAACCTGATTAGGCAGATAAGCCCGACAGGCGTTGTAAGTACATTATTATCAAATTTATATGTACCGGTTGCTGTTGGCCTGGATGGGCAGGGCAATTTATATACTGCCGGTGATTTTGGATTTGAATCTGTAGCTATAGCAGGATATAGTTTTACCGGTTTTTTACCGCAAGGTTTAACTTTTAATTATAGTAACGGCAGTATAAGCGGTACGCCCGTGCTTGCAAAAGGAGCAACTACTTATACCGTTACTGCCTATAATGCAAGCGGAAGCAGCACTACCAACGTTAGCATCGCGGTTACAGGCACCGACCCGGTACCGGCATTTAGTTATACTACCCCGCAAACTTATAGCACAGGTGTAGGCATAGCCGCGCTATCGCCGGCCAGCACAGGAGGAACTGTGCCTACGGGTTTATATGCGGCAACCAGTACCTTTGCAGGCAGCGGCAGCGCCTATTATGGCAATGGCACAGGTACAGGAGCCAGTTTTTACAATCCGCCTTCCATAACAGTTGATCTTTCAGGAAATATATATGTAGCCGACCAGGTTAACAGCCTTATCCGTAAAATTACCCCGGCGGGTGTAGTAACTACATTGGCTGGAGCTTATTACGCGGGTTACACTAACGGAACAGGAACAGGAGCCAGCTTTTTTGGCCCAACCGGGCTTGCAACTGATGCTTCGGGTAATATATACGTAGCCGACCAGGGCAATAATGTGATCCGTAAAATCACCCCGGCGGGTGTGGTAACAACCTTTGCGGGCAGCGGTACACAGG
>Ga0302307_10001664_pt1 | contig 13793 bp, 7 predicted proteins | sample III_Palsa_E3_2_FD_200530 | JGI IMG/M metagenome (GOLD analysis project Ga0302307, IMG submission 200530) | Peat permafrost microbial communities from Stordalen Mire near Abisko, Sweden - III_Palsa_E3_2 | ecosystem: Environmental > Terrestrial > Soil > Palsa > Peat permafrost | place: Sweden... | reverse complement strand
CCAAGATCCTGACGGCGGTGCCGATTGTGCCGGCCTTCGGTTGAGTCTCAATGAACGGTGACAGCCCAACGGACAGGGCGAAGACCGTGCCGTAGCCACTCGCGCCGCCGGCGTAGGTGGTTCCGTAGAAGTCGCCATCCTGCCCTTGCACAAGCCCACCCACCGGTTGGCTGCCATCGGTACATTGAGCAGCGGCGCAGAAGCTGTGGAGCGTGGTCGCGCTTCCATCCGCAGCAAGCACGAATACCACTCCACCGTTACTGGCGCCGCCGCCCCGGGTCGTGCCGACGTAGCCGCCCGCTGCGGCCTGCACGAGGCCGGAGTAGGGATAGGCGCCGTCCGGTCCCGAGAACGTGTGCAAAGTGGTGAAGGTCTGCGCCAACGCCGACGGCAGGAAGGCCACGACTGATGCGAGCACTGCCCAAAACGGGAGCGGCCGTACTGAAATGCGTGTCGATACGCATGCTGCGTGCTGCATTTGCATCCCCCTGATCCCTGACCGGACCACCGCCAATTGGTCGAGTGGCATTATAGGCACCAGCCCGTGGCTTTATTTGACGACAATTTGTTGCTACATCCGACTTGCTTGGACCGCTTTCAGTCGGATGAAGCGGGTCTATATTTATTTACTGAAATCATAAGCTTACGTGATTAAGCTCGATTGTGCTTTCTCAGCGCGCTCCATGCGCTTCTGCGATTCGCCCACGGTCGGAAGGAGCTGCACTCTCGCACGTCGGACCATGCAACATATCGCGCCACGCAAAGGGCGCACGACCGGCCAATTTCTGCTAGAAGTTCATATATACCTCGCTTTGCTTTTCAGTTGTCCATCATCGAAGGACCAGGATATTCATGCGCCTTACCGCAAGCCTTTTGATTCTCGCAGCCAGCCTCACGTGCTCGCTGCCGCTGCACGCTCAAGTTATCGCCAACCCCGAAAGCGGTAGTGCCGATGCGGGCGTCGCGTCCAAGGCCATCGCCAATGTCGCAGCCAACGACACGATCAACGGTGCCCCGGCTGTGCTCGGAGCCTCGGGCAACGCGACAGTCGCGAAGTCCGGAACATGGCCTACCGGTGTGCTGCTGCAAGCCACCGGCGCAATCACCACGACCACATCTACGCCGGTCAACGTATATAGCGTCTCATATCAGTTGTGCGACTTAAGCTCGCCCCCCAATTGCAACACGACAACCGACACCGTTACAGTCGCAACGGCCCCATCCCTGGTGCCCGCTCCGGATTCCGGCACCGCAGATTTTGGCGTCGGCTCCAGGCCCATCGCCAACGTAGCGGCCAACGACACCGTGGGCGGCCAGCCGGCAGTCCTGTCCGGCTCAGGCCGAAACGCGACGGTTGCCCAGAGCACTACGAGCCCATGGCCAACCGGCATCGCGCTTAACCCGTCAAGTGGTCAGGTCAGCACGTCCGCGACGCTTCAACCGAACATCTACAGCATCGTCTACAATCTATGCGACTTAAACAATCCGGCGACCTGCGTTCCCGAAACCGACACGGTCACAGTCATCAGTTCGACCATTACGGCGAACCCTGACAGTGGTACGGCAATTGCCGGTGTCGCTACGAAAGTTGTCAACAACGTCGCGGCCAATGACATTGTCAATGGTGCGCCAGCCACCCTGGGCTCGGGCGGGAATGCCACTGTCGCGCAAAGCACCACTTCACCATGGCCCGCGGGAATCGTCCTGACCCCCTCGACGGGCGCGGTGAAAACTACCGCCACGCAGGCGGGGGGTGTCTACACCTTGATCTACAACCTGTGCGATAGGAATGGCCCACCGGCCGGATGCAACACGGGGATAGTGACGGTCTCTATTAGCGCCCTGGTCGTGTTGCCGATTGCCGGCAGTGCCCTCGTCAATACCTCCGGAACGCCGATCAGCGATGTTGCCATCCCCGACACGATTCAGGGCGTGCCGGTGACCTTTGGCTTATCGGGCAACGCCACGGTGTCACAGAATGGGAGTTGGCCTGACGGATTCACCCTCAATCCCGCCACGGGCGCGATCAACAGCGCACCGACCGTGGCCATCGGGACCTACACCCTGCCATTCACGCTCTGCGATCTGAACGCGCCGCCTGACTGCGGGAACGCCAACGCGACAGTGGCGATCACCTTGCCATATACGGAAGTGCAGGCCACAGCCACGCCGATGGGCGATGTTGAGTACGACTGGGGCCGGGACGGCGTGATCTGTTCAACGTGTAATTTCGGGGATGGCAACGACCGCGCGAACTGGACCGACCGGATGGGCAACATCTGGATCGCTCATTTGGATCCGACCACCGGTGTCTTCACCAACCCGGACGTCGATGATGAATTGGCTGACACCACGGCCTATTTCTGGAATACCTGGGGCAACGGCCCGGAATGGGCGTTCTCTACGCAGAACGGGCAGGTCATCTCACAACTCGTATACTCTCGCTGGGAACCAGGGCAGCCGGCCCAGCCTCAGCCCAAACCGGGCTATGCGGGCGCCGCGTTTACCACCCAAACCGGGTTTAACTCCAACGGCAGTGCCAATTGGGAGCCCAAGTTCTTCCCGGGCGCCATCGTCGCGGGCTCGTTCAACTCCAACCTGCCCGAAGCAAGTCAGTGCAACACGGATCCGGAGGCGCTCGCGATATACAAGAGCTTCGGATCGCCGCTGCACTTGTATACGGAAGCCGTCAGCACCGCCAAGGGGACGGCACCTGCCATTGTTGACTTTCCCGCCGGTGTGACCTCCAACGGGATCGGCGAGAGATTCGTGCCCTGCACGCACCAGCTCCTGTATCAAGCCGCCGCGCCAGTCGGCACGTCCGGCCAGACCGTGCAACAGGTATTTTGGTACGACATCGATACCGGAGCCACAGAGCAGTTGACCGCCGATCCGGTCAACAAGTACGCCGGGTTCATGTTCAAGGCGCCCGACTTCAACGATAACTACATTTTTTTCACCATCGCCAACCACGCATACATCGAGGTATTCGAGCAGCAGGGGAGCAACCCGGACGGGTCGCCGATTTTCCAGCTCGTCAACACGATTTATTCGCCTGATTTGAACGAAACCTACGTGAACTCGCCCGAGCCTTTCATCAATTGCACGCCTACCTGCGCCACTTATATATTCGTCACGCTGGCCGCCACCAACGCTCAGAACGGCGTTGAGAAGCCCAATGGTCTTGCGGTGGTCGCTCTTAGCCCCAATGCACCGCTATTCAACATTCTCGTGCCGGCGGATGATCCCGCGGTCCGGCAAAGGCAGGATCCGGAGTATTTCATCACCACCCAGGGCCCAATTCTCTATTACAACCGGATCGTGCCGCTGCAGCCGGGCGTTTCTAAATACAAGAATGAGGGAGAGTGGTTCATCAATATGCAGCTGGGTGCGCCCAGCGGCAGTTGTGTCGGCTCGTCGGCCGAAGGCGGCTTATTGCCCGGGTGCTAATGACAGTCGGTTCCATTCTGCACGGTGGTCAGAACACCGTCGGCCGCGGTCAACTCTCGGCTGTAACAGATGCCGCGGCTATCCGTGCCCACATAGGAAGCCGCCGCGGTATCGTCCCCGGGACCTATCGGGTTTCCGGAGGCGTCGAAATTCCAGGTATGCTTTGACCATACCTTTTCGTCTTGTCCGCCCTGCAGGCTATAACCCTGCTCCACGCTGGTTGTCTGCGATGAGGTCCCATCCGCAAACGCAAGGTAGGAATAATTCAACACCAGCGGGAACGAGGTGTGCTTCATGGCCGTCTCGCTCACGGTACCGGTATTCGTCGTGGTGGCTACATCCACCGTGCTGGTTTGCATGGCATCCTGAATGTCCTTGGTCGCACTCACGTCGAATTTCTGGAAACTCAGGAAATGCACGGTTTCATCCACGGTGGTTTCCACCCGCCCGTGTGAGGTCTGCACATACCCGCTGATCGAGAACCTGCGATCCGAGCCCACGGAAACCGTTCCATACACGGAACCCGTGGTGCCGGTCTTCAGGTTCTCAGTCACTTGGGGCGTCGGCTGCGCGCTCAGCGTGTCGCTCAGCAGGCCGCCGGTGACCAATGTTGCGCCATGGTCGGTAAAGACCAGCACGTTGGCGGTCGCCAGGAAATAACTGTCCGCGTTGAAGACGCTGATCGCCAACGTATGAGTGCTGCCATCGCCGAGCAATCCAGCGAACGGCGTCAGATCTACGCGGTATGGCTTTAAGTCCAGAGTCTGGATGCCGACAATCGGTTGCCACAGATACGGATCGATGCCACCTGTGAAGATCCACGGGTAAACCGGTGCCACGCCGGCCGGCTTGCCGTCGATCGAGATCTCGGTCTCGCGGAAGGCTGTATTGCCGCAACTCTCCAGTTCCGCCGTCACGTCGTTGGGCACGCACAAATACCAGAACTCATCGTCGATCTGGCTCTGCGAGATCACATCGAGAAACACTCTTTCAGTGTTGCGCGGCAAATTTAGAGTTGCGGTGGCCTGGTCGGTGCCTGTGTTCAGCGTGATCGGCGCGTTGTTCGTGCTCACCGGCACCACCACATCAGGAACCGGCGGTGTTGGAGCGGACGATGAAGCCGGATAAAATTCGAGCGCGGCATTCGCGTAGATGATGCCGGTGTAGGTAGAATTGACGATGTTGCCCGCGAAGGCTGCGCCGGTCTGGGGCGCCTCGAATATCGCCGACAGGTCCGTCACATCGCGCTCCACATGCCATGATGGGCTCAATGTCGGAGTCGGCTCCGCGGTCGTGCCGTAGAAGATATTCGCTCCGCCCAGATAAAAATACGCCGTCCGGTCGTACTGTATGCCCGCGCTTACCGTGAAATCGGCAGTCAGCACAACCTTCGCCCACGGACCGGGACAACCGGCTGGCGGTGTATAGGCCAACGGTGCGGGGGTGTAACTTTCGAACGCTTGTTCTTCCAGCAGAGGCACGACACAGGGTTTGGAGTTCGGCCGAGGTACCCATGGAGCGGGCGTGACCGGATTCGAGGACCCCACCTGCGGCTCACGCGGCACCGGCACGACCTGTGCCAGCGCGACACCCTCACCCAGAACAAAGCCGGCTGCGCTGACAGAAACCATCAGCACAGGCAGCGGGACAAAACGACGGTGCGTACGCATATTCCGCTCGGCCATGGCAGATTCCCTTAGATTCTAGTTTTGGTGATGATTCGCGAAGATTATCACGGGCCCACTGTCTACCGCACTTAGCGTCGGCTCAGCGGTCGGCCGGCCACAGGGCCGGATTGTCCTTCGCGTGCAGCAGAGTGTCGGCCTGCAGCACGCCGCCCGGGCCGAAGATTCCGCGGACAATGATGCCGTGGCCCACGGATGGCTCAGCCGCGCGCGAGAGGGCGAATGCCTCGGTGCCGTCCACCGCGACCAGATCGCCGTCGCGCTTGGCGACCGTCAACTCGGCACCGTCCTGATGTACCACGGTGCCGAACACCTCGTGATGGCCTGGAGCGAGCCGCGCGCGCAGCGGAGACTTCGCGGCGATCAACGGCGCCTTGACGACCGCGCCGGTGCCTAGGCCGTAGATTGCGAGCGATTGGTAGCTCGCAACGTACACGCGCCCATTCGCGACCATCGGCACGAGGTTGGCGTCGCCGCCGGTATTAGGCCAGGTGCCGGCGATACCGCTGAAGAGCTGCTGTCCACTCTCGCTGAACGCATACAGGTTGATGCTGGCGGGCGAGTTATCGGTCGGACGACCGACCGTCCATAACACGACGCTGCCCGCGGTGGTGCCGTTCGAGGAGATTGTCGTGAAAGAACCTGGATCCTGGCCGTTTGCGATCGGGCTTGAGGTCGCGAGGTGCACGAGCCGCGGCGTCGCCCCGGTCTTGACCTCCCAGACCGTCAGGCTATTGCCGCCGCTCCCGACCACGTGCCCTGTGCCGTCGCTCGCGGTGTAGTACGACTCGCTACACCAGCAGCCGCCGATCCTGACCTTGCCGAGCGGTGCGGATTTGCCGCCGCCGAGGTTGTCGGCGTTCAGCAGGTAGAGGATGCCGTCCTTGCCGGCGGCGGTCGCGAGGTCGTTCGAGGCGCCGGTCTGGGGTGGCAGCAAGAGAATGCCGCCGGACCCGAAGTCGTTGTCGTCGCGGTCGAGCGAGGGCTGGTTCGCGGGCGTGAATACGCTTTGCACCGTCAGCAGGTCCGCCGAGATCTGCACGGCGCTCTCCGCGACGTTGGTAACCGGGTTGTATTCTCTGCCGTTGTAGTCGGTGTTGCCGGTAACGAAGTAGAGGTTGCCGGCGCTGCTTGCCGCGATGCCCGAGCCCGCCATCCAGATCGAGGACAGGAAGAACCGGTGGGGCGAGGTGCCGAGTTTGTTGGTCAGCGTATTGGCGGCCAGTGGCACGAGCGTCCCGGTATTCCAGCCGAGCACCCAGCCGCGCGACAGGTTGGCATTGTTGTCACAGAAGCTGGCGAATCCGGCATACACGGCGCCATTCGCGAGCAGGAGTGCCGAGCGCTGCCGGCTCGAGCCGGGCTGGAAGCTGTAGGTGTCGCCGTTGGTGAGGCTAGCGGATGCGGTGACCGCCACCGGCGCGACCTGGTCCGCGAGGGTCGTCACGCTGAGCGCGTGGATGCGGTACACGGGTTGACCGGACTCGTAGGTGTAGGCGATCAGATAGAGCGTACCAGTGCTGGGATCGATGACCGGGGTACTGCTGATGCCAACCACGTCCGAGTTGTTGTTGCACCCTCCGGGCAGCGCCGTGTACGGCACCGGCGTGCCGAGGCTGCGCGACAGGAGGATGGCGCCGCTCGCCGCGTCGATAGCGTAGACGGTGTCGCCCTCGGTCGCGACATATACGACATCGTGAGTGCCCTGGTCGGGAATTAACTGTGCCTGCAGCAGGAGCGGCTGCGCGTCGACCTGCTCGTCAAGCGATACGGTCGTGCTCAGCTGGAATGAGGCACTTGAGACCGCCGCAGGCGTGAGTACGGTTTCCGCCGGATTCCAGCCGGTGCGCAGCGTGTCATAGTGGTGCGTGGTGACGTTGGCCGCGTGCGCGACACAACCGAGCGCGGATAGTCCGAGCATCAGGAGTCGCTTAGTCTTCATCGCCTGCATGTCGGCTGCCTCGCGTTGGGTTCCCATGTAAGAGCGTTGCGGGGCACGATCGGTGCGATTTCAACAATCGGTGTGTGCGCCGCTGCCTTTTCTGGATCATAGCGGGTCGCCGGGGGATTAACCACCGAGCCGACGGAGGTGAATTCCGAAGGCGGGCTCATGTCGTCGCCCATCGTTGTAGGCAATTATGTAATCAAAAGGGACTCTTGCTTGTTCGATGCGCCCCCGCCGTCTAGATCTGCAGCGTCCGGACCTGACCGCGGCCGGCGTCTTTTGCCATATACAGAGATCGATCCGCGCACAGAATGAGCGTGGCGCATTCCTCCCCCACATTCGGCATCGCAACCGCCACGCCGAGGCTAATGGTGACGATGCCGCCCGCCACGGGGGATTTATCGTGGGGGATCCGCAAGGCGCGCACGGCCTTTTCCAGCCCTTGCGCTTTCGCCTCGGCGCCTTCCAGAGATGTCTCCGGCATCACGCACACGAATTCCTCCCCTCCGTAGCGCGCCACCAGATCATGGGAGCGCGCAAAGCCCGCCTTGAGGCACGCGGCTACCTGCTGCAGACAAGAGTCGCCGGCCTGGTGTCCGTAGTGATCGTTGAAAAGCTTGAAATGATCAAGGTCGATGAGCATCAGCGATAAAGGTGTGCCCGACCGCGTACAGCGACGCCATTCTGAATTCAAGGTCTCGTCGAAGTGACGGCGATTGGCCAGGCCGGTCAGGGCATCCACTCGTGCCATTTGGCGCAGCAAGTCGGACTGACGTTTCAAAGTCAGCAACGTGCCGACGCGCGCGCGCATCACGTTTGCACTGGCCGATTTGGCGATGAAATCGACCGCTCCGGCAGCCAAGCCGTCCTCCTCTTCTGTGGCGTCGCTTTGCGCTGTTACAAAGATCACTGGGATCTCTCGAGTGCGCTCATCCTGCTTCAGCCGGCGGCAGACTTCATATCCATTGAGTCCCGGCATAATCACATCCAGCAGGATCAAGTCAGGAACCTTGTTCCGGCAAAATTCCAAGGCATCCTCGCCGCTGGTTGCGAAGAACACCTCGTGGTCGGCGTGGAAGATCTCGTGGAACAGGCGGATATTCAGCGGCTGATCGTCCACGATGAGCAATTGCGGTCGCGGATTCGATTCCTCTACCGCCACGTCGACCTGCAGTGCGCTCATTTTAGCGACTCCCGCAAGGATTGCGTTTTCTCGAGGGACAACGGGAAATCAAGGTCGTTCATCGCCTGTTCCAGGCCTGCCAACTTATCCCCCAGTGCTATTCCGCATGTGAACCGCAACTCGTCGAAAATGCCCGTTGCACGCATATTCTTGTCGCGCATCAAATCATCGAGTTCATCCAGAAGCCTTGCGAGCCGCGGCTTATCGAGCACGGTCATGCGCATGATGGAGGTGGTGGATTCGGAACTGAGTTTTTCCGAAAAAATGCGCAGTTCATTGCAACTCTGCCGAATGGCGGCATCAAAATCGTCCGCTGAGAAAACCACTGCGGCCGTGTCGCCGGCCAAGAGAAATTGCTTTTCCAATCCCGCCGCATAGTTCACCAGAGACATGGCGCCGACTGTGCCTGCCGTGCCTTGCAATGTATGCAGGAGCGCGGTTGCGGCGGCCTTGTCCTCGCGCAGCACATGGCGCTGCAAGTCGGCGGCCAGGGTTGTGCAGCTCCGCGCGAACAGTTTGGACATATCCGCAAACAGCAGGTGATTCTCGCCAATTCGACGCAACGCGTCGCGGAAGTCCTGCGTGCAATCCGCGGCGGGCGATGCCGTGGATTCGAAGTGGCGCACTTCGCCGCCCTCGCGCATGCAGTGCTTCAATATGGTGTTGACCAGGACGTCCAGGTCTATCGGCTTGCCGATGTGATCATCCATGCCGGCTGCCAAACAGGCGACTTTGTCCTCGGCCAATGCGTTGGCAGTCATGGCAATGATGGGCATCGACTTCAGGGATTGATGGCTGCGAATCTTGGCGGTCGCCTGGTATCCGTCGATATCCGGCATTTGGACGTCCATCAGAACCGCGTCGAACGGCGGCTTCGTGGACAGAACTGCGCGCACGCCCAACTGGCCGTTTCCTGCGACCGTGACGTGGGCGCCCTCATTGGACAGCAGCTCGAAAGCCACTTGCTGGTTCATGAGGTTGTCTTCCACCACCAAAAGACGTAATCCCTCGAGACGCTTCGAAGCGGAGCGCTTTTGCGCAACCGTGTCATGAGCCGCGCCGCTGGCCCTGGCGTCTGACACCGCATCGAACAGCATGGATGCAGTCACGGGTTTGACGAGAAACCCGTCCAGAAAGGCGGGTTGTTCTCGCAGACGCTCGGCCAGCGCCTCCCTCCCATGGGCGGATATCATGATAATGATGGGCGCGCCGTCGGCAGCGCCGCCTTCGCGAATCAGCTGCGTTGTTTGCCAGCCATCCAGGTCGGGCATCTTCCAATCCATGAACACGACGTCGTATTTGAGGCTGCGTGGCGCGCCTTGCTCGAGCATAAGCAGTGCCTGCCGGCCGCTGTCAACCGTATCGCAGTGCCAACCCATGGCGCATATCATCGAGTGCAGAACTTCCCGGGTTGACTCGTTGTCATCGACAACCAGCGCGCGACACTGCTTGCCGAGCACCGTACCGGGCGTCAATTCCGACGGAAATCCATTCGGCCTGATCTGCTGTGCCGCGGACTTCTCAAACGACAATGTGAAGGAAAATCGGCTGCCGGTTCCCAAAGCACTCTGCACCTTGAGTTCACCGCCCATCAGCTTCACCAACCTTCGGCTGATCGCCAAACCGAGACCGGTGCCGCCAAAGCGTCGTGCAGTGGAGGACTCCGCCTGAGAAAAGCCCTCGAAAATGTCGCTCAGATGCTCGGGCGCGATGCCGATGCCTGTGTCGCGCACCGCGAACTCAATTTCGATGGTCGATTTGCTCATGGCGGTCATTTTCAGGGACACGACGATCTCTCCCGCCTGAGTGAATTTCACCGCATTTCCCGACAGGTTAATGAGCACCTGCTGCAGGCGCAGCGAGTCGCCGACCAGATCCAGGGGCAAATGCGTGTCGAGATCGAGCACCGCCTCGATCTCTTTGTCGCCTATGCTGGTCGACAGAATCACCGCCAGATAACGCATCAGCCCATCCAAGGAGAACGGCCGAAGGTCCAAGGACATTTTGCCGGCCTCGATCTTCGAGAAGTCGAGGATGTCGTTGAGAATGACGAGCAGCGACTTTGCTGCCGATTGTGCCTTGTCGAGATAATCGTGCTGACGTCGAATGAGTTCTGTCTGTGCCAGCAACTGCAGCATACCGAGGACGGCATTCATCGGCGTGCGAATCTCATGACTCATGTTGGCCAAAAACTGGCTCTTGGCCTTGCTCGCAGCCTCCGCCCGGTCGCGCGCCGAGACCAACTCCACGTTGAGGAGCCTCAAAGACTCGCCGGCGAGCTTGCGCTCGGTGATGTCCTGGAAGGCGCCCTCTAGTTTCGTGATCTTGCCAGCGTGTACCACGGCGAGACCCAGGGATCGCACCCAGATACGCCGTCCCTTGGCCGTAATCAGCGGCAGCTCCAGGTCCCACGTACCGCCATTCTTGCTGGCGGTTTCAACCGCGTGTTGAATTTGGCGCCGGCCTTCCGGCGCGTAGAAGTCGAGCGCCTGACTGATCTGCGGCGTGACTTCGGAATCGATCTCATGGATGCGGAATACCTCGCGGGACCAGTTAACCCGGTTGCCTGGAATTTCAACCTCCCAGCCGCCGATTTTTGCCAGCTCACCCACGCGTGCCAACAGCTCAAAGTTATGTGCCAGCTCCTGTTGCAAGCGCTGCTTCTCGGCGTCAGCCCGCTCAATTGCCAGCTGCGCCGCTGCGATGGTTCTCTTATTTCGCCATCCGACTATGAAGGTGGCGGCGGCCAGAATTGCCAGGGCGAACGCCACCAACGCGGCGCCTGCCAGCGACTCTGTTGTCGCCGCGGCGACGTCCGCGTTGCGTATTCCGATGGTCCGTGTTTCGTTGCCAATCAAGATGCTCACCACAGCGCGAATCCGATCATGCAGGGACTTGCCCAAGTCGAACGAAGCGGAGGTGCGCGCAATGTCGAGACCGCTCGAGCGGCGCAAATCGATGATCGCCTGCAGCTCATTCCTTCTGGCGAGCAATAGCGGTTGCAGTAGCAGCACTTGCTGATGCTGAACGGGTTCGTTGGCGGTCAACGCCGCCAATTCCGTGTATAGATGGTCGATGGTGCCTGCAAAGGTATTGTACGGCTCGAGATAGTTCTCCCGCCCGGTGATTAGATATCCGCGCTCGCCGGTTTCACCGTCGGTGACACGATTCATCAGCGCTTCAACCTGGCCGGCAACGGCATAGGCGTGCGTCACGGCCGCGTAGTCGCTTGCGAGCTGCCGATTGATGCGCCATGAATAGGCGGCGGCGGCGACCGCGAAGACCACCATCAGGCATAGCATGAGCGAGCCGAGCCGTCGATCCCGGTGGGTCTTTTTCATCTGAGTTGGCTCGTTGGCAGCAACAGGCTGCTTCGAGCAGCCTAAGGAGTCAGGCTTGCAGGGTCTGTGCTGCACCGTACCCAGAGAGGAGCCGAAGATTCGGGATTGAGCAACTTGTCACATTGCGCATGCGACGACTTGCCGAACATCCGCGAACATTCGCGACTTAAGATCCCGAGCCTAGGCAGACGCGTTGCCCAGTGCTTCGGGCGTCTCGCCGGCCGCTCGGGCGCGGGCGGCGAGGCCTTCCTCGGCAGTTCCGATGTGACGGGCGGCGAGCCATAGCAGCAGCACCGCCACCGGCATCATGGCCAGTACGCTCATCAAGCCGGTGCGTAACGAGCCCGTGACTGCGGACACCTTGCCGATGCTGTAGGGGCCGAGCGCGAGTCCCAGCATCGAAACTGCGAGAAGGAACATCGCCCCGGCTGTGCCACGCATGCGCGGCAACACGCAGTCCTGAATGGTCGCCACGGCGGATCCTATCCACATGTACGCCGTAAACGCGAACACTGGAATGAGTAGATATATCATTGTAACGTTTGTCGTCTGGAGTATCGCGAGCACCAACGGCGCCGAGAGGATGCTTGCCAGCATCGCGACGAACAGGCGCCCGCGCCGATCGCGACGCTTCCAGGTGTCTGACAGATATCCGCCCGCTGCGCAGCCGGCCGCTGCGCCGATGGCGTGGGGGACTCCGAGCATGAAGCCGGCGATGTCGCTACGAATCCCGAAGGTGCGAATCACGTAGGGTGGAATCCAAAAGCTGAGGGAGTAGGCGACAAAGGCGGTGGCGCCAAATCCAAGTAACGCGAGCACCACCGCGCGCTGACGGAACAGAAGCGCAAAGGTCGGCCGGTCGGTGGCGTGGAGCATCTGCAACCACGACTGCACGGCGTAGAAACCGAGCCCAAAGCCGATCCACTGCGCTGCGTCGTGAGTGAGTCGCACGAGAATTGCGGTAGCCATTGCGATCCCCGCCAAGAAGATCAAGTTGGTGCGCAACGCACCGGGGAATCGGCTGACACTCCAGAGCGTGAACGGCGGTAGGATAGCCGCGACCTCAAGAGCGAATTCGCGCCAAGCGCCAGGCCTTCTCGCCGGCGCCGAATGGCCTGGCGCAAAGTCGCGCGCGGGTTCCCGCAGCGTCAGTACCCAAAGTGCGAGCAGCAGACCGGGCAGACCGACCGCAAGAAACGCGGCCTGCCAGCCGGCGAGGCCGAGCGGCGCGGGACTGTGTGCGTAGTGCGCGGACCAGCTATGGGCGATCCAGCCGCCAAGCGGCAGGCTGAGTCCCCCGCCGACAAATAGACCCGATGAGTAAATGGCGAGCGCCAGACCTCTGCGCCGAGCAGGAAAGTAGTCGACGAGGAGCGAGTACGCCGCTGGCGAGGCGCTCGCCTCACCGATGCCAACGCCGATTCTGGCGAGTGCCAATTGCGCGTAGGAGCCGGCCACGCCCGAAAGGGCGGTCATGGTCGACCACACGGCGAGGCCCGCAGCAATAATCCGGCCGCGGTGCCAGCTGTCGGCCATGCGGCCCAGCGGAATGCCGAACAGGGCGTAGAAGATCGCAAATGCCGTGCCATAGAGAAAGCCGAGCTGTGAGTCGCTAAGGCCGAGACCGGCCTTGATGTCCTGTGCCAGGATTGAAAGGATGTTTCTGTCGATGAAGTTCAGAACATAAACCAGGAACAGCACACCGAGCACGTACCACGAATAGGCTCCTGTGGTCGCGGCGCGGGCTGAATCTGCTGACGCGGAGCGCGGCTCGGCAGCAACAAGCGTCATTCGAGCACCCCCCAATGCTTTGAGTGGCCGGGATCCTCGTCCCGGCGTTCGGACCTGAACATTGCCCGAGTGGAATCTTCATGTCACGCGGTTTACCGATCGACCCGCCGTCGATCGATGATGCGCGACCGTCTCGGTCGACTTATCTCTTGCCAAATCAGCCACTTGTATAGGCCGTAGCAGCTTCCCGCGCTGGCTGCGCGTAACTGGTGTACCAGGAGTCTCGGTTGCGCAAGTAGCGGCCAACGCTGGTGATTGTCGGCTCAATTCCAGCACCTCGCCATAAGTAAAATTGTTGGTGACTTCACCGAGAGTAGCGATATATTTAATTCCACAAACACCTCGTTAGGGCTGCCCCAGGACCAACCAATTAGGGAACGAAGATGTCTACATCGACC
>Ga0302307_10001655_pt1 | contig 13814 bp, 1 predicted proteins | sample III_Palsa_E3_2_FD_200530 | JGI IMG/M metagenome (GOLD analysis project Ga0302307, IMG submission 200530) | Peat permafrost microbial communities from Stordalen Mire near Abisko, Sweden - III_Palsa_E3_2 | ecosystem: Environmental > Terrestrial > Soil > Palsa > Peat permafrost | place: Sweden... | reverse complement strand
GATATGGGCTTGATCGGCAATTTGTTGTATACCATTTTTTGTGGAACAACAGAAGTATATATGCCACCCAATGCCTTTTTAGAAAAGCCCATTCGTTGGTTAAAGGCCATCAGTCGTTATCAAGGATATGCGTCAGGCGGACCTAACTTTGCTTATCAGTTATGCGTGGAACATATTCGTGACGAAGAGATGCAAGCGTGTGATTTAAGTTCTTGGAAAGTTGCTTATAATGGTGCCGAGCCGGTACGTGCAAGCACGTTAGCCCAGTTTTCGAAAAAGTTTAAAACATATGGTTTTAATAACGGCTCGTTCGTACCTTGTTATGGAATGGCTGAAACAACCTTATGGATAAGTGGCAAGCCGTGGCATACGCCGTACGCCACGCATGCTTTTGAAGAGTCTGTTTTGGTCAGTGCAGGCTCTGTTTATCAAGAATACAACATAAAAATAGTAAACACTCAGACGCAAACCGTTTGTGAATCGAGTGAGGTCGGCGAAATATGGTTATCAGGACCTTCTGTGGCGCAAGGATATTGGAATAACCCTGAGGTGACATCCGCCATTTTTCATGCTCAATTGCCTGAGGACGATCATTACTACTTACGTACGGGCGATTTGGGTTGTTTGTTTGGACAGGAGTTGTATATTACCGGGCGTGTAAAAGATCTGATTATTTTGCAGGGACGAAATATTTATCCGCAGGATGTAGAGGATATTATAGACTCTGCGCATGCGGCAATACGTAAGACTTGTACCGCTGTATTTTCGGTTGATGTGAATGAGCAGGAGCAGTTAATCGTTGTGGCTGAAGTGGAAAGAAGTCAGCGCAAAATGGACTTTAAACCCGTCTTTACGGCCTTGCGTAATGCACTGATAGCGGAGCTGGAACTTGTTGCATTTAGCATACAATTAGTATCACCTGGCCGGAGTTTTAAAACCACCAGCGGGAAAATTCAGCGTAGCGCAACGAAAAAAGCCTATTTACAAGGTGAGTTATCGGTGATTGCTCATGATGACCTATGGTCTCCATTGGGAGAAGGGATCCCTGAACAGTCTATTATTGCTCAGCAATTGAATGAAATGCTGTGTAAAATTTTGGGTGAGGAAGTCATTGCTGTACATAAAACTTTTTCTGACTTGGGCGGCACATCGTTGCATGCGGTATTATTTTACGAACAATTACAAGCATATGTGGGTTCTCGCATAGAACTTTCACCCAGCGTGGCATTTGATTATCCCACATTGGAGACGTTATCAGCGTATTTATTTTCTTCGTTGACGGATGTGCCTCAATCAAAAACATATTCTTCTACTGCTTCTTCTGTTTTTTCCGCGGAACCCATTGCGGTTATCGGAATGAGCTGTCGTTTCCCCAAAGCAGAGGATCCACAAGCTTTTTGGGCATTGCTAAGCACAGGCCGTGAAAGCATCGAGATGATCCCGAAGAGTCGTTGGGATTGGGAAGCGTATTATGATGAAGATGAGGAAGCGGCTGATAAAACATATGTAAAACATGGTAGCTTTATTGAGGGCATTGAATATTTTGATGCTGATTTTTTTGGCATCAGTCCGCGCGAAGCGGAAATGATTGATCCACAGCAACGCCTATTATTGGAAACGACTTGGCATGCTTTAGAAGATGCAGGTGTTTATCCGCGTTCTCTTAAAAACACCGATACCAGTGTTTTTGTGGGCGCAACATCGTTTGACTACGAAGATTTATTGGTACAGCAGCACTTGCATAACAGTTATGCTGCCACTGGAAATACGGCCAGTGTATTGGCTGGTCGTATTTCCTATGCACTTGGGTTGCAGGGTCCCTGTTTGACGCTTGATACGGCTTGTTCCTCTTCCTTAACGGCATTACATGAAGCATGCAATAGTTTACATTTAGGTGAAACAAGCATGGCCATTGTCGGGGGGGTGAATGCCTTGTTGTCACCCGATGGTTTTATTAATTTATCCAAAGCCAATATGTTGGCTAGAGACGGTTATTGTAAAGTATTTTCTGATGATGCAGATGGATATGTGCGTGGGGAAGGCTGTGGTGTTGTTATTTTAAAACGTTTAAGCGATGCGCAAAAAGACGGCAATCGAATTTTAGCGCTGATCAGAAGTGCGGTGATAAATCAAGACGGTGCTTCGAGTGGTTTAACCGTCCCCAATGGTGTGGCACAAGAAAAACTATTAGAACAAGCGTTGGCGAAAGCACAGTTGCAGCCGCAGGACATTGATTACTTAGAAGCACATGGAACCGGGACTAAGTTGGGCGATCCCATGGAAACCCATGCGATCGCGCACGTGTACAAAAATAGTCATAGTGACGATAAACCACTCATCATTGGCAGTGTCAAGGCCAATATTGGGCATTTAGAAGCCGCGGCAGGTATGGCGGGTCTGATCAAAGTGATTTTAAGTTTAAAGTATGAAGCCATTCCTTCACAAATTCATATTAAAAAGATCAATCCAAAAATTAATTTAAAAAATATTCCTGGGGAAATACCACAACAACTCACACCGTGGTTAAAAAATGGTCGAGTCCGCAGAGCCGGGATTAGCAGCTTTGGCTTTAGTGGAACCAATGCGCATGTGATATTAGAAGAGCCACCTTATCAAGAGGAAGGTCAATTAGGCGCATCATTGACCAAAACGGTATTTAATCGCGAACGTTATTGGTATCCCGTAAAAAGAACATTATTGCTGGATGGAACATCCGTCAGTTTGCATCCCTTTTTGGGCGCGCGATTAGATTCGCCCGTTTTAGAGTCAGTGGTTTATGATGCCAAATTATCGCTACAAAATACACCCTTATTGATGGATCATGTGTTTTATGGCGTGCCGATATTTGCTTTTGCAGCGTATCTTTCGACCATCATTGAAGCCATTGGCCAGGCACAAACAACCAGTGTGTTGGTACTAAAACAGTTAAGCGTAGAAAAACCACTGTTTTTCAAAGAAGATGCCGTTACAGTGTTACAAACCGTGTGTCAGACACAGTCTTTTGAGGAAGATGACATTGTAATCTCGATATCATCGCGGGATCTTGAATCGATGGGTGAATGGGTTGAGCATTTGCAAGGTCATTTGCAATGTATTGCGCCAGCGTCGACCGATGCGATAGATATTGCCTTGCTCAAACAACACGCGCATCGTGTGATGACCGGCGAGCAGTTATTTACTCAAGTGATGGACTCGGATGTGAAATTGGGGCCGGGCTTTCGTTGGGTAGAGGAATGTTATATCGGCAAAGACTATGTGTTGGCGCATTTAGTACAACCTCAAATCAGCTATTTAGGTGTGGCCACACGTCACGCAGGTTATTTGGATGCCGGTTTTATGTTAGGCGCTACGCGGTGTTTGCAAGAAGAGATAGGCAATCAAGTATTTGTGCCCGTCATTATAGAGCAATTGAGTATTGATAGGCAACATGTGGCAGGAGGTCACTGGGTCTATGTGCGGTTATTAAAAAAAGAAGAACAACAGCACAGTTGTCAGATAAAATGGTTAGATGCTAAAGGGCATTGTGTGGATGAAATTCTATCGATGCAATTTAGATATGCACCGAAAGAGCGCTTGTTACAAACATTAGATACTAAAAAACCCATCGAAGAGCAGATGCAACTGATGGTGTGGAAGGAAATAACACTTGAAAATACCGAAAAGGTTTTAGAAAAAGAAGCGTTGATATATGAATGTCAAATCATGCTCAATGATGGCGTTTTAGATCCAGCCTTATTGGATTTGGTGGATAAGCTCAAGTCGCTTCACGATAAACCCACCAAATTGTATGTGATTACGCATCAAGCACAGGTTTTCAATCATTATTCGGTGAACTTGGTGCAAGCAGCAATACCTGCGTTACTAAAAACTGCACAATTAGAAAATCCTTTATTGCAATGTATCCATATTGATTGTTTAGAACCTTGCCAAGCCCAAGTGGATCGCCTCATGACATTGGCGGCGCCTGAAAGCATGTATGTGGTCGATACCCATACCATTTACGTTGGCCGTTTAATGGATCAGAAAATGGTTGCCAGTTTAGATAAGCACTGGATTGTGCCTGCTAAACAACCGATGTTGATAACGGCAGGGGCCTATTTAATTAGTGGCGGTTTAGGTGAATTGGGATTGATGTTGGCGCAATGGTTGATGCAGCAAGGTGCAAGCATATGGTTATTATCGCGTCATCCCTCAGAAGAACGCATTGCGCAAGCACAGTCCGTTCTTGGCACCGCGATTCATGTGTTACGGGTGGATATGAGCTGTAAGGACGAAGTGGCCACAGCGATTGCGCAGATTGTAAAAGAAGAGGGACATTTGACGGGCGTGTTCCACTTGGCGGGTGAATTGGATGATGGCGTACTGACAGAGCTATCGACAGAACGATTTCAAACAGTATGGAGCGGTAAAGCGCAAGGTGCTTGGTATCTCCATGAGTTGACACAAGACTTAGGTGTAGAAGTCTTTGTGTTATTTTCCTCTGTTGCTGCTTTAATGGGTTCGGCGGGACAAGCCAATTATGCAATGGCCAATGCTTATTTGGATGGATTGGCACAGTATCGCAGGCAATTGGGCCTGGCAGGCTTAAGTATTAACTGGGGGCCTTGGCAAAGTGGGATGGCCAAGGATGTACAAAGCAGAATGCAGCAGGCGGGGATCATTGCATTTTCACCAGCGGATGGCTGTTGGGCCTTAAGTGAAATACTAAAGACAGGTTATACGCAAACCATGGCATTGAATGTGGACTGGATGCGTTTTGCCAAAGCACGAGCACAGATCCCTGCCTGGTTAAGTGAGATGGCAACCGGTGGCATTAAGCCTAAAGGTGAGCTGGTGGTGTTATTAGAGCAAAGTCCAAGTCATCAACGTTTAAGTATATTGAAACAACAATTGGTTCAATTATTAAAGCGTACATTGGGTATGGCAGAACACAAAGAAGTTGCCATGGAAGAAGGCTTTTTCACGCTGGGCATGGATTCCTTAATGGCGATGGAGTTTCGCAATCAGCTGCAAATAGCATTAGGCAGTGATTATCCATTATCAGCGGCGGAAGTATTTAATTATCCAGACATTGAAAAGCTTTCCGGTTTTATCGCGCAACGTATTGGTTTAAACGGATTAGCACAACCCAAGGTGAGTCGAGCGGTCGTTCAATTGGAAAATGAACCGATGGCGGTGATCGGTATGAGTTGCCGTTTCCCAGGTGGCGCAAATACGCCGGAGGAGTTTTGGCAATTATTGGTGCAAGGCTATGATGGTATTGATGAGATACCCTCTGATCGTTGGGATAGAGAAGCGTATTATGATGAGGATCCACAAGCCCCCGGTAAAATGCGAGTGAAAAAAGGTGGCTTTTTGCGTTGGCCGATTGCTGATTTTGACACTGGATTTTTTAAGATCAGTCCACGACAAGCCGAGATGACTGATCCACAGCAACGTTTATTGTTAGAGTTGAGTGTTGAAGCGTTAGAAGATGCAAGAATTCCGCCCTTTTCGCTGAGAGGTACACAGACGGGCGTGTTTGTCGGCGTGTGGCATTCAGATTATGCAGACTTGTTAAATAGATATGCCGCCACAGAAGGCGTGAATCAATTCACCAATTCAACCACGTTAAGCGCAACAGCAGGCGCCATCGCCTTTCAATTTGGTTTAATGGGACCGACTTATGCGGTGGATACCGCTTGCTCGTCTTCTTTGGTTGCATTAGATGGAGCGATGAAGGCCCTGAGTCGAGGTGAGTGTGAACAAGCCATTGTAGCCGGTTCTAATTTGATGTTAATCCCAGATATTTCCATCGGATTTGATAAGGCGGGTATGTTATCACCGGATGGTCATTGTAAGACATTTGATGACAGTGCCAATGGTTATGTGCGTAGTGAAGGGATAGGCGTGATTATCGTGAAGCGTTTAAGCTTGGCTCAAAAAGACAATGATCACATCTATGGCATTATCAAAAGTTCGCGCGTGAATCACAATGGTCCTGCCAGTGGTATCACCGTGCCCAATGGCGTGGCTCAAGCGCAGTTGATTGAAAATGCATTGATGGATGCAAAGGTGAAGCCAGAAGATGTGGATTATATTGAGGCGCATGGCACGGGAACTCCTTTGGGCGATCCCATTGAGGTGAGTGCTATCCAATCCGTCTTTAGAGGACATCGACAAGGCAGGCCTTTGCTATTGGGTTCAGTAAAAAGCAATATTGGTCATTTAGAAGCGGCAGCAGGTATTGCGGGACTGATCAAGGTTCTTTTGGCGCTGAAGCATCAAGCCATTCCACAAAACATTCATTTTACCAAAGCCAATACCAAAATGGATTTAACCGCTATTCCCGCTGTTGTACCCACACAATTAACACCATGGCTTAAACAAGAAAATAAAAAACGTATTGCTGGCGTGAGCTCATTTGGTGCAACGGGGATCAATGCGCATGTGATATTAGAGGAAGCGCCGGTACAAGATGAAACGCAATTTAGGTCTATTCCAACCAAAACGGTATTTAATCGTCAGCGCTATTGGGCTGAGGCATTATTGCATAAAGGAAAAAAGGCTCATCCATTACTGGGCATGCGTTTACCAGAGACGACAAACGGCGTGATTACCTATGAACAAAGCATTAACTTGAATGATGAGCAGATGCATTATTTACAAGATCACAACGTTTATAGTCAGGTGGTATATCCTGGCGCCGCTTATATAGAGCTATTCGTTAGTGCTGCAAGAGCGCTACACAATGGCAATATTGCACTTAAGTCGGTCATGATTGAGCGGCCATTGATATTGGCTTCCAGCATGACCAAAATGCAGCTAACGATAGATGCGGATAAGCTTGCAATTTATAGCAAAAGTCAGGAAGGTTGGCAATTGCATAGCGAGTGTATCAAAGGTGAAGCGCATGATTTATATGAAGTGGTGGAGTCTTTGGCTGAGTTAAAGGCGCGGATAAATCAACCGATGGATGTCAGTGATTTTTACAGCAAGGCAAAGGCAATGGGCATTGAATATGGCCCACATTTCCAGGTGATCCAACGCGCACAAGTACAAGATAAGGAAGCGCTGGTTTATTTAAGCGCGATGGAATTTGATCAGCGTTATGCGGTCTATCCGGCGCTTTTAGATGGTGGTTTACAAGCCTTGGGTTTATTGGCTGCGCAAAAAAGTATTTACTTACCGATAGGTTGTGAGCGTGTGATTTGGTCTCAAGTCTTTACACCGCAGATGGTTGCGCATATCCATTTGTTAGAAGAGACAAAAGAACTGATTAACGCGAACATTGATTTTTATAGTGGTGAAACGTGTGTGATGCGTCTTCAAGGCTTTACAGCCAAACATGCCAGTAAAATAGCCTTGTTTCAAGAGCGGCAATGGTATTATGAGATCCAATGGGAGATCTATGAACTGATCCCGCAAGATATTTCAAAGCAGGCAACGGTGTATGATGCTAGATATCAAGATGACGCGGCCATTGAGTTGCTATCTTATTTGCAAAAACAACTCACAGAAATCGAAACAGCCGCTGCACTGTATATTATTACTGAAAATGCATATGGTGACCCCATTCATTTAAATCAAAGCAGTTTAAACGGCCTTATTAAAACAGCGATATTAGAGTATCCTCGACTAAACATTCGTCAATTGGATGTTGAAAAAGGACAAGATATCTCGTCATTAATCGAGATATTAAATCATGATAGTGGCGATGCGAAAGTTCTTAAATATAAAGAAGGGAAATGGTATAGCCAAAAAATAGCTAAACAAACGGGACTGCATTTGCCCGCCGATGAGTATCGTCTCATTAAAGATGAGAGTGGTTTTATAGAAAAGCTGGTGCTGATTGAAGAAGTCGTGTTGGCGCCGGGCGATGATGAGGTGATGATTGCACCTAAAGCGGTGGGGTTAAATTTCAGAGATGTGCTGAATGCGATGAATTTATATCCTGGCGATCCAGGGCCGTTGGGCGGAGATGTGTCGGGTGTTATCACTGCAGCAGGAAAAAATGTCACTGAATATCACGTGGGTGATGAGGTCTTAGGCTGGTCGATGGGTAGCTTGGCCAGTCAAACCATCACAAAGCCTGAATTAATCATCTCTAAACCTCCTTATATGCGTTTTGCAGAAGCAGCGGGTATTCCAACGATCTTTACCACTGCTTATTTAGCGCTCATTAAACTTGCCAAATTACAAGTCAATGAAACGGTACTTATTCATGCGGGTGCGGGTGGTGTTGGATTGGCGGCAATACAAATAGCACAGTATTTAAAAGCCAATATTATTTGCACGGCAAGCAGTGATGCCAAAAGAAAATATCTGCGAAAATTAGGTGTAAAACAGGTATTTGATTCTAGAAGTATTCGTTTTAGGGACGAGATTAAAGATGTGGACGTGGTATTAAATTCATTGTCAGGCAAAGGTTTTATTGAAGCGAGCTTACATTGTTGTGCGAAGAATGCGCGATTTGTAGAGATAGGTAAAAGGGATATTTGGAGTAAGGAGCAAGTGAAGAACTTACGCCCCGATATTGAATATCATATTTTGGCAATCGATGAGATGAATACAGAGAAACCATTGCAAGAAGTGATGCGATTGTTTAACGACAAGATATTAACTCCAGTTTTTAAAACCGAGTTTCCATTAACAAAGGCAATCGATGCATTTAAATATTTGCAACAAGCCAAGCAGATAGGTAAAGTGGTCATCACCTTGCCACCCGCGCATATTCAATTTAAAGACGATGCTTATTATTTAATCACGGGTGGTTCAGGCGGTATTGGTCTTGCGGTTGCGCATTATTTAAGAGAACAGGGCGCCAAAAATATTATTTTGTCTGCCAGACATGCGCCGAAAGAACCGATGGATTTTATTTTTGAATCTTGTGATATCAGTCAAGAAAAACAAGTAAAAATGCTGATTAAAAAATATCCGATTAAAGGTGTTTTTCATGCAGCGGGCATGATTGAAGATGCGCCACTCGATAAACAAACCAAAGGATCCTTTGAGCAGGTGTTTGCAGCCAAAGCCAAAGGAGCGTGGTATTTGCATGAAGCCACAAAGAAAATCGACTTGGATTATTTTGTGTTATTTTCATCCATTGCCTCGATGAATGGTTCGCCCTCGCAAAGTAACTATGCAGTGGCCAATAGCTTTCTGGATGGGTTGGCGCAGTATAGACAACAAAAAGGTTTAAAAGCCATTAGCATCAATTGGGGACCCTGGAAAGACGTAGGCATGGCCAAGGATTTAGTGGCAACACATGAGCGGCAAGGATTAAAGCCACTGAGCAATCAAGATGCATTGGAGGCATTGACCTATGCCTTAAAACAACCCAATGCACAATTGGGCGTGATCAATGCCAATTGGCAACGCTTAAGTGAATCCCTGGCACAACCATTGTCTTGGCTAGCGTTACTCATTGAGGAAAAGCAAGACACGAGTTTTATTCAAAGTTTACAAAGCGTTGCCATTGAACAGCGCGAAGCATTGTTAAAACAAACAGTGGTGCAAGAGATTAAAAAAGTCTTGGGTCATCCTCAAACGTTGGATGAAACAAAGAGCTTTTTTGAAATGGGGATGGATTCGTTGATGATGTTAGAGCTCAGCAATCGCTTGCAACGTCTCTTTGCAGGCACGTTGGCGATCAATCAAGCCGCATTATTTGAAGTGCCCACGATCATGGGTATGGTGACGCATATTTTGGATCAATTGCGTCTGATGTCTACATCCAGTTCAACCCATTCGGCGCATATCATCGGCAGTGCGAAGAGAAATGCAGATCGTATTGTGATGAAAAATGGGCTGAAAATTATTCCCGTTTCATTCTTACAACATTATTGGTTAACCCGGCAGATATTTTCTGATATTCGTGCCGGGATGGTTGTTTCTGCATTAGAGATTGCGGGGACGATGGATGTCGATATTTTCAGATTGGCAGTGGATAAACTGGTCGAGAGGAATGAAATATTTCGTACCACTTTCTTGTATCAGGTCGATGAGCTTAAACAGGTGATCCATCATGAACTTGCCTATGCAATGAAAACAGATGTGCTGAAGAACGAAAATAAAGAAGAAGTGGACGCCCTCATTCACAAAAACATTCAGGAAATCTCCTCGGTGAAGTGTGATTTTACCAAGGGTCCCTTGCTTTATTTGACGTTAATTAATATCAATGAAGAAAGCACATTCCTGGCGATTGCCGTGCATCACTTGTGTAGCGATGCCATTTCCATGTTTTTAATTGTACAAGAATTAAATGAAATATATATGAATTTGTGTGCGGACATGCGTTATCAGCCGCCCGTCAAACCGATTCAATATGCTGATTTTTCTCTTTGGCAACATGAACAATATGCGAAAGATGCGCTGGCAGAGTATCAGAAATTTTGGCAAACATATCTGCGGGGCGCTCAGCCTTTAACACTGCCTTATTCATCTGATATAGATGAATCCAATCAAGGCGCCGGACAATATATAGAAAAAATCTTAGGGGTTGATGAAAAAGCGATTGCTGATTTTGCAAAAAATAACGAAACGACGCCTTTTGTTATTTATTTTATGAGCTTTTTAATGATGTCTGCGCATGTTTCTAAGCAAGATGACATGTTGTTATCGGTGCCTCAGTCAGGCAGAAATGTGCCAGAGTTAAAAGAGTTGATTGGATTTGTCGCCTCAACCTGCTTGATGCGATTTAAAATATCCACATCAATGCAAGTTAAAGAAGCCATTGAGTCGCTGACCAAAAACAATCAGACCGTGTCAAAATATTATATGCCTTTTGATAGGGTGAGAACATTTGATACCACACTCGATATGGGATTGAAATATAATATATTATTTGAATACATTGCCACTAAAAAAACAGCGGACAGTCTTTTCGGATTGGAGTTGAAAAACATATTTTATCCCGCCATGATCTTTGATCATGATATTATTTGGCAAGTGGAAACGGATAAAGATCATGTTTCTGCGTTGATCTCTTATTCAAAACAACGTTATGTTGAGAAAGATATTAAAGCATTTGCGCAGATGTGGAGCGCTCTTTTAGAGGGGATAATCAGTCATTCAGAGAGTTTGAGTATTGAAGATTTAATAAAAGCGACCCTGAAATAGGCGAATATATATTTGCCTGTCATGGTGTATTATGGATGATAACAGTAGAAAAATATGCGACATATTCATTATTTAAATTATACGATCTACCGATTTTCCTCGACCGCTTTACGTGTGGCGTTGCAAACTATTTTGCTACCGCTTGCGATTATGCAATTTGTTTCAGTGGAAGAAAAGGGTTTATATTTAGGGATAGTTTGCAGTATTGCCATTTTATTTGCGTTCCCATTTTTTATTTTGTCAGCATATTGGGGAGATATTTTGCCTTGGCCAGGCATTAGACGACGTTTGTTTATTGTTATCGGCGCGGTGATTGTGTTTATCTCTTTGCTACTGTTTCCGTTGGTTCATTCGCTTTTATCATTGGTGCTATACAGTATCTTTATGTTTATTGGAATTACATCCAGTGAATCTGTGCATGCGGCATTAATCGTCGATAATTTTCATGGCGCCAAAAGAGTCATTGCGGGGCAGTGGTTAAGTGGTTTTATGTTTTTAGGTATGTTGTTAGGTCCATTGATGGCCAGTGTGTTAACGCAAGCGCCCGTGTTAGCGTATATGGATGCAATGATGGGGACCGATTTTTTTGTAAAACAGCCTTTTTATTTGGTTTTTTCTAGTATTGCTGTTGTGACACTGACCTGCGCCATTTTAAATGTGGTTAACATAAGAGAAATCTCCCTTCCAAAAAAACATGCTGAATTGACGATGATAGAGGAGGTGAAAAATAAGAAATATGCTCATTTCAATTTATTTTTAATATTGTGTTGTTTCGTGTATATGGTCACCATTTCTCTTCCAAATTTTTTCTTGTTTTTCGCAAAAGATATTTTATTGTATCCTCACCCTGAAGGACTGGTTGGTGTTGCCATGGTTTTTCTAACGAGTTGTTCACTGTTGGGACTGAGGTCGACGAGTTGGAAATTTATTTATAATAAGAGTGACATTGATAAAATCCAAATGTCTATTTTAATCGTTGGCGTTAGCATCATTATCGGTATGTTTTCGGTATTGAATGTTGCGAGTTTCTTTCTTTGTGCGTGTGTTTTTGGTTTTGCTTATGGTATTTTTTACAGTGTTGCATTGGAGTTTTCACTGAAGCTTATTCCCAATCAAAAACTAAAAGGATTTTTTATGTCTTTGTCCTCAGCAACCACTTTTGTCAGTGCTGTTTTAGGGATGTTTTTTTCTGGAGTACTTCTATATGGATTTGGAAAAATATCTATAGTGTACGGGTATGTATCGATAGGTGTTTTTTATCTGTTGCTTTTATTATGTGCTTTTTTGATGTTAAAAAAACTTTCCGGGGAATTGGCTAAAGGTGAATGAAGTGATAAATGCTATACCGCGGCATGGCTGCGGTATAACGTTTGCTAAAAATACCCGTTAGTCTATTCCTTTCGTTTTCTGCGAAAGTTGGATTGCCCAGCATCCTTATCGCTCTTACGGTAATCCGCATAAACACTGCTTGTGAGTAGGAGTCGCATCTGAAATTGTAATTTATGTAACTCGTCAAACACCGCTGTCATATTGACGGTTCCCGAGCTCTCCTTATTTTGTTTCAGTTGAGCCATTGCTCTAATGGTGTCTCGTCTCGTTGTATCATCAATATTAAGGACTAATTCTGGTCTGCTATTGATGGGTACCCATCGATGATTAGCTTCACCGTTCTGAACGAATATAAAATGGGTCATGATGCTATCAAAATATTTCATTAAAAGATCCTCATTACATATTTTATTTTCATACGCAAAGAGGCAATATTCGATCGCTAAATAACACATAATACTTTCTTTTGAATGTATAACATCGCTACTATATTTTCCAAACGGCGTATGGGAGGCTCCGTTTTTTATCATGGCGTCAAAAGGTTGCGTTGAAGAGCTGTCTTTTAAAGCAAGAAATACATAGTGTAATTCAAGTAGCAATGATAAATGACTCTCAAGTTCTGCCTTTTGATTGGTTAAAAAAGTAACCAATGCGCCTGGTAAGCCATTTTTTGTAGTCAAAAATAATAATTTTTGATTAGCTAATATCTCTAAAATATCCAGCAACTTGCTTTGATACTCATCTTTGGATGAAGCACTATCATTGGACAGGGCCGCAACTAAATTTTTTTGAAACTCTTCACTCATAAATAAGTTTTTAATTTTAACCCACGTCGGCGGCATGCGCTCGCTGATTTTGCGCATGTTTTGCAGTGTACGGCGTATTTCATCAGAGGGTAATGTAAACAAAGATTGCGAGACATCGGAATTTTTACACCAAGTGGTTAAATGTCGTAGATCTTTCACGGTTTGTTCCATCACATCGCTGGCAAATTTAAACCGAAATAGTAATGCTGATGATGGATTGGTGTATGGCAGGATGTTGCTTGAACTCGTGCCTCTCGTGCTGTCACTGTCTTGGGTATGTGTTGATTGTCTATCTGATAATGAAACAGCAAGGCCCACGACATCTTTTAATAATATTTGCAATACCGCAAAAATAGCAGGTGTAAACATGTTGCGGACTTCTGTTGCATTCACAGATCCAATCAGCTCATTCGGACTTTTAATCAGCACTGAAAAATCACCAATAGAGATGACAATCAGCGTTGATTCTGCGTTATCATTGCTAGGGAATGTATAATGCGGGTCAGTTGAAAACAATTGACTGGGATTTGAGTGGATTGCAATCTGATAACCATTAATGGATGTTGCAATTTGTGGGAT
>Ga0302307_10001654_pt1 | contig 13815 bp, 20 predicted proteins | sample III_Palsa_E3_2_FD_200530 | JGI IMG/M metagenome (GOLD analysis project Ga0302307, IMG submission 200530) | Peat permafrost microbial communities from Stordalen Mire near Abisko, Sweden - III_Palsa_E3_2 | ecosystem: Environmental > Terrestrial > Soil > Palsa > Peat permafrost | place: Sweden... | reverse complement strand
CCTGGTCCCGGTCACAGCCCTCGAATTAGCCCGCCGCAAAGGGGAACTGGCGATCTGGGCGCTGCTGGAAAGTCTTGCCCGCGATCCAACGCTCACCCGCCACGGCCTACAGATTGAGTTCGGTGATCCGCTGGCGTTGTCGATACACCTCTTTTGCCTGCTGGTCCTATTGTGTGACGATTACCTGTCACTCGGAGAAGGCAGCGCAGGGATGGAGGCCACCATCAGATGCTTCTCGATCCTCACGGGGATGCCCATGGAGCTCCAGATGGTCATATGCCGCCGCGTGTTCGGCAAGGGCGGCGACATGTTCATGAGCGAGCTCCTGGAGCCGGCACTCAGACACATCGTTCTCCTCTACTGATTCATGATCCCCATTGCATAACGCCTGATTCCTGATGCCTGAGGTGTGGTGGATGATGGATGATGGATGATGGATGATGCACAAAGAACAATGATTTTATACACTTATAACGATTACTGTCACTGGGATTGAGGATTGGAGAGAAAGGTGTTGGGAAAGGATTATGACTCTTGCGCAGCGCCTGGGTTGGGCGGTGAGGGAAAAATGCCTCTGCACGGTCTCGCAGGTGCTGGCGGAAGGACTCCTAACCCCTAGGTCACTGGATGTTAACAAGCCCACGCCACCGGATGGCAGAACTGTTCTGCATACGGCGAGTTATCACGGGGCCAGTGACATCGTGGCGCTGCTGCTCGCTTACCCGGGGATTGATGTCAACATCTTGACGTGGCACGGCAACACCGCCCTGGATCTGGCATCTCTTGCGGGCGAGGGATCGGTGGTGCGGGTGCTGCTCTCCTCGAGGAAGGTTAATCTCCAGCACCGGAACCCCCGCGGGGCCACTGCTGTGTCGCACTGCGCGCGTCGTGGCCACCTGGACATCCTGCTGATGTTGCTTGCGGATGAGCGGCTCGTCTTTGACTCTGAGCCGGCCTTCTACGCGGACGTTGGGGAGCAATGCTCGCTCTCGGAGGTGGCCCTTAAGTACCACAATCCCGAGGCGGCCTCGGTCTTTGAAAGATTCGAGGCTGATCCTGCGGCGGCCAGGTTTTCGCTTAGGGTGGAGCTAAACTGGGAGAGAGAGCGCGCAGCAGTGATCTTGGCGATGGTGGTGCTGCTATGCGATTCTTCAATATAACCGGGCGTCTGCCGCTAGAACTGCAGATGGTGATGTGCAACCGATTGGCCAAATCATCATGCGATGTCATCAAGACAGTGAACGTCGAGCTTGGTCTTCGCTTCGCTATTCAACAGTTTCTTTCATGATCGTGGAGTGTTGCAAAAATAAAGATATTGTCTGCGGAGATCGATGTCATATAGCACCTCGTTGATTTGTGTCATAATAATCTTCTATTTCTTCTTGATTCTTACGGAGGATGATGGCACAGTTCTGGAGCCTGCTGAACGCTGTGAACTTTAGGGATCACGAGGCAGTGTCGCGGATATTGCGGGAGGGGCAGCAGGCGCCCGACACACTCAACGTGAACCAGCAGCACCCTGAATACAGGACCACAGCGCTGCACATGGCCTGCCTCGCTTATCACGTGGGTATCTGCGCCTTGCTGCTGGCATACCCGGGGATTGATGTTAACGTGAAGACCTGGCTGGGCGTGACCCCGCTCACGATCGCGTGCACTGTGGACCACTACGACATGGCGCGGATGCTGATCGAGACTCCGGGAATTGACTTGCAGCAGAAAGACCGCGACGGCGCCACCGCCGTCTGGACTTGCGCCCGGATTAGCTCCCCCACTATCTTGCGCCTGCTGCTGGCTGACGAGCGTCTTGCTTACGATCCCTCACCTGTCTACTACGAGGACGTCCAACGGGAGGTGAGCCCTATTGAGGTCGCCAAGTGCAACATGAATCATCAGTGCATCGCCTTACTGCAGAAATTTGAAGTGGACCCGGCATCGACAAGGTTCTGGCTAAGACTGGAGCTCTCCCGTAGCGAGGAGTGCGCCGCCGTCGTCTTCTCGCTCGTGGTGCTTCTCTGAGTTGACTACCTCTCAGTGGGCCCCTTTTCGGGCCGCGTCCAGGGTGCCGGAGATGGAAGAGCGCGCTACCTTGAGTTGATGACGAGGCTGCCTCTGAACCTGCAGATGATAGCGAGTCTGCGAACAGCAGGCTCTTCTCGCCCAATCATCAAGGCCGCGAACATCGAACTCGCGCTTCGGCACCTCGTCCAGGAGATACCCCTGCCCTTCGATGACTTGAATCAGTAATGCTCATAAATGGACGATATCTTACTCTTGATTTTGATATTGAAAGTTACTTCTTTGTGTTTTGGCCTCTCTTCGCCTCTCTTCGCCTCTGCTGTTCTGCTGCTGCGGCCGAATAACCAAGAATGTTGTCACCAGCGATGCTTGAGGCGATGTATGATTTGAATGCGGCGGCCGTGGAGGCACTGCTCGACACTGGCCGGGATTCAGTCCCCGATGACGAGACCGACCCCTCATGTTTTATAACGGCGCTCCATATCGCGGCCTATATAAATGACGCCGAAATTTGTCAAATACTTCTCGCCCGATCCGAAGTGGATGTGAACGCGCGGACTCCGTCAGGGGATACCCCACTGCACCTCGGGTGCTTGAGGAACTCGATGGAGGTCGTCGACCTGTTACTGCGGGACCCTCGGGTACAAGCGGACGCTGTGCAGAACACTGGCTGCACGCCACTGCTGGATGCCGTTGGCAAGCGCCACCCGGGCATTGTGACGGCGCTAATAATATCGGGAAAGGATCTGGTCCCTTGGAGGGCCGGGTTTGTTCAGGGTACGGGCCCGGTACACACACCCCTTTCGCTGGCGCAGGACCGGTCGTGGACGGAGATGTCCGCGCTGCTGACGAGCTTTGAGCATGATCCCTGCGGGACCAGACATTCCCTGCGCCTAACAATTGGCGATCCCCTGGCTCTGGCCGCGGAACTCTGTGCCTTGGTCGTGATGCTCAGCGATGGCTTCTTCCTGCTGACGAGGCCGGAAATGCTCTTTGGCGTGCGCTTGCCAATGGCGTCGCGGTTCCTGGCGATCACTGAGAGGCTACCCCTGGAGCTCCAGGTGGTCATGTCTCTGCGCTCGCAGCGCATGGCGGACGACCACCTGTCATCTAAGCTCCTTGAGCTAGCCTTTCGGCATATCGCCTCACAAACGTGACACTTCGCGAAGTCTGTTTGGTTTCTCTGAGAATGTGATGTCAACTGACAATAAATTCAGAGGTATTTTATTGTTTGCGGCATGACACAGCCGAAAATCACAAAATGACACATCTTCTTGCTTTCTGGGTCGCCTGGGTCGCCTGGGTCGCCTGAGTGTCACGGCCAGATGGTTCGAGGGGCGTGGCCTGACGGACACTTGGAATGCGATTGACACCAGGGGTCAGCGTGGTGAATCGGACCTGAGCCTGTGATGACGGCAGTGCACAGGATGACGACTGCGTCGATGATGACTGGTTTGATGATGATTGGGTTGATGATGATTGGGTTAAAGGAGCCAGGGAGCGCACCTGGAGGGCCTTTGCATCGGCGCGCTGTCGCTCCATCTGGGAGTCCCAGTAGGCCTCTTGGTACGCTGCGTTAATGAATCTGTCCACCATGACTTACAATGCGAGGCAAAGAGTACTAATCTTCTCGCAGGAGGAAGAGGGAGAAAGCGAAGGATGCGACAGATTCGACATCGAGTTATTTATTGGGGTGCTGCTTGATCGGAGAAAAATCGTGCCAGATCACGCAACGCGCCCTCGAAATCCTTGATTGCGATGTGATCACAACCAAGATCGAAAAGTCGCAGGCAGGTCACCATCTGGAGCTCCATCGGCAGCCCGCCGAGCATCACCAGGAACCGCCTGATCTTGGCATCATCATAACCCCCAACATCACCCTCATCGTCACCCTCATCATTATTAGCAGGTTGATGACGCGATAATATCACAAAGAAATCGCAGAAGAGGACGACGAGGGCGAAAAGTTCGGCGGCGCAGGTATCAGGGTAGCGGGCGCGGAAACGGACGGCATGGCGTGTCGCCATGGGGTCGGCGATGTAGGCCGAAAGCAGGATGTCCACCCCCGGCACCACCTTGCTCGCAATGGACAGGGGAGTGACGTAGGTCAGAGGATCAGACTCGTAGCACCGGCCCATGACATTGTGGCAGAGACCCCTGGAATGAGCTATCATCTCGCGGAGCAAGCCCAGGGCGCCATTTGCACAAACGTCCCACAGCATAGTGCGACCAATGGAGTCTGGCGCATCAAAGTCCATGCCGCCATGCCTGACAAACATCTTGAAAATGCTGATCTGCCCGTCGTAGAAAATTCTGCGGTATGCGGGGGTGCCCCGATCGTCCCTCACATTGCCATCAATCAGAGGATGAGCCAGCAAGAGCTCGACAATGGCGGGCCGCCAGAAGGAGACCGCAAGATGAAGCGCCGTGTATCCGTAGACGTCTGTGGAGTTCACATCGACCTGCGGCAGAAGACAGGCCACCCTCTCAACATTACCCGAAGCCGCCGCAGACAAAAAGGAGCTTTCCAGGTCTGCCATCCTTCATCCAGGGAAATATGGCAGGCAAGGTCTCATGATATTCCATCATCTTGCAATCACCTTCGCGCGTCGTTTTTCCCCTGCGAGATTGGGCCCCCAACAAACAGGATATGATCAGGACCAACATCGTGAACTTATCCTCCACCAGTCGTTCTCAAGATCATCGTGATCATCGTGATCATCCTGCTCATCGTGATCGTCGTGATCATAGCGATCATCCTGCTCATAGTGATGATCGTAATCAGATGAAATGTCTGTGATGGTGAAGATGATTTATTTGGCTGCAAAGAAATGGGCAAGATCACGAAATGCACCCTCAGCATCATTTGTCTTGATGTTGTCCTGGGCTTGCTCGACAGCGCGCAGACACAGAATCATCTGCAGTTCAAGCGGGATTCTCCGGGCAACCATCAGAAATCGACAAGCCAGATGACCATGATCACGATCACGATCATCATCGTCATCATCATCAGGGTCTGGCGGACTCCGGAGGAAGTCATCGGCCAGAAGGACGATCAGGCCAAAAAGATCGAAGGCGCGGGAGTCTGCATAGCGGAGCTCGACCCTCGTCGCATGTCGAACCCGCAGTGGATCAGCGATATACGATTCAAGAAGCTCTGCCGCATCGGGGTTATACACCATGGCCATCTGCAGCGGCGTCTGCCAGAGATCTTCATAGGTCTTGCCCCGCACATTGAAGCAGAGGCCCCTTGAAAGGGCGATCATGCTATGAAGCATTCGTGATCCTCTGGTGTAGCAGGCATACCAGAGCGGAGTCCGGCCGAGGTTGGTGCGGGCATCAAAGTCGACGTCAGGGTGCCGCAGGAAGAGGTGGAATATATCTGTTGCGCAATAGTGGCAGGCCTTGTGCAGCGGTGTCTGGCCATTCGAGGCCCTGCGGTTCACATCGATTCCAGGGTGAGCGAGAAGCAGTCTGACGATGTCGGTCTTCCAGTTGCGGGTGGCGAAGTGGAGGGCGGTGCGGCCATCAATATCAGCACAGTTGACATCCACCTCGTTCAGCAGGGCCACAACAACCCCGGCATCACCTTCGGCAGCAGCGCGCAAGAATCGTATCTCAACCGCGGTCGGTAAAATCGGCCAGGTCGGCAAGGTCTCCAGGATCTCGGTCTCCATTCTCTCATCCGCAGAAGCTCAAAAAGAGGATAATTGAATTCCGATGATCAATGATCTGCGTCACATTGAAAAATGTGTAATCAAAGGTTATCTCGCATCGATGAATGGAGAAGAAATTGACATCTTACGATTCAACAATGTCAGAACATTGATTATCCTGATCAGAGAACAGTCTATCTTGATACCATGATCTCTGATTCTCTTTGATCTTGCCTTTTATCTGTGAAGTGATCAGTCGATACATCGCCTGCGTCTTTGTCACCCCTCTTTTTCAGGTTCGTTAGGTTATGTTTGTGATTTCACAGCAGTATCAGTTATATCCATAATGAATATCTCTGATCATCTCATGATAATCTTGAATAGGGAAGCTTTCAAGATACCGTCCCTGATGACAGGATAATGGGAATGAGCAATGAGGCGGATAGTGTTTAACGAATTTGAGCGTCTGCAATTGCTGGAGGAGACCCGAAGAAACGGAAATGGTGAGGAAAATGTGTCCGCCGGCCCTGTGCACCGCAATTTATGCTGGCGATGTGGCGGAGGTGCAGAGATTGCTTGAAACGGGGATCGACATTGACGCTGACCGTGTCGCGGATATTTCCGTGCTATCGGCGCTTCATTTTGCCGTGTGGGTGGACAACCCGGACATCTGTCGTCTGCTGCTCAGGCACCCGCAGGTGGATGTTAACGTGCCCAGTTCGATGGGGAATACGCCGCTCCATTTTGCGTGCGGTAGTAAGAACTCACTGAAGGTTCTTGGACTGCTGCTTGGTGATCCAAGGGTTCAGGCCGACGTTGTACAGCAGCACGGCCGCACGCCGCTGCTTGAGGCTGTCCGCAATCGCCACATGGAGGTCGTCAAGGCGCTCCTGCTGTCGGGGAAGCCCCTGGGCCTCCATAAGGCCGGCAGGAACGAGAGTGCGATTGGGCCAGTGTACACGCCCCTGGCCCTCGCGCGCTACCTGAAGATGGTGAACATGGTGGACCTTCTCACGAGCTTCGAGGTCGATCCTGCCGGCACCCGACACTCCCTGCGCCTGGCTGTCAACGACCCGCTGACGCTGGCAGTGGAGGTCTCTGCCCTCGCCGTGATGCTGAGCGATGGCTTCTTCAGCCTGTCTGGGTCGGTGCTCTTCCTCGGCGTGAAGCTCCCTGTGGCCACGCGCTCTACGCCGCACCGCTTCTTTGGCGTGATGCAGAGATTGCCGATGGAGCTTCAGATGTTCTTGTCACTGCGCTCCCAGGGCCTGGCGGCGGATGTCATTATGCCCGGGCTCCTTGAACCTGTTTTTCGTCGTCTTGCATCATCATCGCCTCGATAATAAAATCACGATATCAATTCTCTTCCCATCTTCATCTTGAGCAATTTTGATCAGAGCATTGTCCCTGCCACAGTGATCGCATTCATCGCAAATTAGTGGAAACTCTGGGTGAGGGCTGCATTTAGGCTGATATAAGGCGGTTTTAAATGCCGATGGGCTGCTAGCGTGGGCAATACCCCGAATCAGTGTTTTTTCATCTTGTGGCTACGATGGCGGAGAAGATTACGAGGACAGTGCGATGAGACAAATTTAGGTTCCGAGATACATGATGTGTATACTTCCGGCTGAAATGTTGATGAAGGCGGCGCTGCTGTTGTTGAGGAAACTGACAAGGAAGGCCCCCGCCCCAGGTCCCACATTATTGACCAAGAAGTTGGCCGTCACGTTCACCTGCGTTGCCCACACATCGGCGACCCCTGACCCATCTAGGCCGTACTTCCACATCACCGGCAGGGTTATACTCTCGGGATAGGATGGACTGGTAGAAAAGATGCCGACGGTGCAGGTGGATGTTGTCTCATCCCCTGTGCCTAAGTTGACGGCGCCGGCGATGACGACCATGACCATGTAATTACCCACCGCCGCCAAATTGACGAGGGCCCCACCGCCAGTAAATGTGATTGGCCCTCCGTTGTGGACATTCTCCCAGGCGATGTTGTTCCCGGCTCCGGGACCAAACAGTTGACTGGGAACCCCAAAACCTGCCGCGGCGGGAACCGAAGACGATCCGGGTGGTCCAGTTACCCCGGTAGATCCAGTACCACCGGTGGGGCCTGCAACGCCAGGGTCTCCAGTAACTCCCGTCGGCCCAGTTGCTCCGGTGGTCCCCAGATCGCCGTCAGCACCAGTGACACCAGTGGCACCAGTGGCGCCAGTGGCGCCAGTCTCGCCAACGGTCCCTGGATCGCCGTCAGCGCCAGTGGCTCCAGAGGCACCTGTCGCCCCAGTCACCCCAGTCACCCCTGTCTGCCCTGTCTGCCCTGTCTCCCCGATGTCACCTGTTGCACTGTCAACCCCTGTTGGTCCGATGGCTCCTGTTGGACCTGTCGTGCCGGTAAAGCCTCTTGCCCCAATGGGTCCCACTGGGCCGAGGGGCCCACGCGGTCCCGGGAGACAAAGAATTCCAGTATTGGAGACTCCACAAGGTGACGAGCAGGTGGAAAATGCGCAGGTCTGTGCGATTGGCCTTCCCTGGCATCCCGGACAGGACGGATTACCACATTTCTGGCACCCCATGTATTCTCACTCTCTCGAATGTTGATGAACTGCTCACTTCACAATACTTTACAACCAAGAGGAACAATTTGGTTCTTTAATGATGTCTGGGGCCGAGTTTACGAGGTCCCGAACAGGGGCCTTCATCCATCAGGACAAATCACGGAGCATTATGTCCGCTGAAACACGCAGTGTTAAAGGTGGATGTATACAGACTATCCCCGAGAAACCTGAAATGACGCTGAACTTTGCGACCCCGTCGCCGCCATCGGGTTACGGTCCGATATGTCATCAGTTGAGGACTGATCGCTCCCACTGCAACGGGCGATTGCAATTGCAATCAGTGTCATCCCGGGGGCCATAAAACTTTGTGACAGATCGATCACTTTCTGCGTCTGACCGCTGATATCGTGCCAGCCTCAGCATCCGATGTTGATCGCTATATCCGAGCATATCTCCGTGAATAACATCTAGATATACGAAAATGTGATTTATTATGGAACTATCACTGATATCTACGTTGCAGTGGATCAATAAGTAGCCCTCTTCCGATGTGCCTTTTCATCCCCTCTTCTCACTGTCCTCGCTGCCCTCACTGTTTTGATCGTCTCTTCTCATCACGTATTAGTAGCATGGCGTGTTTGGTGCTGTATCGTAACAATGTGCTTCCGGAGGGATACGCCGCGCGAACGCTTGCCGCGATGCAGATCGGGGATGGCAGCACGCCGGTGATCGCCGTGCCATTCACCGCTGCCGACGAGGCCAAACCCGTCACCTTCATTGTAAACTATCTTTCATGCACCCTTGGGCTGGGTAAGGTGAGCCAGATCGTGGTCCTTGGCGGGTACTTTGGCAATCGCCTGGAAGGTCTCTCCAAGTTCATCTCCGATGACTGCCACGTGGTGGTCATCCGCGGCTCAGATGACGGCCCGGAGTGTGTGCCTGCCGCCCCCATCAGAACCCTGTCCCCCACCGAAAAACTGGAGGGTCCGATGCATCTCGCCTTCAAGTACTTCTGTGTCTTCATGTCCGTAATGGCGGATCCTGTCAAAGCAAAGATCATTGGTCTTCTGTCCCAGTACCACTACGGCGCCGCCGATGCCCAGTCGCTGGCTTTCCACTACGGGCTACGCCGAGGTGAGGACGAGACTGTTCATTTGCAGAACCTGCTGGCTCTCTCCTCTCTTGAGGAGATCGCGCGCTGCACCGCTGACGGTGAGGAGCGGCGCACTCAGAACGCGCCCACTGTTGCTGCGCGCTGCAAGCAGGCTCTTGAGATGACGATCTCCGGTTTGAGGGTCCTTTCCGCCTTTGGCGACAGTCCCATCCTGGACACCCTGATGGAGCTCGCTCGGCAATCTCCGTCGGGCGTGGCCATCCTCCTCAGGTACAACTTCGTCCAGGGGAAGACCTTCGCCAGCGTCATGTCTTCTGGCCTTGGCGGGGTCGAGGGACTGGACGCTCCTAGCGCCGCCAAGGTTTTGCGGTGTGCCCTGGAGAACGCCAAACGTGGTCTGCTCCGCCAAGGCCCTGCTCCTGTTCATGTCAGTGGGGGTGGCTCTGCTTACCTGGCCGGCGGCAACATCGACTCCCTTCTCTTCCCCGCTTCCTTTTGTGACCCGGACCTCTGATTGGGGTGTGACGCAGTTTGAAGATGGCGATGGATGTGAAAGCAAAATATTGCGATGTTGAAATAGTTTTTCTGAGCTTGATTGATAAACTTGGAAGAATGAGTCATGTTTCGTTCACCCCCTTGGAGGTGACCCGGCGGCCAGCCGATTGCGGAGGGCACTGTTGTCCCCGAAGACTGGGAGGGGTGAGGTGCGAGCTCACCGGCTGCGTGCGCCGCAGGTGGGCGGAGGAAGAGGACGTGCTGGATCGGCGAACCCCGGGCCGCGCCTCCGGCGTCTACCCAAGTCATGGGCCTGAGTGTCGCATCTGCACCCCCAGCGACCCAAAGGCAGGCAGAGCTACAAGGTGCAACACCGTGGGCTGTCCGACAAGAAAGAGGCTGCAGGACGCCGAGCGCGACGCTGCGCAAATCCGCTTCCTCGCCAGCACTACATCACCGTCAGGGCAGAAGATCGAATCATGCTTCTACTGATCGTCGATCCAAGAAGAAAAATCATTGTTTTTGACCTGCAACATGAGACAAATGGAGAATCCGGAAATCTTCATCTCAGGGTGAACCAGTGGGAGAGATCGCGGAATGCCCCCTCGGCGTCACTAACAGTGATATCATCTTGGGAGAGGCCAAACAATCGCAACGCTGCCGTCTTGACCAGTTCCATAGGTAGTCTTCGCACCACGGAGAAGAAGCGGCGGGCCTTTTTCGGCGAGCGTCGGGGCAGAGCGCAATAGGAATCGGCATTAAAAATGGCAAGCGCAAAGAGGTCGCATGCCCGCGCATCGGGATAGAACAAGGCAAGTCTTGCGCTGTGCCGCGCCCGCAGCGGATCAAGGCTATACGATTCAAGGAGCTCGACCAGGGCGTGGTGGTAGAAGTGGGCCGCGATCCTCAGCGGCGTCGAGGGGGCTAGGTCCTCATGCGGGTTTCTGCACATCACATCGAGCCGCAGTCCTCTGCCGTGAGCGATCATCTCCTGCACGATCATGATGCTCCCGCTGCTGCACGCATACCAAAGCGGCGTCGGGGCGAGGAGACTCCCAGCCTCGAGGTCAAGCTCTGGACGCGCCAGCAGGAGGCGGAAAATGTGCAGCGTGCCACAATTGCAGAGCAAAGCGGCCGGGGAAAGGCCATCAGCGTACGCGAGATTGACATCAAGGTTGGGACTCTCAAGAAGCGCCCGCACGACCTCTAGGCGGCCTGCGGAGCACGCCCACAACAGGGCCGTACTCCCAAACTGGTCGCGGTGGTTCACGTCCACAACCGGCAGCAGCAAGCGGACCTGGCGCGCATCACCGTGTGCGGCAGCGTGGAGAAACAAGACCTCGAGAGACGGGGGGTCATTCATCGCCACCCCTTATGTTCTGAAAATGCACTGGATCGGGAGGGCTCAGAGTCAATTTTTCAGAAGAAAAGACAAGGTATCATGTGGTGCGCAGAGAGAAGAGATCACTCATCAGAGATCATCCGGCATTTGATCTGCTGTCATCACTTTGGGTGATAACCGGGCGTCACTCGATTTCACCGCGATAGAGCAGTTCGGCGGCAAGGGCCTCGCACACGTCGGGCTTGGGCTTCCCTGCGACCGCAAGACCCAGTTGCCGCGCCCACGTGAGGAGTTCATCCTTGGAATTATCGGCGTACAGTTCAACGCACAGTCTATGGAATCGCTGGCGCGGCGACTCAACGCGACGCCCAAATGACTCCACCAGGTTCACAAATCGCCCTTCACTCACGTCGGCGAGACCACCGCCAGCAGCGACACCATTAACTGTTCTTGGGGGGAGGGAGAACTTGACAGCGCAGGTCTGGATGTTGATCCTCGGGAGGCTGCTGACGGCCTCGGGGAAGAACGGGAAGGCGATAAATTGCTGAGGCAACACCCCGGGGAGCACCCGGCCGCGAAAGGCCAGAACCTGCTGCTGCTGATCTTGCGTCCAATTCAGGGTTGGATTCTGGGTCGGATATTGGGGCGGATTTTGGAGCGGATTTTGGGGTCTGGTCTTGGTGGCAGCGCCGCTGGTCGCGAGGAAGTGGAGCATGAACGTCCCATCCTGGTCCCGGGCGTCGCCCAACTCTAGGGCACCTTGCGCAGCCCAGAGCAAGCCCTTGCTGTCTACGTGGCCTGTGGTGTCATCACACCGATGAAGCCTGATATCGCTTACATATACTTTCATCATCCGCAATTCGTTCTCCGCAAGATGTTCCTCGTTTTATTGATATCTTCACGGAAAGGGTGACCATCCGGGAAAGGGATACAATGTGACTCTTTAACTTTTGATCAGCATAGGAGGAAACGTAGGCCGAGCTCAAAGTCATCGCTGAGGATGATGGTCTTTGCAGAACCTTGCAGGCGCTGGCACAGCATCATCACCAACTCGAGGGGCAGTTTCCCGGCGAGGTCAAAGAGTCGCCCCCAACAATCGGCGGCAGGCGTCAAGGTGAAGTAGTCGTCACTGATCATCACCGCCGCAGCATACAGGACGGGAGAGAGCGGAAGAGGGTAGATCAGCGTCCGAGATGTGTCAGCCAGACCAAGGTCCGCGTTCCTGAACACCTGTCTCAGAAGATGGCTGTCGACCGTGAGACGCAAGTGCCCAAATTGCAGGCTGACTCGCACCAGCGACTGCACGCCAGGCCGGTCCTCCTCGTTGGCGGCACGACCAACCGCCTCGTAGACAGCCATTTCCACCTCATGACCCCACGCCGTGCCCAGCAAGTGAGGCATGAAGTGAGAGCTCACCAGCAGCAACCCGTGGTATCCTTCCCGCAGGGCGTCCAGCAACATCGCAGTCAGATCAAGACTGCGCAAATGCGCGAGCAGAAATCTGACGAAGAGTTGAAGTCTTGCCTGCACTTTATCAGCCAGCAAGGCCTGGACATCAGAATGCGCCAGCCGTTGGAGGGGATCACCAGGCAGCAGCGCATCCAGATCATGGAGAATGAGAGGCCTGGGAACTAAAGAATTGAAACTGCTGCCCCAGGACTCCAGGCGCGGCCAGATGGTGACCTTCGAGATTTCGAGCGAAACGCGGAAGAGGCTCTCATCAGGCAGGGAGAGCCTTCCAAATGACTGCTCCAGACGCGCCCCGAGCGTCTCGCAGGCGTCCAGGAGTTGCTGGTGGAGGGGCGAGGTGACATCCCGCCCAAAAACCACCAAAAACGGGCTGTCGTACACAAGCAGCCCCTGCCATCCGACGATGAGCGCGCGGTGGAGCCTCCCGATTAGCGCATCGATATCCGACAACGCGGCAACGGCTGCGGCGACCGCCTCAATCAATCTAGAGGTGAAGTTCTCCCTGGCCAGACCATGCAACTCCTCGGCGGTTAACACTTCGAGGGAAATCGCATCGTCGCAGTCGAAGGTAAAAAAATTGCTGGGCTCGTCCTCACCCGGAGCAGAGGCCTCACGGGGCCGGACACCGAGGCGCATTATAGGCATCTTGGTGGACTCCGGGGGCAGCACACCCTCGAGGATGTTCCACCGGGTGTAGAGGCGAAATGGACTCGCCCTGCTGTTAAAACGCACTACGTCACCCGCAGGATTTCCCTCATCCCAGGCCCTGGGATCGCCCCCAACTATCCCATGAAGAAGGGCGCCAACCGCCGCCTCCAACACCGTCTGCCACTCGGGGATCCTGAGTGAGGTCTGCAGGGCCAAGAACTCGGAGAAAATTGGCAGGGTGACCCCGCAGTAACCCCGCCTCAGGGCAAAGCGAAGCAGGGCTCGGCAGGACACCTGAAAGCGCTCGTCCTCCAGCAGCGCACACGTCCTGCGGAATTCAGTCTCCAATTTGATCATCGAACGCTCGTTCAGCAACTGGAGGATCACTCCCTGTGACAACTGACCATCACCGCACCCAGACATCGTCCAATATCTCTCTCCCTTCGCTGTTTGGAGGCCACCACTGGAGCAGGAGATCTTCTACAATTGACGTCGCCATCTCCACCCCTC
>Ga0302307_10001652_pt1 | contig 13822 bp, 9 predicted proteins | sample III_Palsa_E3_2_FD_200530 | JGI IMG/M metagenome (GOLD analysis project Ga0302307, IMG submission 200530) | Peat permafrost microbial communities from Stordalen Mire near Abisko, Sweden - III_Palsa_E3_2 | ecosystem: Environmental > Terrestrial > Soil > Palsa > Peat permafrost | place: Sweden... | reverse complement strand
GATGGCCGTTCTCTCTGCAATGCAGCACGGCGGGCCTGCGCCAAGGATTTTCCTGGACTACATCGGTCAGACAATCCTTACACATGCCACTTACGTATATGGCGGAACTCCGCCTTCTCGAGATCTGCCGCGAGGGAACCTTGCGCCCTGGCAAACGCGACGCGCGAAAGAGTTCCTGAGCGCGAACCTGTATGCTGATATTTCCCTGGCTTCTGTAGCGACCGAATGCAATCTATCGGTGAGCCACTTCGCCCATGCCTTTCGACGGACCTTCGGGCGGTCCCCGCATCGATGCAGTACAAAATCTTCTGCTTACCTCACAATTGACACTCGCAGAAGTCGCGAGCAAATGTGGTTTCGCCGATCAACCCGCTCTCAACAGGTGCTTCAAGCGAGTGCTGGGAGAGAGTCCGGGCAAGTGGCGCAAGAGCAGAAAAGGCCATCAATAAGCAGTTTCCGCCAAGACCCACCCTGCTGATCACTTCTACGATTGGAATGCATATCGATCGATTGAAGATCTTGAGATGCATTCTTCCGTAAGGAGACAGACATGTTCCAATTGGCCGCCACCGCTACGCTTGCAGCTTGGCTCGCTGTTTTCGCACAAATGAATATGAAGCCTTCAGGCCATGCCTCCACTGACAGGGAGAAAATTGCGGATGCTCTGAGAGCAGGACCGCCGTTTATCACCAAGGACGCCGCCATTGCAGACTGGCCAGCCAATCCAAAGGCGCCAAACGCTGAATACCGGGTTCTGCGAGCCGGCAAGAGCGACTGGACATGCCTACCCGGAATCCCAGGATATCCCCACGACGAACCAATGTGTCTGGATAGGACGTCGATGCAGTGGATCAAGGACAGCCTGGCCGAACGGCCCGTACACATTGATCAGATCGGCGTCATGTACATGTTTTCGGGTGCGTGGGTTCCGGACCTGCATGGAATATCCCAGAGTGCCGATCACACCTACCACGTGGGACCTCACGCAATGATCATCACGCCTCACAACGAAGATCTCGCAAAGTTCAATCGCGACGGTTCTACAGGTCAGATTTACATCTCGCACCTGCCCGGCCACTCTGAGCTTTACCTGATCATTCCCTTCAAAGACTGGCCTCAACAATAGCGGAAGTACAACGCTGACCGTGCCAAGGGATCATTCCTGTGTGAGAACTTTTCCGGTCTTATCGAGAATGTACGGCTTGGCGTCGGGATGAGCAAAGTCAAACATGCCGTTGAGAGAGCCGGCGATCGTGTCGAACGAACCACCACCGACACGCTCTCCGTTGAGAAAGGTGTCTTCAATGAAGCGCAGGACCGAAGTCTGATCGGTCAGGCTGTGGTCGACGTAATTGCGCCGTGCGTACGGGGAGATAACCAGCAGCGGCAGGCGTGGACCGTAGCCGCATCGGCCCTGTGCATGGTCGACTGCCGGTCCAGCAAGGGCAGTCGCACCGTCTCCGCACTGGCCGGGCGCGGTTAGGCCATCCGCTTTGCTAGTGGACTGGTTGGCAATGGGCCCCATCTGATGGTCATACCAGCCGTCGGAGTCGTCATACGCCACAATCACGGCTGTGTTTTTCCATTCCGGCCGGCGTTCAAGGAAGTTGATTACCGTGACGAGCCAGTCCTGCTCATCCAACGGGTCGGAATAGCCGGCGTGCGCGTCCTGAAAGCCGGGCGCTTTCAGGAAACCGACCGCCGGGAAATTGCCGGCCTTTACGGCGGCGAAAAAATCCTCGGTGTCGTACTGGTGATTCGCACCGTCTCCATTGCGGCCAGTCATTCCTACCGAGGTTGGACGGGTGTGGCGCAGGTTGGCAGTCGAAGTGTAGTACTGGAAAGGCTCGTGGTGGGGAATGTAATCCGGCGGAGATTGCTGGACGATTCTTGAGTAGGTGCTGCGTAGGCAACCCTTGGTTCCGTTGCTGTTTGTCCTGGTTAAATCGAAGCCCGCTTCAAACCATCCCCAACTCACGCCGTGCTTGCTAAGCATCTGCCCGATGTTGTTTCCGGTGTAGTGTATTTGCCCCCATGCGGTGTTGGAGCAGACGTCCCCGATGGGATCCGCGTCATCCACTTCGGTATAGGTGCCGTTTCCTGCGGCGACGAGAAAACTTGCTGCGTTGATCTGGTCGGTCACTCCGTTGGTTTGGCCGGAGATCAACTCGATCGCTCCCTGGGTGGACTGGCCGAAGGTGGATGCGTACGAATTGTCGCTCAAGGCATAGCGTTGGGCGTAGTTCCAGAGCGCCGTCACGGTGTTGCCGTCGAAGTAGGCCATCACCAATCCCTTGGTCTGATGGGCATACGCTGACGGCGTGCCGCGCAGGCTCTGCGGATAAAACTTCTGGGTGGCAGGAGCGGGCAACCCGGTGTACTGCGGGAAGGAGTCCATCAACCCGCCGTGGAAGGCCTGTTGTTCTTCCGTGTAGCCGTGATTCTGGTCCGCCGTGGCGGCTTGCGCGGGGCCCAGACGAAAGGGATTGGCGGCAAAGGTGTGATTTATTTTTGTGTTCAGAAAATTGGGGTTGCGCTCCAGCAGCATGGGCGTGAGGCCGTTCACGGCCGGGGTACCCGGGCGCGGCTGGAACGGAGTTTCGCCGCGAGGGTTGAGAGCGTTGGGGTAGGTGGCGAAGTAGTGATCGAACGAAACGTTCTCGTCGAAGATCACCACAATGTGTTGGATCGGGTTTGTCGTCTGCGCTCGCGCTTCAGTACCCACGCCAACAAGAACCGTTGCCGTCAACAAAAGCAACGTCTTTATCATGGCCTGCGGCACTCGAAGTTTGCAGCATCGTTGGTTTCGCCTGTTCCTTTGTACTTTGCTATTTGCGGATAAGGGCACAGAGGCCTGGTCAGGAGAACTTTCGAGTCGGCCGAATATTTTGTGCCAATAACTTTTTCGCTGGGGACATCCTTCTCTACCCAATCGACCAGCGCATCGAACACTCCGTATTTAGCGCCGCCAGAGGTGGAAATGCCCAGCTGTCCAAAGGCAGCGGGACCAGGGCCACCGGCGCAGTGTTCCATGCCCGGCACCATGTAGAGCTGCATAAAGCCGGCGGTTTCCTTCTCGCCCACTGCTTTCTGTACGTCCTTGTAATAAGCGATGCTGTTCCAGGGTGAAATCGCAGGATCGTTCCAACCGTGATACATAATGAGCTTGCCTCCGCGTGCGCGAAAGCGGCTTAGATCAGGATTGGTTGAATCCAAAGCGGCGGCGGTTTTTTGCGTTGCTTGTCGCAGCGAAGCAGCTACATCCGCCGTCAATGTATTCCACTTGGGATCTTCGGTCACCATGTAGCGAAAGTAGTTTTGTACATACTGAAGACCAGAGCCGGAACCCGGACCCTGTCCGACAATCCACGATCCCCAGGATTCCTCATCGCCCATGGCAAATCCTGGAAACAGGGAAGTGCCGGCATAGTAGGCTTTCAGCGAACTAACCTGCGGCTGAGTCAGGCAATCCAGCGAATCCGCGCCCTTACACAGCAGAACCGCGGGAGCGAAGTGACATTTCTCCGGGTCATTTACAAAGCCGTCTTTGACACCATCGGAAGCGTCGCAGGCAGCGAGCGCAGCCTTCTGAATGGCCGGCAGCTTCATGCTCGAGATGTACCCTCGCGGGTCGCCGATGGTGGATTGGGCAGTGCTGACGCCCGAGGTCAGCATGCGGCTCCAGGCGTTGGCGGGTGCGCCCGCCAGGATTCCGTCATAGTCGTCGGGGAACCGCTGCGCTTCCATCAGTGCTTCGCGGCCTCCGTCCGAACAGGAATCGAAGTAGGCTTTGGAGGCGGTCTTGCCATAGTAGGCTTTGACCACATCCTTCGCCCGTTCGGCGGTCAGGTGGACGGCCCGCCAGCCGAAGTCGGTAATTTTCTCTGGATGGCCGAAGGCCCAGCTGGCATCCTCTCCCTCCGCCTGGTGACCTGCATCGGAGCCGGAAGTTGCGAAGCCGCGGCGTAGATTGCCGCCAAGCTCCTGGTACCCGATGGAGCCGGCAAAGCCACCATTCCCCACGCCCAGGATGCGCTGGTTCCAATCCTTTTCCGGCAGCCAGACTTCGAAACGGATTTGAGAATCTGTAGTAGGGTGCAGAATTCCGGTGACCCGGCAGAAGGGCGGCAGGTCGTGCAGGGGCTTGTCGATGCCGGGTCCACTCAGGTCGCCGCTAGTGACCTGCTCGGCCAAAGTGATGATCGTGTCTGGCAGGCTGAGTTGCTTAAGTGCACCGCAGTCGGCGGCGTGGAGGGTGGTGGTTGCGGCAAGCAGTCCCAGCAGACCGGAGCAGATCCCGTGTATTGGTTTCATCGCTGTGATTGTAGCTCGATCGTCGCATGTGATTAGCCCGGAAAACCCAGGTCTCAAACGCGAGACCTGGGCCACCCACTCGGGGTGACAGAGCTAGGGCGGAGGAGCTACCACCGGCTACTCCGCACAGACTGCAGATCCCTCCACTGCGCTACGCTTCGGTCGGGATGACAAGGGGAGGGCGGTTACTTTCCGGATTCGAAAAGAGTAGCCTGCGCGGGCGCTTCTTCGGGTTCACGAAAATTACTCAGGCCCACTCCGACTAAACGAAAGCGTTGCTGCGGATCAAGGTTCACCCGCCCGCGCAGGGTGAGTGCGATGCTGGTCAACTCTTCACAGCTCGAGGGAGGAGACGGCGGCGTGTGACTGCGAGTCAGGATGGCGAACGCACTGGTCTTCAGTTTGAGCACAACAGTCCGAGGAATCCGCGATTCTTTACGCGAAGCAGCCCAGACCCTTTCCGCCAAGCGGAGGATGATGGATTCAGTTTCGGCCAACGGAACATCGGTCGAGAAAGTATCTTCCGCGGAGATGCTCTTCGTCGGCCGATCAGGAACTACCTCATTGTCATCAATGCCACGCGCAAGTTGATAAAGCCTCTGGCCATAGCTTCCGAAGTGGTCCTCGAGGATCTGCATCTCCAGACGGCGCAAGTCGCCGACCGTCTTAATGCCTAGCTCTGCGAGCCGCTTTTCGGTCACTTTCCCGACGCCAGGAATACGCCCAATGGGCAGCGGCGGCAAAAAGGCGTCCAGGTCTTCGGGTTGGATCACAAAGAGTCCATCGGGCTTGCGCCAGTCAGAAGCAATCTTGGCCAGGAATTTGTTAGGCGCTACCCCCGCAGAAGCGGTCAGGTGCAGCTCCTCCCGAATCTGCTCGCGAATTGCCCGAGCCACCCGGGTTGCGGTGGCCAGCCCCGTTTTGTTCTCAGTCACGTCGAGGTAAGCCTCATCCAGTGACAGCGGTTCGATCAGATCCGTGTGGCGCTTGAAGATCTCGCGGGTACTTTGGCTGACGGCGCGGTAGCGGGTGAAATCCGGCGGGATGAAGATCCCTTCCGGGCACAAGAGCTCAGCGCGGACCGCCGGCATAGCGGAGCGCACACCGAAGCGGCGTGCTTCGTAAGAAGCGGCGCAGACGACAGAGCGATTACCTTTCCACGCGACAATGACCGGCTTACCGCGCAGGTTGGGGTCGTCCCGCTGTTCGACGGAAGCGTAAAACGCGTCCATATCGATGTGGACGATTTTTCTCATCTGCCATCTCGCACACCATATTATCGGAATGCCGGAAGCAGCCCGTCCACGCTCTTAAAACCCGCGTCAGCGTTGCCATAGGATCTGGTTTGCTTCCAACGGCACGGCGACGGCTGGATGGTGAGGGATAACACGCGGTGTGTAGTCGCTCGCCGGGCGCGTGGCAGCTACCTGGGCGCTGTAAACTACGGTTCCGTTCGAGTCCGCGGGCTTTCCGGCTGGGGTCATCGGTTCAATGACGGAAGGCATCGCGTAGAGCTCCACTTTTATGTCGCTGATAAGCAGACCCCCTGGAGAGACTTGTACCGTGAAGCAATGGTGGCCGTCGTGGGTTTCCACCCGTACCGCGCCGAAGCGCACCGTGTGCCACTGTTCCGCCACTTTTTGCACCCATTGCAGGATCTCACCGGCAAAAGCACCGTCCCTTGCGGCGCGCTGGTGATAGCCGGCCGCTCCCGGTAAGTAGTGGTCGTCGGTGTAATCCTGAATAGCGCGGCTCGCAGAAAACTCTGGAGTGAGCTGAGCCATACTCTCCCGCATGCGGGCCAGCCATTTGGCCGGCAGGCCATTGCTCGACCGGTTGTAGAACTCAGGGATCACTTCCTCTTCCAGCAACTTGTACATTGCTTCGGCTTCCGCCGCATCCACTTCAGGGTCCTCGCCATGGTCCTTGCCGTCACCGATGGCCCAGCCGACCTGGGGAGAATAGGCCTCCGCCCACCAACCATCGAGTTCAGAGAAATTCAGCCCGCCGTTGACCAGGACCTTCATTCCACTGGTCCCGCAAGCTTCCCAGGGACGTCGTGGAGTGTTGATCCAAAGGTCGGCGCCCTGGACCAGTTCCTGAGCCATCAGCATGTCATAGTCACTCAGGAAGACAACCTGGTCATGAACCTCCGGACGTTTGATGAAGTCATTCCATTTTTTCACCAGTGCCTGTCCGGGCAAGTCCTGGGGATGCGCTTTGCCGGCGAGGACCAATTGCATCGGGCGCTGCGCATTGGTAAGGAGCCGAATGAATCGATCAGGATCACGCAACAGGAAATCAGGCCGCTTGTAGGTCGCAAAGCGGCGCGCGAATCCGACTGTGAGCACCTTTTCATCGAGGACGCCGGGACGGCGCGAGCGTTTGCGTACACGGTCGATCAGCGTTTTACGGCCAAAACTGCGCATCTCCCATAACTGCTCGTCGGTCATGCGACGGATGTCCGCGGCATGGGGACCATCTCCCAGCCAGCGTTTCTGTCCGCACGCCTTGGTCCAGAGTGCATCCGCTTCTTCTGAGTCCCAGGTTGGTACGTGAATGCCGTTGGTGACAGAACCGATGGGCACCTCGTCCTCAGGCCATCTGGGAAAGAGCGGTTGGAAGATGTGGCGGCTCACCTGTCCGTGAAGTTTACTCACGCCATTGATCCGGCCGCTGCCACGGACAGCGAGATAGGCCATGTTAAAAGGATCGCTGGAGCCTTGTGTTCCCATCTCCAGCAAGTGTTGGAACGGGATCCCGAGTTCCCCTTCCGCATACTGGTGGAGATACTTGTGCATGAGTTGGGCATCGAAGCGGTCGAAGCCCGCCGCGACAGCGGTGTGGGTGGTGAACAGATTTCCTGGGCGGGTGACGGTGAGCGCAAGCTCGAAGGGCACCTTGTGATCTTCCATGTAGCTGCGCGCCCGTTCGAGAATGGCGAACGCGGCATGGCCCTCGTTCAGGTGGCACACTTCAGGCTGCAAGCCGATAGCCCGCAGCAATCGCCAGCCGCCGATACCCAGGACGATCTCCTGCTTGAGCCGCATTTCTGCGTTGCCGCCATAGAGCTCGCTGGTAATGCAGCGCTGGGCCGCGTTGTTGGAGAAATCGTTGGAGTCCAGAAGATAGAGTTTGTGCCGTCCCACGTTGACTTCCCAGCAGCGAAGCCAGATCTTTGACTCGGCAAGTTGAATCTGTATTCTCAGCCATTCACCGCTTGGCTCACGCAGCGGCCGCATCGGCAGTTGACTAGGATCATTTACCGGATACAACGCTTGTTGATTCCCGTCGGCATCGAAATCCTGACGGAAGTAGCCCTGTCCATAGAGCAGCCCGACAGCGACAATAGGCACGCCCAGGTCGCCCGCTGCTTTCAACTGATCTCCGGCCACATTGCCCAGGCCGCCCGAATAGATGGGCAAGGCCTCGGTCAACATGAATTCCATGCTGAAGTAGGCGACCAGGGAGAGCCCGGCGTCAGACTGTTTTTTCTGGAACCAGCCTTTTTCACTAAATGATTTCTGGTTGTGGGCCAGGCAATCCTGCAGAACTTTTCGAAAGCCGGGATTCGCCAGCAGGGATGCGATCTTGTCTCTGGAAACGGTGAGCAGAATGGTCCAGGGATTCTGGGTGCTCTCCCAGAGTTCCGCATCGAGGCTCTTCCAGATCCAATCAGACGAGTGATTCCAGCACCAGCGAAGGTTCAGCGCCTGCTCAACCAGCTGATCCATGCCTTCCACGTCTGGCCAGTTGGGGTATGCGTTTGTTTCGGTCACTTGCTCACCTTAATTATTTATTTTTGGTTAGTTGTTCCCGGAATCGGCACACGAAAATCTTTGCTGTTCATCTTCATGGTTTGAAGCGACCTTGAATAGATTGTCGCTCAAGTCACTTGGTTCCGTGATTAGCGCGGGCGGCTACGATTTCCTGCACCGGATTTCGGCCGCGCAATGGGGACGATGGCCGGGCCAGCTGCGTTGTAGTCCGATGATTGATCGTGCAGGATGATATTGAGTAACGATTTATGCACTTTGATGCGGCCGTTGTACTCGATGAACCCCAATTTACGAAAGCGATTCATGAAGAAACTGACGCGTGAGCGAGTGGTCCCGATCATTTCCGCCAGCGTTTCCTGAGTGATTTTTGGGATCAAGCTTTCTGGTTCGCCGGCTTTGCCAAATTCCGCCATCAGGAGAAGAATTCTGGCCAGGCGCTTTTCACTAGAGTTGAACAGCTGGTCAACCAGGTCGGCTTGCGTTCGCATGCTGCGGGCAAGGAGAAACTTGAGAAACAGGTCGGAGAAAGCATGCTCCTGGTGCATCACGCGGATCAATTCCGCTCGCTCTATTTTGAGCGCAGTGCAGGCACCGATTGCGGTCGCGGTCGCCAGCCGCAAGCCCACGACGCCGGCGAGGCATTCTTCTCCCACAAAGTCGCCAGTGGTCAGAAGGGTAATGGTCGCTTCTTTGCCGGCTGCCGAGACCACGGTCAACTTGGCGCGCCCTTTTTGCAAATAGTAGATGGAGTCCGCAGCGCTTCCCTGTACGAAGAAGGTCTCGCCGGCCTTCATCTGGACAATCCTTCGACCCAGGCCGGCATGCGCCAGAAAAGCTTCAGGATCGAATAGCGGTTGGCTTAAGTCGGTCACGAATCGTGGCCTCTTTTCGGTGTTTGCGACTGCTCGGGCGCTTTCTACTAGGATACGCCGGTGGGGGAGACCGGACGGGCCCGTACCTAAGCATCACATCGAGCGAACAGGAAATCTGTTCCCTTTTGCTCACATTCGCGGGATACGACCCTTTTTGACCCTTCGGAGCGCTCCGAAAGAGTCCCCCGCACACGACACCAATTGGGCTTTTGGGTTTTCTGCGCGAGATCTATCTTGCTCATAGAGCAAGACCGGGTCAGGACCGCAACAAGAGGAGGCCGCGATGTTAGGGAACGTGCTTAACAGTATGGAGCAAATGAGCCTGGCGCCAGAGTGGCAAGAACTAGCGCAGGAGAACGGCTCTTTGCGGGCGATTATCGTCGAGCTGCTGATCAAGAACCAAAACCTTCGTTGGGAGCTGTCGTTGAACGGATTAAGGCCGGTTCAGGATCCCAGGGTCCTCATGGCTTCAGAAGGCACTCCGTAACGTAAAAAGTCTCGCACCGCGGGAATACCGTAGCGGGCACAGAGGCGGGCGGTCATGTGGGCTGCCACCTGGTGCGCGTGCCGCGAAACGGTGGCGTCAGACGGGTGGGCCAGGGCTGTATCCACTTCACTCACCGGCAAGTCAATCAACTTCGAATCTTCCCTTTCCGGGGCGGCCAGGATTTCTACCAGCCCTTCGCGCAACCATAACGGTGCGTTTTTTCCTGCTTGCTGTTCTACCAATACATGAAGAAACTCATGCAACAGGACTGGTGCGGTTCCGCCGTTATTTTGCCGCACCGCTGCCGGCTGCAAAAACACTGTATTGCCACGGGTTGAGGCGAGCGTCCAGCCCGGTTCTCCGGTTGTCTGACGGAACAACTCCACCGTGGGAAGCTCCTGCACGGTTGGCCCTTTCCCGCCCGGCAGGCCTGCGAACAGAGACTGCGCTTTCGCCCAGGCGGCATTGCCGTCAGCCAGGAGGGTTTCGGCCGGTTCGGTGGTCAGCAAGGTCCAGCCTCGACCGGGGATTCTCTGCCATCCGGTATCTACCGGTGTAATGCCGGCAACTGTTCCGGGAAAGTAGAAGTTGAGAATCTCGGTTTCGGTCTTGCCTTCCATCGCCATTTCATACGCGCCTGCCTGGCACAGACCAGCTCCATGGCCGTATCCTTTGCCTCGAATCTCCACCATCGCGCCCGAAACGGCGGCCGTATACCAATCGCTGCGCACCTGGTTCCAACCCAGCTGGCGGTCCACCGCGAAGTGAAAGCTGCTGGCTGAGAGTTGTGCCGGCGCACCATGGCCGGTAACTTCAAGCATTTCGACCCGGCCCTCGGGGCTGCGCCGGACCACGCGGATGTCCGCGATCGGCGAAGGAGTGTGCCATCCCTGGGCGTGAAAAATGTCGTCGAGTTGCGCCAAGGGGAGCGCGGCGTGCCATTCAGCAGGAGAGCGGCGGAGGCAGTAGGGATCGGCTCGATTCCCGGCCAGGTAACTGGCCTTCTCGGTAGGCCAAACGGCAGCCGCGGATTCGCTCATGCCGCCGCAGTGCTGGGTGTAGTAGATGTGAGCCCGCTGGTCTCCAGACCACAGGGTAACGCCGGCTGTTTCCTGCACGGCGAGTTCCACCTCGGGCCGCGGTTTTTCCAGGCGAAGGGCCTGGCAATGGGTGCTGTCGCACAGGTCAAAAGCCTGCGCGCGATGGCGGGTTGCATTTTCCAGGGCAAAGGTGCGCATGCTGATGGCCATCGCTTTGAGCGAGGCCACGGGTTCGTCGGGTGCGGCTTCTCCGTTGAGCGCAGCTAACACGTAGGCTTCGCTGGGCAGGGTCAGCAGCACTCGCAGGCCGTCGTCTTGGGTGGTGATGGTCCATCTGCCGGCGGCAACAACCGGTTCCTCACCTGTTACTTGCATGCGAAACCTGCCGCTCAGGATTAATGGTTTTCGGAGGCCCTCATCGACCTGCAAGGGTGTTTTCGGGTCATCGACCGGTGTTGCGGTGAGATGAGTTACCGGTCCTGCGGAAAACAGTTCGACCGTGAGGTCGCGGGCGCTCTCCGGCGCCGGACCTTTGGCGCTGACGAAGAAGTGCTGTGCCAGGCGGGCGGCATCGGCTCCGTTGCCCCGAGGAAGGTAAATCGCGATGACGACGCGTTCCTGGCCGAGAAAACCGCTCCCGGCAAACCATCCACCGCTGGTAGCGGTTCCTGTTTTCCCCGCGACTTCTACGCCTGGTACGGCAGCGTTGTGGGCCATCCCAAAGCGGACGGAATCTTTGAGGCCCTGACCTACTGCGCTTCCCGGCATCTTGTCGAGTTCGAGGAACAATTTGCGGTAAGCAACAGCCATTTGGTTGGGAGAGACGGAAATCCCCTTGACGCCCAGCACCAGGAGCTGTTTTTGCTCCCGGGTCAGCGGAGTAGGAGGCCGAGGTAAACCGTAATGTTGCAGAATCGCGGCCAACTGCGGGGTGGCGATACGGTCCGCCAAGGCGGCGAAATATTGGTTGCAGGAGTAGGCGAGCGCCTCCTGTGCGTTGAAGGCGACGTCAGTCTGTGGATGGGTGCAGGGAAGATTCCAATCGTGCCCTCCATCTATGATGCGCAGGTTGCGGCGGCAAAAGACAGTAGTCTGCGGCAGCAGTTCGTGTTGCTCTAAGGCAGCGGCCAGAAATAAAGGCTTGAGGATGGACCCCGGAGCGGCTGGTTGATTTGCATCTTTCACTGTGGCCAGCAGTCGCCCACTCTTTAGATCCACAACCACGCCAACGGCAGGAGTGGCGCGGAGCGCAGAAGACAGGGCCGCTTGTGAGCTTGTCTCCGCCTGCACGACAGGCGGCAACAAAAGCATCGCCAAGAGCAGGACGAATTTTGTCGTAAGCCTTCTGTTCATGCAGGGGACCAGGAAAGTCTGCGTGTCAACTTGGTTTTGATCAGGGCACGATTTTAGTCTTTCCCATCCGGAAACCCGCACCAACCTGAGCCGCCTCTCTCCCCTTGTCATTCCGGAGAACCAGAGCTTCATGGGCCTGGAGTTGGCGTATCGGCGGGTGTGAGTCGTTGAAGGCCTGTTTTTTTGTAAAATTCGATAAAATTCGATGCTTTTGGGGCTTTTCGATCATGAACAGCCGGTGCGTAGCTCAGCGGTGCCGGGGCATAGGGTTCTTGTCTCTCGAGAAGGGGACTCTGGTCGACATGGGAGGGTGAGGCGCTGAATTCGTTTGGGACTCGCTAAGATCGAGAGTTGAGTCGGAGGAAGGGCGAGGCCGGGTCGGTGTAGAAATGTGCGAACTAAGCGAACTAAGCGAACTAAGTCTGGGGAAGGGAACTGGGCCTGCGATCGGCGATTCAGTCGTCCGGAAAATTTGCGCGAAAAGCGCGATAAGCGCGATAAGGGGGTCTGAGCATGCTTGTTATCGTTATTAAGGGGCTGCCGGAAGAATCGCGACTCGATGGCCGGAGTACTCCGCGACGACTGCAGATCCCTCCACTACGCTCCTGCGGAGCTCCGGTCGGGATGACAAGGGTAGGGCGGTTACGTTCCGGAAGATCGCGACTCGGATGGACGGAGTTAGAAGCGGCTACTCCGCGAAGACTGCAGATCCACTACGCTCCTGCGGAGCTCCGGTCGGGATGACAAGGGTAGGTCACGTAGCCTGCAAAAAAGGTGCCCAAAAGCGCGATAAGCGCGGTAAGTCCCGTTCTTACTTGCAGCCTTGCCGGAGTTTGCTCGATCACGGAGGCTTTGCTACAGGATGTCGCCAGGGGAGAACATTGCCTTACGCCTGGAACCACTTCTGCCGGTGACAAACGGGACGATATGTATGCCTACTCGCTACGTATTAGCGATTGTCCCGTTTGTCACCCGGCGTCCGCAGTCCTCTGGCCGCGATTGGCCTGGGCTAACCGGTGGTGCGGCGTCTATTAAGTTGTCAAAACTGCTCAATCAAGAGGACGCACTGAGCGCACCCTGTTTAGGACGTTCATTCTGCTCTCCGCAGGCGGCGCCCTCGCGGGCGCACCCATGCTGCGGACGGGCGTAATCCATCACTTTGTTGTCACTTTAGCGTTTGCTGCACCCAAGTCATCAAGCTTGCAAGCGCTGATGTCTCCCGGTGGGTGGGCGGCAGATGCACGGGCAGAGCGCACCAATGCAAGGCCAAGCAGCGCCGTCGTGGTAAGACGGGCCGACGTCTGAATCTTACTTATACATTAGTACGGTTTTTGGAGCGTGTCGAGGGGGGTAAGTGGATTTCTTTGGTAACCATTACAGGCCGGTTACACCGTCGCTGTTCGACAGTAGTCACCTATGCCGATGGGCGGCCTATACCGTCCGAAACCGCCCGATGAGGAGGGTTCTTGCAAAGACGCACGTTCTTGACTTCGTCGCTTGCCGCGTCGCTCCTCGCCTTGGCCGATGGATCCAGCTCACTTTCATTCGCCACTTCCGCGCAACCGAATTTGCCAACACTGTTAGGGAGCGACCGGCCGAACCGCGACTATTATTTCGATCGAACCATTTCGCGAAATGTATTAGATAACTTCCTCTCGCGATCCATCACGATGCAGAGCCTGTTTGCCGGCAGGGGGGACCTTGAAGATGACCTTCGAATGCTCACCAGCATAGGTGCAAAGTTCATCGGAAGAAGTCTCTGCTTGTGGGGCGGAGAGGCTGCTTTGCTGGACAATCTCGAAAAGGCAAAACAGCAGGTTCTTGTGGCCGTCGAGGCTGATCCGGAGATGTTATTGGAAGCATGCATCTTCGAGATCGTAACCACGCAGGTAGAGCAGGTTGCCGTGCCCGGCTGGGCCTTTTCCGCGTTGGGCCGGCCTGTAGAAAAACGGAATTTCCGCTATGTCGACATGCTTT
>Ga0302307_10001645_pt1 | contig 13858 bp, 10 predicted proteins | sample III_Palsa_E3_2_FD_200530 | JGI IMG/M metagenome (GOLD analysis project Ga0302307, IMG submission 200530) | Peat permafrost microbial communities from Stordalen Mire near Abisko, Sweden - III_Palsa_E3_2 | ecosystem: Environmental > Terrestrial > Soil > Palsa > Peat permafrost | place: Sweden... | reverse complement strand
TACCCCGAGTCTCTCGAGAATCCGCTCGATCACCGCACGCGGACTTGAGGACACGACGGCGAGCTTCAGGTTGCGCTCTGCAGCCGCCCGCAGCGCCTCGGGGGCGCCGGGAATCGGCTTCGCATCGGCGGTAGCGGCATTCCAGTAGTTGAGCAATTCTGCGGTCAATGCGGCCGTCGGAAGCTCAATCCGAGTGCGTGCACGGATGACCTCGGCTACGTGCGCCCAGGTGCGGCCGCGCGTTTCATTCGGGGGAAGCGTGAAACCCGTAACCCCGTGGCGGGCTACGACGGCTTCGATGGCCTGATCCGTGTGAGACTCGGTGTCGACCAGAGTACCGTCGAGATCAAAGAGCAAGGCACGCACGCGTCTGCAATCAGCCATTTAACTTCTTCGCCAGGTGCGATCGCGCGCGCTTGGTTGTTGTGCGGTCGCAAAGTAGCGTGATTGCCTGCTGCGACGTGCGTTTAGAAAGACTTGATTTACCAGACATGGGGCCGAGCGGCATGTTGCATCGAAATCGGCGCGCTGTCACGCGCCGGAGAGGGAGCGGCTCGAGTAATCAAAGGGCGCCATCGGCCCGCATTCCAAAATGCACGTCGGAGCATCATGCCCGGCTTTCTTGGGCAGGTGTGCATTTCGATGGTCATTTATAATTCGGGTGGGTGACTGCCGGCGCGACAACGGGACATTCTGGAAGGGCAAATCCTTCGCTCACAGGCGAACGGCTGTGGATATTTCTCCTGCCGAATGCATCATGCAAAGAGGAATTCGTACTACGACCGCAAACTCATACAGTCTGTCCGCTGGCAGCTCGGGGGCACTGAATGCAAGCAGTCGGCCGCGTTTAACTGCAGTCGCACGCCGCCGCCTGTATTACATGCGCCTTGCGGTGCTGGTAGCCGGCATCACCAGTGCAACACCTTTCGCGGCGGTGCCGGCTGGACCGTCGCCCGCCGATCGCACCGTCGGCCGGGAACTGTTGCGCTCGCTCGTTGAGATCGACACAACCGCCGCCAACGGAACCCGATTCGCCGCCCAGGCAATCGCCGACCGTCTCGCGACGGCGGGTTTTGCGGCGAACGACGTTCTCGTGCTCGCTCCCCCGGATCAGCCCAGCCGTGCCAATGTCGTGGCGCGGCTGCGCGGATCAGGACGCGCTAAACCGCTCCTGATCATCGGACACATCGATGTAGTCGAAGCGCCGCGAGCTGGCTGGTCGGTCGATCCCTTCAGGCTGACCGAGATGGGCGGCTTCTTCTACGGGCGGGGCGTCCTGGATCTGAAGGGCGAGGACACAGCGGTCTTAATGGCCATCATTCGCATGAAGCGTGAGCGCTTCAGGCCGGACCGCGACATCATCGTCGCATTTACCGCCGACGAGGAAGCCGGAACCGCGAACGGCGTGCAGTGGCTGCTGAAGACACATCCTGAGCTTGTCAACGCAGGCCTCGCAATCAATCCTGACGAAGGTGCCGCCGGGTTGAGAGCGAACAAGCGCATCTACTATGGCGTGCAGACCAGCACTAAGCGCTACCTCACATACAAGCTGGAAACCTCGGGTAAGAGCGGACACACTGCGATCCCGCAACCCGACAATGCAATCTATAAATTGGCCGCGGGTCTGACGCGCCTGGGCGCGTTTCAATTTCCGATCGAGCTCGGCGACACGACCAGAGCTTACTTCGCGCGCACCGCCGCAATGGAGACGGGTCAGACGCGCGCGGACATGATCGCAGTGTCGAACGCTCACCCGGACATGGCCGCAGCCGAGCGCCTAGCGGCCAATCCGGAGCGCAACGCCAATCTACGCACGACCTGTGTGGCGACTCTCCTAAAGGCTGGCACGGTCGAGAACGCGTTGGCGGACAACGCTCAGGCCACAGTTCAGTGTCGGGCTCTGCCCAACGACAGCCAGGACTTTGTGCGCAAGACCCTCATTCAAGTCCTGGCCGATCCCGCGATCGGCGTGACCATAATCGAGTCTGGCGAAGCCAACCCCGCATCACCGCTTACTCCTGAAATCATGTCTCGCGTCGAGAGCGCTGTACATTCCATGTGGCCCGGCGTACTGGTCATCCCGTCGCTCAATATCGGCGCTTCGGACTCGACCTACACGCGCGCCGCCGGCATCCCCACTTACGGACTTTGCTCGATCTTCTACGATCTTGATGATGACCGTGCCCATGCGGACGACGAGCGCATCGGCGTCGAAAGTTTCTATGAGGGCGTCGAGTTCGCCTATCGCCTGCTTAAATTGATGAGCCAGAAAGGAGGAGCCCCGCCAAATACAATTCCAAACTGACGTCGATTTCTAAACGAAAAATCATCCCCGGCTCACTTATGTGCATGCGCGGAGAATTTCGCGCCTAATAGCGTCCCCGGCATCCTTGCAAAATATCCAGGTGCAGACATCCCGTTACGCGCAGCATCTCGACCGTATCCGCGATACACGGTTTGGAAATAGGCTCTGCTCGGCTTAGAGTTACCCAAACGATGCGCCGGCCTACGGCTGCACCAGGTCATCGACGCGGGGGAGGCACGCATGGCAGGCAATGTTGAGCACAAGATTGCCATCGAAAGCGATCTAGGGGCTCCCGTGGAGACGCAGCGCATGGCGGCGGCGCTCATACCACTCATGTATCAGGATTTGCGGCGCATCGCCCGACGCGAACGCCTAAGGGTAAGCGCCGGCGCCACGCTGCAGACCACCGCGCTCGTCCATGAGGCCTATCTGAAGCTTGAACACTCAGCGTCATTCAACGACGACGAGCACTTCATCCGGGCCTGCGCTCTGGCCATGCGCCACATCCTGGTCAATCACGCCCGCGACCGCATGGCGCGCAAGCGCGGCGGCGGCGCGGCGAATATTTCAGTGGACGATGCGCCGGAAATAAGCGCGGCGCCGGACGAAATGGTCGTCAAAATCAACGATGCCTTGCTGGAATTGGCTGAGCTCAGTCCGCGGCTCGCGCAGGTGGTCGAATGTCGTTTTTTCGCGGGTTACGACGACGCCGAAACCGCGCGTGCCCTGGGACTCACGGACCGCACCGTGCGCCGCGACTGGGTCAAGGCACGCGCATGGTTGCGTCGCGAGCTGGGGGCCGGCACGGACAGCGTTTTCGAAGAGGCACCGTGAGCGCCCGCTCGCAATGGGATCAGATCGAGGCGGCGCTCGACGAAATCCTGGCGCTGCCGGAGGCGCAGTGGCCCGATGCCTGCGCGCGCATCGCGGGCGATGACGTTGCGTTGCTGGCGGAGATCAAGTCGCTGCTCGCGTGTACCGGCGGCGTTGACCCCGTTCTCGACAGCCCGCTCACCGTCCCGAATTTCACAGCTCCTCGGGCTACGGGGCTCGCCACCGGGACCCGGGTCGGCGTCTATCGAGTCATCGATCTCATCGGGCGTGGCGGCATGGGGGAGGTCTATCGCGCCGAGCGCGCCGACGGCCAGTACGAGCAGCAGGTGGCGCTCAAGCTGATCCGTAGCGAGCTCGCCGACCAGCCCGAGCGTTTCCAGGCAGAACGGCAAATTCTGGCGCAGCTGGAACACCCCGGCATTGCGCGGCTACTGGACGGCGGCGTATTCAACGGCTTGCCATTCATGGCCATAGAGCTGGTGAACGGCCTGCCGCTCACCGAGTGGTGCACAAAGCACGGCAGCGATTTGACTGCCCGGCTGCGCCTGTTCATCGCCGTCTGCGATGCCGTTGCCCACGCGCACAGCAGCCTCGTCGTGCATCGCGACATAAAGCCCGGCAACGTACTCGTAACCGCGGAGGGCAACATCAAGCTGCTCGATTTCGGAGTCGCCAAGCTCCTTTCTGCAACACCGGGAGAAGTGACGCGAAACGCGCCGATGACGCCGGCATATTCCGCGCCGGAACAGCTCACGGGCGGCGCAATCACAACAGCCACTGACGTCTATGCACTGGGGGTGTTGTTGTTCGAGCTGCTGTGCGGCGAACTGCCATGGAAATCGGACGGCATGTCTTTCGGTGTTGCGGTCCGCAAGATTCTCAGCGAGACCGTACCGACACCGAGCCGCCGCGCTCGCTTGAGGCATGAATCCCCGGTTCCCTGGAGTTTATTGCGCGGCGATCTCGATGCAATTCTGACCAAGGCATTGCGCAAGGAACCAGAGCACCGCTATGCCACCGTGAACGCGCTGCGCGAAGATGTGGCGCGCGTGTTGCGTCATGAGCCGGTGGCAGCGCGCGAAGGCGCACGCATGTATGTCATCGGACGATTTGTGCGCCGGCAGCGCGCTCTGGTGGCGAGCGCCGCCGCCTTGTTACTCGTGATCGTCGCCGCCCTGGTCGGCGTCACCTGGCAGGCTCGGGTCGCTTTGCAGCAGGCGCAGCGCGCGGAACGCGAGAGCCAGAAGGCTACCGCCGTGAAGGATTTCCTGCTCGATATATTCAGACAAAGCAGCGTGCAGAATCCGGGCGGCGTGGAAGCAAAAAAGGTGACCGCTGAGCAGCTCCTCGATGTCGGCGCCACCCGCATCAAGACGCAGCTGCGCGATCATCCGGAAGTGCGCGAGGAGGTGCTAGACACGCTAGCGGAGCTCAACAATGACTTGGGCCTCACTGATCGTTCCAAATCGCTGGCGGCGGACAACCTTGCAGAATTGCAGGCGCGCACCGGCAGCCGCCCCAACGTAGCATTGGCAAAGCTGCAAGTGCGCCTCGCTACCACGCTCATCGACCGTACTGAGATTGCAGATGCCAAGAACTATCTGCATAAAGCCCTGAACAATCTGGAAGCCGTCGGCGAATTGGGCTCGGTCGAGGCCGCAGCCGCCTATTTTCAGCTCGCGCGCGCTGCATATGACGGCACGACGGAGGAGAAGATCGCAGGCGTTGCCGATCTGCATCTTGCGCTTGATATCCTGAAGCATCGCGACCCGACCAATTCCCTGCAGGGAGATGTTCTCGATTTCCTGGCCCGGTACGCCAAACTTGACGAGGACTTTCCCGGTGCGGAGCATTGGATCAATGAACTGCTTGCCTTTGAAACCGCGCAGGGCGTGGAGCGCAACGCATACGCGATCGGCGATGCCTATTTCGAGCTTGGCGATTTTCAAACTCTGACGCGGCGCTATGACGATGCAGAGCGCAATTTGCGCCAGGGGCTTGCGTTGCTGAATCAGTCGGTGGGGCCCAATCATCCGGAGGCGGCCGATGCACGTGCGCGCCTGGGGGAGTTGTTATCCAACATGGGGCACCGCGCAGATGCCGCGGCGCTGCTGTACGACGCATTACAATCTCAATTGTTGACGCCACAGGGCGTGGATGATTCCACCGAAACCAGGAAGACCCTCGCTGCCCTGGAGCTCGCGCGCGGGCGTTTATCGCAAGCTGAGCAACTGCTGCGGCAAAATCTGGCGCAGATGAAGGGCCGTCCGGACAAGGAACTGCGCTTTGGGATCAGTGCCGGCTATCTTGCCCTGGTGCTCGCCGTACAAGGTCAACTCCCCGAAGCGCGAGCGTTGTACGCCACATCGCTCGATGTGTACGCCCGCTACATAGGCGAAAAATCCCACGCCTACGCCCAGGATCTTTGTCGAGGCGGCGATCTGGCGATTGCTGACGGCAAGCCTGCGGTAGCCGCCGCTATCTTCGAACGCGTGCTCAAGAATTGGCCGCCCGCGCGCGGCGAATTGCCCAATGAATATTTCAGGGCGACCGTAGGACTTGCCGCTGCCGATCTGGAGCTGGGCAAGAATGAACCCGCGCGTCAGAGAGCCGACGCGCTGCTCCAGGAAATTCTGGCTTCGCCGCATCCCAGCCAGTTTGTGGAGCAAGAGGCTCTGACCCGGCGCCTCCTCGGCGAGGCTTTGCGGCGCTCCGGGAGCGTCGCAGACGCGGAAGTGCAGCTGCGACGGGCTGTGGCGCTGCGACAGTCGCTCGATGATGCGGATAGTCCGTGGCTCGCCCAGGCGCGTATCAACCTGGCGGAGTCTCTGATCGCCACGCATAAAACCGAGGAAGCGCAAACTCTGCTCACGATGGCGGCAACGGCGCAATCCCACCAGCCGCTATTGCGCGATTCGTACCGTCGTGAGCTCAAAGAGGCGAGCGCGATGCTGCGCAAATCGACCTGATCGCGCCCGCCCGGGGAGTCCTTCCAGCGCAGTCGATAGCGGCAGTCAATACCGCCGCACCCTTCTCATCGATCTGAGCTCCCGGTGTGCGGGCGGGCAGCCTCATCGCAAGGTTGCCGCTTAGAGCTCTTTCACGATCCGCGCAATCCCGATGTCCGGACTTCTCTGGCGACCGTGTTCTATTAATTGCCCGATACACAACCACCGCCAGGAGATACCCATGAATACCCGAACCAAAGTCCTTTTTGCCCTGCTTGCCTCCTTCACCGCCGGTGCGCCGCTTGCCAGCCGCGCCACAGAAGGCAGTGTCACCGTGTCCCGCCAGGTCAGTCTTGCGGGAGTCGATCTGAACACGCCCGCGGGAGCGCGCGCGATGTACGTTCGCCTGAAGAGCGCAGCGCGCTCGCTTTGCAGCACATCCGACCCGCTGTATCGCGCACCCAGCTGGGTCTACAGCGACTGTGTGCAGGATGCGCTGTCACGGGCCATCCGCAATGCCCATCGTCCGCTGATCAACGAGGTGTTCGTCAGCGACTATGGCATCGAGGCCGCGGAGCACTTCGGCATCAAGCTCGCCGCAAAGTGATGCCTTGCGATACGTCCCAAGACGGCAGATGGCCTTAAGTCCATCTGTCGTCTTGGCCGCACGCGGCAAGGGTGAACCGTGCCCGGCCGAGGCCGTCGGACTCACGCGGCGATGTCGGGTCGCTTCCGAGCGGCGGTCCAGGCCGCCGCCGAAAATACCAGCACATTCGCGACCATCACAGGCCACGCACCAATGATGGCCCCATAGGTAACCCACATCGCAGCTCCAAGCATTTGCACCGCCCTGAGCACGCCCGGCCGCGCGCAGAAGTACGACGCTACGAACACTAGGGTCGCCGCCCATCCCAAAATATCCACGGCGGGCGTGCCCATGGCAAGGATCAGGCCACCGCCTCCGTGGGGAGCAAAAGGCTTTCGGTGATCGTCACTCGATCGGTTCTCGCCTTCTCCCACTCCTGAAGTTCAAGGCCATTCGCTTCGAACAGGGTTCGGATCCGACCAGCGCGCCAGCCGAAAACCTGATCGAGGAGAGGCACTACAATGCTGAACGCGTTGTCGCTGAGAACGGTGCTCTGCGCAACTCGCGCCAGCTGCTTGTTCTCCGAGACCGCGATGGTGAACCCGTCGCCGCTGTTCACATGCAGCATGACGTGGACGTCCGAACTGCCATCGCCCACATAGATGGTGCGATCGGGCGGGACGCCCAATCGGCTCTCGAGCTCCTCAATGACCGCGACCTTGCCGTAGCCAGCCGGCACCCGACTGATCGCACGCACTTCACCCGTGCGCGGATCGAAGTCGAGCTCCGTACCATATATGTGATCCGCCGCGACGATGCCAGCCAGCGCCGACACCACGATTTCGCGGGGCGCCGCGGATATGACAAAAAACGCAAATCGATTTCCATCAAAGCCATGGTTCAGGAAATCAACGAGAGACTGAATCGCGCCCTTGAGTCGAACGCGGCGCCCCGTCTCGACCAAGTGCTCGTGGCGAACGCCGCGGAATTCCGGATCGTGCCGAATGAGATATGCCAGCTCCCCGCCCTGTTGCACCAGGTTGCTGAGTGCAAGACCCGCGACTCGCTCCTGAAAGCCTGAGATGCCGAGCAACTCACACAGGACAAGACCCGAGTCATGGAAGCTCAGTGTCTGATCAAAGTCAGACGCTAATAGAAATTGTTTTGGCAACGCGTTCATGTGTCTCCAGCCAATGACGATCTTGACGGTTCACCCTGAGGATCGCGGCATCTACGATAACGGCTCAGTTCCGATGGTCAAGGGCACCTAAGGCCAGAATGGGACATGTCGGACCATCTGCACATGAAATATTTTCAACTCAGGGTGGATGAAACATTCATTGCCATTTGGCCTTGCGTAGCGGAGGCAGTCCAGGACCGGATGCAGTATTGAGGCCTTCCGTGTCAGGCATATGAAAGGATTCCCCAAGCCGCGGTTGCGTCATCCGGTATTTCCCTGAACGAAGAAAAAGAGCTTCGACATCGCAACCGGCGTCATTATTGCTGTCCAGGGCGTTTGCCGATGGAATCGAGTTCAGCGATCAGTCTCGCAGGAAGGCGCAACTTCGTCGCGCTGAGGTTCTCACGAAGATGTTTGACGGATGATGTGCCGGGAATCAGCAGGATATTCGGAGCGCGCTGCAGAAGCCATGCAAGCGCGACTTGCATGGGCGTGGCCCCTAGTGACGCTGCAGCCGTGTCGAGCACCTCGGACTGCAATGGACTGAAACCTCCGAGCGGGAAGAACGGCACATACGCTATGCGTTGCGCCGCAAGATCATTGATGAAATCATCATCATTGCGGCGAGCCATGTTGTACAAGTTCTGCACGCAGACTATGTCTGAAATTGTCTGGGCCTGCGCCAACTGCTCGGGGCCGACGTTACTCAGGCCGAGATGGCGAATCAGCCCCTGGCGCTTGAGCTCGGCAAGAGCGGTCAGCGGTTCTTCGATGGATCCTGGCGACGGCGCCTCTATGCCGCCAACCCGAAGATTGACGACATCCAGCGCGTCGAGCCTTAGATTGCGCAGATTGTCGTGAATGGCATCTGTCAGTTCCTGATGTGAAAGAGCATGAATCCACGACTTGTCTGCACCTCGGCGCGCGCCGACCTTGGTAACGATCACGAGGTTGGCCGGATACGGATGCAGCGCTTGCCTTACGATCTGATTCGTCACGTGCGGACCGTAGTAGTCGCTGGTATCGATATGATTCACGCCCGCCGTGACAGCCTCGCGGAGAACGGCAACTGCACCGTTGAGGTCGCGCGGCGGTCCCCATACCTGCGGGCCGGCAAGTTGCATCGCGCCATAGCCCATGCGGTTCAAGGTTATCGACGTGCCGGGAAGCGTGAAGCTGCCGCCGTCCACTTGGTTTGCCATACTGATTTTCCTCCAGGAAACTGCTTCTTGCAGTGATCGCGCTTACTTGTGGTTGGACTGAAGAAGCTTGTCGTCAGAAATTCGCACCGCGCCGACGTTAAAGGTTCGAAATTGAAATCGCCAGGCCAGATCTTGCTCATCTCACCGCTTTCCGAGTTGGCACTGCAGTTCTAGCTTCGTCATTTGCTGTCTCGGTATCGCTGGTGCAGCAGGACCTCCTCGTGGTCGAACTCTTGCTGCAGCCGGCGCATGACGACGTCGCTGATCTCATTGCGATCGCGCAGGGCAACAACGGCTTCGCGTTCGGCGGCGATCATCGCCTGCCGTGGCCGCAGATGTGCAGGAGCAGTCGGCGACGGAGAGCCGTCGAGTCTTTCTAGCCTATGCGCCGTCATTTTGCGCAGCTCCGCAATCGTCTCGACGTCTTCTGCTCTTTCGGCCACGACGCGCTCAAGCGCCTCGGAGCCCGCCCGAATGCTGGCAATTCGCGCGTAGCGTTCCTCCGCTTCCTCCTCCTTTCCGCCCACGATACCCAGCAGGCGGATCACTGGCGCGAGCGTCAGCCCCTGCACTACGAGAGTGATGAAGATGACAACGAATGTGATGAATATGACGGCGTTGCGGCCCGGCAGCGGGACTCCATGCAACCCCACATACGGCAGAGCGAGCGCGATTACGAGAGAATCACCGCCGCGAATGCCGGCCCAGCCGCCAAAGAGGAGGTGGCGCCACGGCGGGTAGGGTGTCGTCGCACGTCCAAGCTGCCTGTCGAGCCAGCGTGGCAGATAGGCGCCGGGGAAGATCAACGCGATACGGATTGCGATCATCGCAGCAACCACGGCGAGCGACACTGCCACCAATCTTGCGAGCTCGCCCTTGTCGAGTGCCTGAATCACCTGTGGCAGCTGCAGTCCGATGAAAATGAAAATCAGCCCTTCGAGAATGAAGGTGAGCATCTCCCACATCGCAGTGCCCTGAAGGCGCGTCTCCGCCGTGACGACGCGCGGCCCCCTACGCCCGAAGTAAAGGCCCATCGCAACTACGGCGAGGACGCCGGAGCAGCCCAGCTCGTTTGCCGGAATGAAGGCGATGAAGGGGCTCAGGAGCGAAAGCGTGTTTTCGACCACGCTGGAGCGCGCCATATGCAGGCGCACCCACCCTACGCACCAACCCGTGGCAACGCCGATTGCAATTCCCCCGGCACCCGTGACCAAAAGCTCGACGCTGGCATGTGACACCGAGAATGTGCCGGATACGACGGCAGCAAGCGCGATCTGATAGGCGACCAGCGCAGTTGCGTCGTTTACGAGACTTTCGCCCTCCAGGATCACGAGCATGTCGCGCGGCAAGCTCAGCCGCCGAGTACTCGCAGTGACCGCGACGGCGTCGGGGGGAGATACGATGGCGCCGAGCATGAAGCAGACCGCCCACGGCAGCTCAGGCAGCAATGCGTGCGTTACAACCGCGACGACGCACATCGTCGCGAGCACGAGCCATACCGCAAGCAAGGTGATCGAGCGCAGGTTGCGCATTAGATCCCGCAGCGAGGTAGTAAGTGCCGCCCAAAAGAGCAGCGGAGGAATAAAAATGAGAAAGATGGTTTCCGGATCGAGCGTCAGACGCGGCAATCCCGGTATGAAGGCCAAACACAGGCCCCCCAGGACGAGCAGTGTCGGCAACGGAACATCTGCGCGGTCCGCGAGCAAGCGCAACCCGGCGGTCGCGGCGAACAGGAGGAGTACAAGGGCGATGACTGACATGCGTTTGCGATACGGTAGCGGAGCGTTTGTGAGGCATGCAACCCTAACTTTCACAGCTGGCGCGTGTCTGGCGCAGAGCAGTGCGTTCAGTGGCGATGACGCTTCCGGCGCGAACGGTAGGATTGATGGCGACGCGGGCGTTTGGCGGAAGGATATGTTTCGAATTCCATCCCAGAACCGTAACCGTTAGCATGGGTTCGCAAACCATGGAAAGCATTGCCAAGTGGACAGACTTTCTTATCGCGGCTGCAGGAGCCACCGGTGCTCTTGCGGGTCTGGTCTTCGTTGCGCTCTCGATCAATCTCGCGCGGATCCTCACTCTGCCCGGCGTTGCCGGCCGTGCCGCTGAGACGATATTGCTCTTGGGCGCTGGCCTCATTGGATCACTGGTCGCTCTTGTTCCAGACCTCCCGCCCTCCCATCTAGGATTTGTATTTCTGGTGCTCTGGCTCCCCACCTGGGGCATTCCCACTGCAATCCAGATTCAAGGCCTGCTGCGCCGGCAATATTACCGCCTCGGTCTTGCGATTTTGCGCTTCGCACTTCATCAAATCGCAACGCTTCCGTTGTTGCTGGCAGGACTTGCGCTAATTGGATTTTTGCCGGGCGGCTTGGGATGGTTCGCTGCCGCGCTAGTGTTGTCCCTGATCGTCGGGCTCTTCGGTGCCTGGGTTTTGCTGGTGGAAATTCTGCGTTAAGGCCGCCAAACGCGAGATCAGGTCGCGCCTTCTGCGCCGTTATGCGCGCAAAACCTTCTTGCGAATCGCGCGGCCATCAATTCCCCGGCAGGGCTCGGTGCGGACGGTTCTGGGAATGAGAGCGGATGACACCGCACGCTGCTGCAACAGCTTTTTGCTCGCTGGGCTTTTTGTCAAACCCAGCGCTCCACTTGGCGTTGTCGATTGGCAATCTACTGCCTCGCATTAGGTAAAAGCGCTGTCTGTACGTGCCGACAATTGCAATTCAAATGTCGTCGCGCTTTACTCATAACCGTTAAGGGCAAACCCGTCGCGAGGCGGGGACGCAAAGCTTCCGGTCTCCAGAGCCTGCACGGCTTGTGATGACAGCGGGGTTGCCGGCACAGCGCTACGCGATTGGCAGCGCTCGTCGTCAGTTCTTCCTCTGTTTACCGTGTGCTCCCGATGATCCCGCTCTGCAGCCCGTTTCAAGGCTGCTGCAGGGTGGGCACGGATGAACAGGAAATTCCCGATCGCGGCTTCAAAGCGTCACCAATTTTCCTGGTGCGCCGTCCTGGCACTCACGCTCAGCGCATGCGGCGCTGACGACACGAGCAGCACCGCCGTCCAATCGAGCGCCATCCCACGCACAATCCCGACCACCCCACGCACGAGCCCGGCCACGGCGACGTCCGCTCCAACCACGCACCCAACCACGGCGGCATCCACTCCCGTGCCCGTCGGCGCCACCGACGCGGCTCGACTACTCGAACAGGCGACCTTCGGCGTCACGGCGAGCGATATTGCGCATGTACAGAGTATCGGCATCGATGCCTACATCAACGAGCAGCTGGCGTATCCCCCGACTCAGTACACCGGCTACAGCTATACGCCGAGTGCCAAGCCGGCGAACTGCCTGGGCGACGGATCATATCCGCTCGACGCACCCAGCGTGTGCGCGCGTGATCTGTACTCGCCGTTTAATGTGCAGCGCGACTTCTTCACGCATGCTCTCAATAACCCCGATCAGTTGCGCCAACGAGTGGCGTTCGCGTTATCGCAGATCATGGTCGTATCAAGCGTGGACATCATCGAAGCCTATGGGTTAGCTGCCTATCAGAACGTGCTCCTTAAAGACGCACTCGGCAATTATCGGACGCTGCTCCAGGACGTCACACTGAGCGCGACGATGGGTCGCTACCTCGACATGGCGAACAATGACAAGACGAACTTTCAAAATGGTAATGTCCCTAATCAAAACTATGCGCGCGAAGTTCTTCAGTTGTTCTCGATTGGGCTCGTCGAGCTGAATCCCGACGGCACGCCGCAGCTCGACGCCAACGGGACAGTGCTTCCGACCTTCGACGCGGCCACCATTGCGGGCTTTTCATCCGTCTTCACCGGCTGGACCTACCCGCCGCTGCCCGGCGCGAACTCACAGTGGCAAAACGCGGTCAATCTCGCAGGCGCAATGGTGGCGTTCCCGGATCACCACGAGCCAGGCACCAAGGGTCTCTTGAACGGTTACACGATACCGGCGAGTCAGACGCCGGCGCAGGATCTCAGCGATGCTCTCGACAACATCTTCAATCACCCGAACGTCGGCCCGTTCATCAGCCAGCAGCTGATACAGCATCTGGTCACGAGTAATCCGAGCCCCGCGTACGTCGCCCGCGTCGCCGCGATATTCGCCAACAACGGCCAAGGCGTCCGCGGTGATCTCAGTGCGGTAGTGCGCGCAATCCTTACGGACAGCGAGGCCCGCGGGGCCGCGCCAGCCACGAATCTCTTCGGCCATGTACGTGAACCCGTGCTCTTCATCACGGGCATTCTGCGCAGTTTCGGCGGCCGATCGGACGGGGTCTTCCTCCGCAATTCGAGTGCTGCGATGGGTGAGTCGCTATTCTCCCCGGATACGGTCTTTAGCTACTTTCCACCGAGCTACCAAATTCCGGGTACGCAGACCCTGGCGCCGGAGATGGAGATTGATAACGCCGCGACGGCGCTCGCGCGCGCAAATTTCATCGAAACTCTAATCATGCAGGGCGGCGCGGCCGCCGATCCCACGCTTCCTCACAGCACCGGAACCGCGATCGATCTGACCTCGCTTGCCACTGGCAATAACAATGCCGCACTTATCGCCCAACTGAATCAAACGCTACTGCACGGCAGCCTGACGGATGCTGCCAGCAACATTATCTTGACGGCGGCCGAATCGGTTGCTGCCGGCTCGACCGATCCGCTCGCGGCGCAGCGGACGGCGAGTTATCTAATTTTGACCTCCGCGCAATACCAAGTGGAGCGCTGAAATGAAACGGCGAAGCTTTCTGCAGCATGGCGGCGCGCTTGCTGGCACCGTGGCTTTG
>Ga0302307_10001644_pt1 | contig 13871 bp, 9 predicted proteins | sample III_Palsa_E3_2_FD_200530 | JGI IMG/M metagenome (GOLD analysis project Ga0302307, IMG submission 200530) | Peat permafrost microbial communities from Stordalen Mire near Abisko, Sweden - III_Palsa_E3_2 | ecosystem: Environmental > Terrestrial > Soil > Palsa > Peat permafrost | place: Sweden... | reverse complement strand
ACCTCTACAACGCCGCCGCCCCGCTGTTCCGCCGGGTGGTCTTCGGCGCCACCCGCGAGCAGACCAAGGCCCTGGCCACCGACGGCACGATATCCGTGCTCCGGCACGCCGAGCGTCTCCTGCCGGACACCGCCTTCGGTTACGAGTACTCGCCAGAGATCTTCATGGACACCGAGCTGGACTTCGCCATCGAAATCTGCGAGGGGGTCTCGGACATCTGGCAGCCCGAGGCCGGCCGGGAGATCATTTTCAACCTGCCCTGCACCGTCGAGCGGTCCACGCCGAACGTCTACGCCGACCAGATCGAGTGGATGAGTCGCCAGTTCTCCCGCCGTGAGCACGTGTGCCTTTCGGTGCACACGCACAACGACCGGGGCACCGCGGTCGCCGACGCCGAGCTCGCGGTGATGGCCGGCGCAGACCGGATCGAGGGCTGCCTGTTCGGCAACGGCGAGCGCACCGGCAACGTCTGCCTGGTCACGCTGGGCATGAACCTGTTCAGCCAGGGCATCGACCCGATGATCGACTTCTCCGACATCGACGAGGTGCGCCGGACGGTCGAGTACTGCAACCAGCTTCCCGTGCACCCGCGCCACCCTTACGCCGGTGACCTGGTGTACACGGCGTTCTCGGGCTCCCACCAGGACGCGATCAAGAAGGGCTTCGAGGCCCTCGAGACGGAAGCCGAGACGGCCGGGGTCCCGTTCGCGGACTACGCCTGGGCTGTCCCGTACCTGGCGATCGACCCGCGCGATGTGGGCCGCACGTACGAGGCCGTGATCCGGGTGAACTCCCAGTCCGGCAAGGGCGGCGTGGCGTACGTGATGAAGACAGAGCACCAGCTCGACCTGCCCCGGCGGCTGCAGATCGAGTTCTCCCGGGCGATCCAGGCCCACACGGAAGCCGGCGGCGGCGAGGTGACCCCCAGCGAGATGTGGGAGCTGTTCTCCGCCGAGTACCTCTCCGAAGGCCCGGTCGCCCTACTCGGGCACCGTTCCTCGTCGGTGGTCGAGTCCAAGCACGTGCTGACGGCCGAAGTGCGGGTGGACAGCCAGGCCAGGCAGATCGAGGGCTTCGGCAACGGCCCGATCTCCGCGTTCTGCGACGCGCTCAACGCGGTGGGGGTAAAGGTCCGCGTGCTCGATTACACCGAGCACGCCCTGTCCGCCGGGTCCGACGCGCAGGCCGCTGCGTACGTCGAGGTCGAGATCGACGGCGGCACCCTGTGGGGCGTGGGCGTGGACGCCGACACCACCGGCGCCTCCATGCGTGCCGTCCTCTCCGCCGTCAACCGAGCCCGCTGCGGTTGACCTGCCCGCTGACTGACCACCCGCTGACCGGCCGTTGTCTGACCAGCCGCTGACTCACCAGGCTGACTCACCAGGCCACCGACGAATCGCGCCGCTGACCGGCGGCCGCGCCGCTGACCCGCGACGCCCCGCCCGTCGGCCGCGCCACTGACCGGCTGCGCGCTGCTACCCGCCGCGCCGCAGCCCCGGGTTCCGCGGGGGACCGTGCCGACCGTACGGCCCCCGCGGGCCCGCACCCATGCCCCGAACGGCCAGCTGACCGCACCAGCCGCCGCCCGCACCGAGCATGTGGGGCGAACCACCAGTACAGGGGGCCAGCGGGCCGGGTGACCCGTACTCAGCAACGAAAGTTCGGATCTGGCTGATTTAGTTGCGCCGGGCGTCCTGGCCTTCGCCGATGGGGCGTTCAGGCTCAGGAGCGATGAGGCCGACCGTCGGGAAGTAGGTTCTGTACCGCGCGGTGTCCCGGGTCAGCAGCCGGTACCTGCGGACTGCAGCGTGCGCGCCGATATAGAAGTCCGGCAGCGGGGATCGTTTCTGGCCGCCTCGCCGGCGGTAAGCCAGAAATGCCTTGCCCGCTACGAAGGCCGCCTCGTACGGCAGCGCCTCGCGCTGGAAGTCCTCCGCGGGGAGGCTGTCGTCGAGGTCCTCGATCCGGTCGAATCCGGCCGATACCTCGGCGTAAACGATCGGGTTGATCACCAGCGCGCCGTTGTCCCGGGCCTCGGTGAGAGCATCTGCGGACCATTCCGCCCAGGCAGGATCGTCCGTCACTATGTCGAGGATGACGCTGGAGTCCACCAAAGTGACTGGCTGAGCGGTGCCGAAGCTCCGGGCCCGGAGCTCAATCGCCACGTAGCAGTTCCAGAAGCTGGTCGGTGCTCATGGTGGTGGTAGCCCGGCCGCGCATCTGGCCGACGAGCCGCTGCCCGCGGGTCGGGCTTCCCTCGGCCCGCACGATGCGCAAGGTATTGCCATCCTCGACGACGTCCACCTCGTCGCCCTCGTGCAGGCCGTACCGCTCTCGCAGCGGAGCGGGAATGGTCACCTGGCCTTTGCTGTTCAGCCGCATCGATACCTCCTGACACGTAATACTAGTAATACATCCTACTTGGTCATCCTGACCGGCGCCGCGCTGACTGTCAGCGGGGTGATGGAGGGGTTCGGTGGCCGTCCGGCTCGGGGGCAGCCAGTTTCGGGCCGGCCCAGCTGCGGTTCACTGGCCCAGGTACCGCGCCAGCCTGCACTGTCGTAGTAGTCCTGCCCGCGGCACCACTTCGTGCTGGCCTGGCCGAGCAGCAGCCGGCCAAGCGCTCATCAGCCCGCCTCTCGTTCGCCTCGCCGGGGCAGGGAACCCAGGTCAGTCCGGCTGTTTTGCTCGCTCACGCCGCGGGCTTCACGAGCTGTGCTGACGTCAGCCATCGGCTCGGCCGTCAGCCGCCGGTAGGGCCGGGCCAGGGGCCAGCGACGGTCCTCCAGTACGGTGGCGGCGTCGAGCTGGCCGAGGGTCTGAATCAGGCGGGCCACCAGGCCGGTCCATCCGGTCTGGTGGGAGGCACCGAGCCCGGCCCCGTTGTCGCCGTGGAAGTACTCGTAGAAAAGAATGAGGTCACGCCAGTGCGGGTCGTCCTGGAATAGCTTGGTCCCGCCGTAGACGGGACGCCGCCCGTCCCCGCCGCGTAGGAAGGTACTGGCGAGGCGGCGTGACAGTTCCTGGGCCACCTCGAACAGCGTCATCATCTTCCCGGAGCCGGTCGGGCACTCAACCTTCAGGTCGTTGCCGTAGTACCGGTAGTGCTGGATCAGGGCCCGGATCAGCAGCAGGTTGATCGGGAACCAGACCGGCCCGCGCCAGTTGGAGTTGCCGCCGAACATTCCGGTGGTCGACTCGGCCGGCTCGTACTGCACTTCGTACTCGGTCCCGCCGACATTGAAGGTATAGGGATGGTCAAGGTGCCAGCGCGAGATCGAGCGGATCCCGTGCGGGCCGAGGAAGCGCTCCTCGTCCAGCATCCGGGCCAGGATGCGGCGCAGCTTGTCCTCGTTCACCAGGGACAGGATCCGCCGGCCCTGCACACCGGGCACGGTCGGGTCGGCGATATTGACCAGCAGGTCCTGGTTGCGCTCGAGGAAGATACGCGCCTGCCCGGCGATCTCCGGATAACGGTCGAGGAGGTCGGCCTCGATCACGGTGATGGCGCAGATGGGCAGCAGGCCCACCAGGGAACGCACCTTCATTCGCGTCCCGGTGCCGTCGGGCAGCCGCAGCACGTCGTAGAAGAAGCCGTCCTCCTCATCCCACATCTCGTCGGGGTTATCGCCGATCGGGTCCACGGCGGCGGCGATCCAGAAGAAGCGCTCGACGAACTTGAGCACGAATTCCTCATAGGTCTTGTCGTACGGCAGGAGAGCCAGGGCCATCTCGAGCATGTTCTGGCTGAACATCGCCATCCAGGCCGTGCCGTCCGCCTGCTCCAGCCGCCCGCCGGTGGGCAGGGCCGCGCTGCGATCGAACACGCCGATGTTGTCCAGGCCGAGGAAGCCGCCTTCGAACACATTGTGGCCGGAGGGATCCTTGCGGTTCACCCACCAGGTGAAGTTCAGCAGCAACTTCGCGAAGCTCTCCTGCAGGAACGGCAGATCCACGTCGCCGAGGTCAGCCTCCAGATTCTGCAGGAACAGAGCCGCGAAGGCGTGCACCGGGGGGTTCACGTCGCCGAAGTTCCACTCATAGGCGGGCATCTGGCCCTAGGCCGTCGTGCTCTCCTGCCGCCCTCGGAATGATGCGGGACGGTGCGGCGGCGCGCGATTGTCACCCGGGTGCGCGACAATGGATTGCATGCAGCTGTACCGGGACGACGGGGTGGTGCTGCGCACGCAGAAGCTCGGCGAGGCCGACCGGATCATCACCATCCTGGCCCGGAAGACCGGGCGCGTCCGGGCCGTGGCCAAGGGCGTGCGGCGCACGAAGTCCCGGTTCGGCGCGCGGCTGGAGCCGTTCACGCACGTTGACCTGATGCTGTACCCCGGGCGCTCGCTCGACGTGATCACCCAGGCGGAGGTGATCCGCCCGTACGGCGCGGCGCTGACCCCGGACTATCCGCGGTACACGGCGGGCGTCGCGATGCTGGAGACGGCCGAGCGGTTCACCCCCGAGGACAAGGAGCCGTCGCTGCGCCAGTTCCTGCTGCTCGTCGGCGGGCTGCGCGCCCTCGGTGAGACGGCTCGTGATCCCCGGCTGGTGCTGGACGCCTACCTGCTCCGCTCCCTGTCGGTGGCGGGGTACGCGCCCGCGCTGGAGGAATGCGCCCGGTGCGGGACGCGGGGCCGGCTGCCCGCGTTCGCGATCCCGGCGGGCGGCATGGTGTGCGGGTCCTGCCGGCCGCACGGGGCGGCGGCGCCCGGCGCGGGGACCGTGGCCCTGATGGCCGCCCTGCTCCAGGGGGACTGGGATAGCGCGGACAGCAGTGAGCGACGGCACCAGGTAGAGTGCAGTGGCTTGGTGGCCGCCTATCTGCAGTGGCACCTGGAGCATTCGATTCGTTCGCTGCGTCATGTGGAGCGTGTTTGACCGTCCGGCCGCCCAAACCCCATCCGAGTGGTGCCCGCCCGCCCGCTATTCCGCGCGACCTCGTACCCCGGCACGTGGCCATCGTCATGGACGGCGACGGCCGGTGGGCCAAGCAGCGCGGCCTGCCCCGCACCGAAGGCCACAAGGTGGGCGAGTCCGCCCTGCTCGACGTGATCATGGGCGCGATCGAGCTGGGCATCCCGTACCTGTCCGCGTACGCCTTTTCTACCGAGAACTGGCGGCGTTCCCCGGACGAGGTCCGGTTCCTGATGGGCTTCAACCGCGATGTCATCCACCGGCGCCGGGATCTACTGAACGAGATGGGCGTCCGGATCCGCTGGGCCGGGCGCCGCCGCCGGCTATGGCGCAGCGTCATCAGCGAGCTGGAGGAAGCCGAGCGGATGTCGGCCGGTAACTCCGTGCTCACCCTGCAGTTCTGCGTGAACTACGGGGGTCGGGCCGAGATCGCCGACGCGGCCGCCGCGATCGCCGCCGATGTGGCCGCGGGCAAGGTCCGCCCGGACAAGGTGGACGAGAAGCTGTTCGCCCGCTACCTGGACGAACCGGAGATGCCTGACGTCGATCTGTTCGTGCGCTCGTCCGGCGAGCACCGGACCTCGAACTTCCTCATCTGGCAGGCGCACTACGCCGAATTGGTCTTCCTGGACACGCTGTGGCCCGACTTCGACCGCCGGCACCTGTGGCAGGCCTGCGAGATCTACGCCAGCCGGGACCGGCGCTACGGCGGCGCCATCCCCAACAGTGTTTCCCCCGGGGGGCGACCCCCCGGAACCCCCCGCGACGCCCCGATAGTGGTGCCCGCCGACAACACCGCCGCGAACGGGGCCTGAAGGCCCCGTCCGCTGGGCCGGTCACCGGCGGCTTGCTGGGCTGGAATGTTCCCTTTGTCTGGCCTATCCGCATTGCGGGCGCCATGTCTGAAGCCTCGGCAAATTTCGGTCAAATTAATTTTCGCTGACCGGCGCCCGCAAGGCCAGTAAAAAAAGCACCCCTTTATCCGGTTTTCGCCTTCTGCTTATCTCTGAGTTGCCCAGAATGCCACCAGGCGCGCCGAATATGGCGCCCGGTGTGCCCCGATGACGGGCTTGACCGGATTTAAATTCCAGACACGAAAAAATCAGCATGACTACCCGTGTAAATGGCTGGGCAGAACGTTGTGTGGCGCCGTCCGTAATTACCCGACAGGGGCACCGGCCTGCCCGGAGAAATCTGCACGGGCGCTCGGCCAGGTGAGTCATAGATGGGGGGGCGTAGATGCGTCGCACAGCAGTGGCCGTCATTGGCTTCGGATGCGCGGTCGGGGTGTTCACGGCGGCAGGCATGATTCCGGCCAGCGCACGTGCGGCCGACCGGAACGTGGCCAGCGGTAGCGTGCCCGGCGCCGGCGCGCCGGCGAGCAAGCTGACCACCATCGACTACGACGGCTATTCGATCACCGTCCCATCCAGCTGGCCGGTCTTCCATCTCAATACCGATCCAGGTCAGTGCGTACGTTACGACATCAACGCCGTCTATCTCGGCAACCCTGGCGCCAACCAGAACTGTCCTCCGGCTCTTATTGGCCGCGTTCAGACCATCACCATTAGCGACGCCGGCGTGCCGGGCCCGCCGCAGCCGGAGTACCAGCGGGCAGCGGTCGCGCAGGGTGGCCTGGGCGCCGCGCCGCCGCCCAGCAGCCCCGGCAGCCGCATCGCGTCCGTCCCGTCCACGCTGAGCAGGCTCGATCAATACAGCCAGCTGCACGAGTTCCAGGGCGCGGTGTCCCACTCGCACCTGTCGGTGACCGGTACCTACGGGGCCAGTTCGGCGCCGGTCGAGAACATCATCCGGGGCCTGCGCAAGCTGGGCGGGAGCCGGCCGACCGGGACCGCGGCAGCCGGTTCCCAGGCCTGGACCAGCGCGGCGACCGCGGACACGCCGGACCGGCCCCAGGCGTCGAGCCTGAAGCCGGACATCCCGTCCTCGCCGCTGAACGGCTTTGACGCCTGCACCGCGCCGTCAGTCGAGGCGATGAAAGCGTGGAAAGCGAAGTATTCCGCCATCGGTATCTATATCGGCGGCCAGAACATGGCGTGCGATTACGGCAACCTGTCCGCATCCTGGGTCAAATCGGTCCACGCGCAAGGCTGGTCCCTGCTGCCGCTGTATGTCGGGCTGCAGGCCCCGTGTAATAGTTTCCCGGCCCCTATCAACACGGCCAATGCGGCAGCTCAGGGGAGATCCGCCGCGAACACCGCCGTCGCTGACGCGGTCAATTTTGGCCTGGGCAGGGGGACGCCGATCTACTTCGACATGGAGTCGTACAGAAACTCGAATATGAACTGCCGAAATACGGTGCTCACGTTCCTGGATACCTGGACTCGTGAACTGCACGACCGCGGCTATGTGTCCGGCGTCTACTCCAGCGCCTCATCCGGCGTGACCGACCTGGTGACGAATACGGTCATCGGCGGGCACGCCCTCGCCGAGCCGGACGCCCTCTGGTTCGCCCTGTGGGACAACAGCAATAACCTGACCGGCACGCCCTATCTGCCGGCCACCCGCTGGCCCTCGGATCGGGTGAAGCAGTACGCGGCCAATGAGACCCAGAAAGTCGGGGGTTACACCATCAACATCGACGTTGACCGGATCCACGGGGCCGTCTCGGGGCCTTAGCCCGGCCGCGGCGCAGTTGATTCGCATTGGGAGGCCGGTGGCCCTAGGCTTAGGGCCACCGCGCGCCTCCCTTGCCCGGTTGTAGCCGTGCCCGCGCGTGTCACCGGGGGAAGTGCCCACGAGGCACCGGCCCCCGGGACGGTCCGTTACGCGGCGCCCGCGCCAGCGAGGACGAGCCCTACAGCCCCGGCCGCCCTGGCCGGCTGGAGACTCCCGTGGAGGCCCGGGCCACAGCAGAACGACGCCGACCGCCAGCCGGATGGAGACCTCGATGGCACTGCGCAGTGACCGCCTGGACACGATTATCAGTCTCAGCAAACGGCGGGGATTCGTCTTCCCGTCCAGCGAGATCTACGGCGGGCTGCGGGCTTCCTGGGACTACGGTCCCCTCGGCGCGGAGCTGAAGAACAACATCAAGCACCAGTGGTGGCGCTCCATGGTTCAGGAGCGGGAAGACATCGTGGGCCTGGACTCCAGCGTGATCCTGGCCCGGGAGGTCTGGGAGGCCAGCGGTCACGTCACCGAGTTCGCGGACCCGCTGACCGAGTGCATGTTCTGCCACAAGCGGTTCCGGGCCGATGACCTGATCGAGGCCTACGAGGAGAAGCACGGTCACCCGCCGGAGGGCGGACTGGCCGGTGTGAGCTGCCCGAACTGCGGGAACAAGGGCACGTTCACGGAGCCGCGGATGTTCAACGGCATGCTCCGGACCTTCCTCGGCCCGGTGGAGGACGAGTCCGGGCTGGCCTACCTGCGGCCCGAGACGGCGCAGGGCATCTTCATCAACTACAAGAACGTCCTGCAGACCTCGCGTAAGAAGCTGCCGTTCGGCATCGGCCAGATCGGCAAGTCGTTCCGTAACGAAATCACCCCCGGCAACTTCATCTTCCGGACCCGCGAGTTCGAGCAGGCCGAGATGGAGTTCTTCGTCCGCCCTGGCACCGACGAGGAGTGGCACCAGATCTGGATCGACACCCGGTTCGCCTGGTTCACCGGCCTCGGCATCCAGCCCGAGAACCTGCGGCTGTACGAGCACCCGAAGGAGAAGCTCTCCTTCTACTCCAAGCGGACGGTCGACATCGAGTACCGGTTCGGTTTCCAGGGCTCGGAGTGGGGCGAGCTGGAGGGCATCGCCAACCGCACGGACTATGACCTGACCACGCACTCCAAGGCGTCCGGGGTCGACATGACGTACCTGGACCAGGAGTCCGGCGAGCGCTTCGTCCCCTACGTGGTCGAGCCCGCGATGGGCGTGGACCGGACCGCGCTGGTCTTCATGCTCGACGCGTACAACGAGGACGAGGCGCCGGACGCCAAGGGCAACCTGGAGAAGCGGACCGTGATGCGGTTCGATCCCCGGATCGCGCCGGTCAAGGTCGCGGTGCTGCCGCTGTCCCGTAACGCCGACCTGTCGCCGAAGGCCCGCGACCTGGCGGCGGAGCTGCGCAAGCGGTGGAACACCGACTTCGACGACGCCAGCGCGATCGGCCGCCGCTACCGTCGGCAGGACGAGATCGGCACCCCGTACTGCGTCACGGTCGACTTCGACACCCTGGACGACCAGGCGGTGACGGTGCGGGAACGCGACTCGATGCGCCAGGAGCGGATCGCCATCGGCCAGCTCGTGGCGTACCTGAGCGAACGCCTCCCGGTCTGGTAAGCCGCCCCGGGTCTGGTAAGCGGCCGGCGGCGGGCCGGGCCGGGGCCGTCAGTGTTCCGGCAGGGCCTCGATGACCAGCTCCACCAGGTCACCCGGGGCGGTTTCGGCCAGCGCGGCCGGCTCGCGCCGGGGTGAGCGGCGGAAGATGTCCGCGGCGGCGAGGTGGAAGCCGTCCGGCAGGCCGGCGGCCGCCATCGCGGCGGCGATCTCGGTCATCTCGGCCTCCCAGCGCCAGCCCTTGGCCACCGCCGAGCGGGCCGCGTGCTGCAGCCGGCGCACCAGCTCCGGCTGGGACAGCGCCCATTCCTCCAGCAGCGTGCCTTCCACCCGCTCCTGGTGCGCGAGCGACCGGGCGGCCAGCAGCAGCGCCGCCGAGCCCTTGGTCCACGCGGCGTAGGCCACCTTCACCGCCGACGCCGCGCCGATGCCGCCGTTCACGACCTGCGCGCCGACCGGCGTGCCCGCGAACAGGGCCGCGACCTCGGCCGCCGACTCGCCCGCCAGGTACAGCCGGGTCCCGTTCCTGGCCGCCGGGTCCGCGCCCGGCTGCGGCGGCGGCCCGATGATCCCGCCGTCCGCGAACCTGGTGGCCCCGGTTCCGGCCGCCCCGGTTCCGCCTGCGCTGAGCACAGCCGCCACGGACCGCGTGGTCTCCGGCGCGATGGCGTTGGCGTCTACGAACAGGCCGCTGAATCCCGCTACGCTCCGCGCGACCTCCAGCGCGGCGTGCGGCGGGCAGACGGAAAAAATGATCCCCGCGCGGCCGGTCAGCTCTGCCACAGTGCCCACGTCGGTCAGCCCCGCGGCCGCGGCGCGTTCCGCGGTGGCTGGGCCGCGGCCCTGGGACGCCCACAGCACGGTGTGCCCCCGCGTGGTGAGGCACCGCCCGATGGCGGCCCCCATCTCGCCAGGATGCAGCAGGCCAACGATCGCCTCGCTCATGTGTTTTATGCCTCCCTCGTGGGCACGGGTGCCCCGGCGTATCCGGGGCGCCCGGGACGTGAGGTCCTCGCGGGTCTAGCGTGTCACGCCGGACTAGACCGGTTCCTGGGAGGGGACCATTGGCCACTGCGGCGCTGGCTGCCGGAACGGTAGAGTCCGAACCAAATAAAGAGATGAATATCAGCTACGCCGTACGAGGAGCGTTCAGTGCCGAAGCTCGTTTATGACTTCACCGAGGGTAGTAAAGACCAGAAGGACCTGCTGGGCGGCAAGGGAGCGAACCTGGCCGAGATGACCAACATCGGTCTTCCCGTCCCGCCCGGCTTCATTATCTCCACCGAGGCGTGCCGCGCCTACCTGCGCGACGGGAGCACGCCGCCCGAGCTGGACGCGGAGGTCACCGAGCACCTCACCCAGCTTGAGTCGGCGATGGGCCGCAAGCTCGGCGACCCGGCCGACCCGCTGCTGGTCAGCGTGCGGTCCGGCGCGAAGTTCTCGATGCCGGGCATGATGGACACGATCCTCAACATCGGCCTGTCCGACCGGGCGGTGGAGGGGCTGGCCAAGCAGGCCGGCAACGAGCGGTTCGCCTGGGACTCCTACCGCCGGCTGATCCAGATGTTCGGCAAGACCGTGCTGGACATTGAGGGTGAGGCGTTCGAGCAGGCCATCGACAACGCCAAGAAGGCCAAGGGCATCAAGAACGACCTCGACCTGGACGCCGCTGACCTGCAGCAGCTGGTCAGCGCGTTCAAGCAGATCGTGCGCGAGCACACCGGGCGCGACTTCCCCCAGGAGCCCCGCGAGCAGATGGACCTGGCCATCAATGCGGTGTTCAACTCCTGGAACTCCGACCGCGCCATCCTGTACCGCCGCCAGGAGCGGATCCCCACCGACCTCGGCACGGCCGTCAACATCGTCGCGATGGTGTTCGGCAACATCAGCGACGACTCCGGCACGGGCGTCGCGTTCACCCGCGACCCTGGCACCGGCCAGCAGGGGACCTACGGCGACTACCTGCAGAACGCCCAGGGTGAGGACGTGGTCGCCGGTATCCGCAACACGGTGCCGCTGCAGGACCTGGAGCAAATCGACAAGGCCTCCTTCGACCAGCTCATGCAGATCATGCGGACGCTGGAGAACCACTACAAGGACCTGTGCGACATCGAGTTCACGATCGAGCGCGGCAAGCTCTGGATGCTGCAGACCCGCGTCGGCAAGCGCACCGCCGCCGCCGCGTTCCGCATCGCGACCCAGCTCGTCGGGCAGGGCCTGATCGACATGGACGAGGCGCTCACCCGGGTCAGCGGCGAGGAGCTCGTCCGGCTGATGTTCCCCCGCTTCGACACCGGTACCGGGGCCAAGAGGATCGCCCAGGGGATCAGCGCGTCGCCCGGCGCAGCGGTCGGCAAGGTCGTCTTCGACTCCGCGCGCGCCGTGGAGCTGGCCGACCAGGGCGAGGACGTCATCCTCGTCCGCCGCGAGACCAACCCCGACGACCTGCACGGCATGATCGCCGCGCGCGGCATCCTGACCAGCCGGGGCGGCAAGACCAGCCACGCCGCCGTCGTCGCCCGCGGCATGGGCAAGACCTGCGTCTGCGGCGCCGACGAGCTGGAGGTCGACACGGCCGGCGGCCACTTCACCGCCCCGGGCGGCGTCAGCGTCTCGGAAGGCGACGTGATCTCCATCGACGGCACATCCGGCGCCGTCTACCTCGGCGAGGTGCCGGTCGTGCCGTCACCGGTCGTGCAGTACTTCGAGGGCGGCCTGACCCCGGAGTCCGACGAGCTGGTCGCGGCCGTGCACGCGCTGATGACGCACGCCGATACCCGCCGCCGGCTCGGCGTCTGGGCCAACGCCGACACGGGTCCCGACTGCGAGCGGGCCCGCCGGTTCGGCGCGGGCGGTGTCGGGCTGGTGCGGACCGAGCACATGTTCCTCGGCGAGCGCCGCGAGCTCGTCGAGCACCTCATCCTGGCCGAGAACGAGTCCGAGCAGCAGACGGCCCTGGACGCGCTGGAGCCGCTGCAGCGCGGGGACTTCGTGGAGATCCTGGCGGCGATGGACGGCCTGCCGGTGACGATCCGGCTGATCGACCCGCCGCTGCACGAATTCCTGCCCGACCTCACCGACCTGTCGGTCAGGATCGCCCTGGCCGGCGACGACGTGACCGACAAGGACAAGAAGCTGCTGGAGGCGGTCCGCCGGCTGCACGAGGAGAACCCCATGCTCGGCCTGCGCGGGGTCCGGCTCAGCCTGGTCATCCCGGGCCTGCTCGACATGCAGGTGCGGGCGATCGCGCACGCCGCGGCCGACCGCAGGCAGGCCGGCGGGAACCCGCGTCCCGAGGTGATGATCCCGCTGGTCGGCGCGGTGCAGGAGCTGGAGATCGCCCGCGAGCGGACCGCGAAGGCCCTCGCCGAGGTCGCCGAGGAGACCGGCACCGACGTGCACACGCTCATCGGCACCATGATCGAGGTGCCCCGGGCCGCGCTCACCGCCGGGCAAATCGCGGAGGCGGCCGAGTTCTTCTCCTTCGGCACCAACGACCTGACCCAGATGACGTGGGGCTTCTCCCGCGACGACGTGGAAGGGGCGTTCTTCAGCCGCTACATCCAGCTCGGCATCTTCGGGGTGTCGCCGTTCGAGACGATCGACCGGGAAGGGGTGGGCCGGCTGGTCCGCCTCTCGGTCGAAGAGGGCCGGGCCACCCGGCCCGACCTGCAGGTCGGCGTCTGCGGCGAGCACGGCGGCGACCCGGACTCGGTGCACTTCTTCCACGACGCGGGCCTGGACTACGTGTCCTGCTCGCCATTCCGGGTGCCCGTCGCCCGGCTGGAGGCCGGCCGCGCGCAGGTCGAGTCCGATCGGGCCGCCGCGGGCGGCGCGGGCGGCAGCGACAGCAGGTGAGCTGACGACCGGAGCACATACCGAAACCGGTTACGACGCGAACGCCAGGGCCCGCTGGGTAGCAGAACCGCCCAAGCGGGCCGGGCGGAGCGCGTTCGAGCGTGACCGGGCGCGCGTCCTGCACAGCGCGTCGCTGCGCCGCCTGGCGGCCAAGACGCAGGTGGTAGCGGTCGGGCTCGCCGACTTCCCGCGGACCCGGCTCACCCACTCGCTGGAGTGCGCGCAGATCGGCCGGGGTATCGGTGCGGCGATCGGGTGCGACCCCGATCTAGTGGAGACCGCGTGCCTGGCGCACGACATCGGCCACCCGCCGTTCGGCCACAACGGTGAGATGGCGCTCGCGGAACTGGCCGCAAGCTGCGGCGGATTCGAGGGCAACGCGCAGACCCTGCGCCTGCTGACCCGGCTGGAGACCAAGGTGCTGGGCGCGGGCCTGAACCTGACCCGGGCCTCCCTGGACGCGACGCTGAAGTATCCGTGGCCGGCCCCGCCCAGCGGCGCCGCGGTGCTGCCGGACGGGCTGCCGATCGGCGACGCCCCCGCCCCGCCCAAGTTCAACTACTACGCCGACGAGGCACCCGCCTTCGAGTGGATCCGCCGCGGCGCGCCGGGCCGGCGCCGCTGCCTGGAAGCGCAGGTCATGGACTGGGCCGACGATGTGGCCTACTCGGTGCACGACGTGGAGGATGGCCTGCACGCCGGGCTCATCACGCTGGCGTACCTGCAGGATGCAGCCGAACGGGACCTGGTAGCTCAGATCGCCCTGCGTTACTACGTCGCGCCGGCCTGGGTGACGACG
>Ga0302307_10001641_pt1 | contig 13877 bp, 10 predicted proteins | sample III_Palsa_E3_2_FD_200530 | JGI IMG/M metagenome (GOLD analysis project Ga0302307, IMG submission 200530) | Peat permafrost microbial communities from Stordalen Mire near Abisko, Sweden - III_Palsa_E3_2 | ecosystem: Environmental > Terrestrial > Soil > Palsa > Peat permafrost | place: Sweden... | reverse complement strand
AGCTTCACAGAGGTACGCAGGGCGGCGCTGGCGCTCGCGCGCGCGGTCGAGAAGCGCTGTTCGATGGCAAGCAGCAAATGGTGGAAGGAAGAGCGGCACGGCGTATTTCTGGACTACAACCAGAATGCGAAGGATCGGACCACCTGCTCTGCCTTTTCGGTGAGACCTCTTCCTGATGCGCGTGTGAGTATGCCCCTGCGCTGGGATGAGGTGATGACGTGTGACCCGGCCGACTTCACGGTGCTGACGGTCCCCGATCGCTTCGCGAAGATCGGCGACCCGCACGCAGCGATGGACGAATACGCTGGAGCCCTGGATGCATTGCTAGAGATGTCTTCACGCGATGAGGCCGAAGGCATTGGCGACGCGCCGTGGCCTCCGCATTTTCGCAAGGGGGGAGGCGAGCCCGCGCGCGTGCAACCATCAAAGGCTCGCGCCTCGGCCGCGAAGAAAAGGGCGGGGAAGGCCGAGGGCGAAGATTCTGATCCCGCAGCTACAGGGGCTGCGAAGAAAGGTCGTCGACAACCGAAGATGCCATTGATCGTGATCGCACAATCTTCCGACAAGAACGCGGCGGAAGCTGGGTTGGAGCATTGGAAACAACAGCACCCGGACGCCGCAGCTTTGCTGGCGCCGGATGACGTGCTGGTGGATCGCATGCGCGGCTCGGCATACGTGTGGTATCGCATACGAGTGAACCTGCGACATGTTCCGGAAGAGATGCGACCCGCGCAGGGCGTTCCTGATCCCGATGATGATCCAACGCGTCAGTGGCGCGAAGAGAAGGCGTGATCAGCGGTTTTCTGGAAAGATGCTCATTAGTTCCTGGGGTGGAACGACCTCGAGTTGCTCGTAGGTGCAGTCTTTCGGTGGTTTATCGGGGCGCCAGCGGCGGAAGTGGGCGAGGTGTCGAAAGCGGTCGCCCTGCATATGCTCGTAAGCGACCTCAACCACAAGCTCTATCCGTATCGGCTCCCAGCTCAGGTCCTTGCCCGCGTTCCATCGTGATTGGCCGCCAGGCAACCGGCCGCTGGCCTGAGCGGCCTCATCGGCCCACGCTGCCCATGGGTGATCGCGCAAAGCATCTTCGCGATAGGGTGCGAGGAATTCCGCAAGCTCTTGGCGTTTGGCTGCCGTGAAGCTGGCACAAACTCCTACGTGCTGCAGCTTGCCTACGTCGCTGTAAAGGCCTAGCAGCAGCGAACCAACCGCAATTCCATAGCCGTCTTTGTGCCAGCGGAAACCTCCGACGACACAGTCGCAATCGCGTTCGTGTTTGATTTTGAGCATGGTGCGCTTGTCTGGCGTGTATGGTCCAGCGACGGGCTTCGCGATCACGCCATCAAGGCCCGCGCCTTCGAAGCGCGTGAACCAATCCTGCGCCGTTGCGCGATCCGTCGTTGCTGGCGTCAAGTGCAGCGGCGATTGAACACTCCCAAGGGTTCGCTCCAATTCGGCGCGTCTGACACTGAAGGGTTCATCGCGCAGATCGCGCCCCTCGACTTGAAGCAGGTCGAAGAAGACAATCGAAGCCGGCGACTGAGCAGCAAGCGTCTTGACACGTGACGCGGCGGGATGAATGCGCAGTGTCAATGCATCGAAGTCCAGACGGTCTTCCCGTGCAATGACGATCTCGCCGTCCACGACGCATTGCTTTGGTAGTTGTCGCAGCAACGGACCGCGGAGCTCGGGAAAATAACGATCAAGCGGCTTGCCATCGCGACTTTGCAGGAGTAGCTCCTCGTCGTCGCGGAAAATTACCGTACGAAAGCCATCCCACTTCGGCTCGAAGCTCCACCCGTCTGCATTCGACGGAATCTCATCAACGCGCTTAGCGAGCATGGGCAAAATCGGCGATGGTAAAGTCAACGGCATAATAGATTGGATGCTTTCGGATGGATCAACGGATGGACACATAGCGCGAACTGACACATTAGCTCATTGAATGACATACGTTTGCGCCACACAATTACTTCGCCGTCGGTCAAGACCTTCGTTTTGCCCAATCCAACGCCACTACAATCACACAGGTATTCTCGACCCTCCAGCGCGCTCATTCCTCAAGCTCAGGTCACAGTCTCGAATACAAGCAGCTAATCAAAGACAATCAAGAGGAGTCCCTCAGGATCTCCAAAGCAGGAACTTGCTTACTGATAGACTTCGTTCATCGATTGGTACGAGACGCAATCTTATGCTTCTGCGGAATAGCATTAATGGTGTCACCTATCGTTTTGATGGGCTGAAAGAACTGCTCGCGAAGGCCACGACTACGCGCTCAGGCGATGAATTGGCGGGTGTTGCTGCTCAGAGCGCGGTGGAGCGTGTGGCCGCGCGGATGGTGTTAGCGGATTTGCCGTTGAGAGTGTTCGTCGAGGAGCCGCTGATTCCTTATGCGGAGGATGAGGTCACGCGGCTGATCTTTGATCGTCATGATGCAAAGGCGTTCGCCTTGGTGTCGCACTTGACTGTGGGTGGGTTTCGGGACTGGCTGCTCTCAAACCACGCTACGGGAGACACGCTCCGGGCCCTTGCTCCGGGTCTAATGCCAGAGATGGTGGCTGCGGTCAGCAAGCTAATGCGTGTCCAGGATCTGGTGGCGGTGGCGCGGAAGATAGAGGTGGTGACGCGATTTCGCACGACGGTAGGGCTGCGCAGCCGGCTCTCGACCAGGTTGCAGCCGAATCATCCAACGGACGACCCGTTGGGGATTGCTGCGGCAATTGTGGACGGGCTGATGCTGAGCTCGGGCGATGCCGTGATTGGGATCAACCCGGTAGCCGACGATGTGGCGAGCACAGGACGGCTGCTGCGGCTGATCGACATGGTGCGCACGCGGTATGCGATTCCGACGCAGAGCTGTGTACTGGCTCACATAACAACGCAGATGGCCGCGATGAAGCAAGGAGCACCCGTGGACTTGGTGTTCCAATCGATTGCGGGAACGGAAAAGGCAAATACTTCGTTCGGGATCAACCTGGGAATATTGAAAGAGGCAAACGAGGCGGCGCGCGCGTTGAAGCGTGGGACAGTGGGCGAGAATGTGATGTACTTCGAGACCGGACAAGGCAGCGCGCTCTCAGCGAATGCGCACCATGGAATCGATCAACAGACGTGCGAGGTGCGAGCGTATGCGGTGGCGCGGGCATTCGATCCGATGTTGGTGAACACGGTGGTGGGGTTCATTGGGCCGGAGTATTTATACGACGGCAAACAGATTCTGCGGGCAGGGCTGGAAGACCACTTCTGCGGCAAGCTGATGGGACTGCCAATGGGGTGCGATGTCTGCTATACGAATCACGCGGAGGCCGATCAGGATGACATGGATTCCCTGCTGACGCTGCTGGGTGCAGCCGGTGTGAACTACATCATGGGCGTTCCTGGAGCGGACGACATCATGCTGCAATATCAGTCAACATCGTTTCAGGATGCGTTGTATCTACGTGAGACGCTGGGGCTACGTCCCGCGCCCGAGTTTGAGGCGTGGCTGGCTGGCGACATGCCACGCAAGCTCGGTGCTCCGATGCAGGTGCAAGGGATTGCCGCATTATGACGGATACGGGTGTGAAGCGAGCGGCGCCTGACCTGCGCTCGTTGACTGCGGCGCGAGTTTCACTGCCAATGAGCGGGCACAGCATCGCGGCGTCGGAGGTGTTGGAGTTTCAGTTGGCGCATGCACAGGCGCGCGACGCGGTACACGCCGCGCTGGATGCTGAGGCGTTTGCACGCAGGTTGCGCAATGAGCTTCCAACGCTGGCGGACCAAGGGGTTGAGGTGTTAACGCTACGGAGTTGCGCCGTCGACCGAGCAAGCTATCTGCGGTATCCGCAGAGGGGGCGGTCGCTGGATGCAGAGTCGGCGGCGGTCTTGAAGTCGATGCCATGCGATTTGGCGATCAGCATCGCGGATGGCTTGTCGGCATTGGCAGTGGAGAGGAATGCGGTTCCGCTATTGGCGTTGCTGCTGCCGCGATTGGCGGAGGACGACTGGACGATGGGACCTGTGACGGTGGTGCAACAAGGACGCGTAGCCGTCTGTGATGCGATTGGCGAGAGGTTGGGGGCGCGATGCAGCCTGATGCTGATTGGAGAACGCCCGGGGCTTTCTGCTACGGACAGCATGGGGGCGTATTTGACATGGGAGCCGAGGGCCGGCCGAACAGACGCGGATCGGAATTGCCTCTCAAACATTCGGAGTGGTGGATTGAGCGTAGAAGAGGCGGCGGAGCGATTGATGTGGCTGATGAAGACAGCGCGGGCGATGAAGTTGACGGGCGTGGCACTGAAGGAGGGAGCAGTGGATTCCCTGCTGGAGGGTTAGAGCCAGCCGCGGGTGCGGGCGATGCGAGCGGCGTCGGTGCGGTTGGTGGCGCCGAGCTTTGCGATGGCCTCGGAGAGGTAGTTGCGGACGGTGCCTTCGGAGAGGCGAAGCTCGGCGGCGATTTCCGCGGAGGAGCGACCGTCGCCGGCGCGCTGTAGGATCTGGCGCTCGCGATCGGAGAGCGGGTCGGGATCGGCGGTCCAAGCTTCGGCAGCTAGCGCGGGGTCGATGGCGCGAAGGCCAGAGTGAACGCGGCGGATGGCTTCGGCGAGCTCAGAGGCGGGGCGCTCTTTCAGCAGATAACCCCGGGCGCCAGCATCAAGGGCGCGCCGGAGGTAGCCGGGGCGAGCGAAGGTAGTAAGGATAATGACGCGTGCGCGGGACTCCGCGCGATTGAGGTCCGAGGCTAGTTCGAGACCAGTCCTCTGAGGCATTTCGATGTCAGTGACAATGACATCGGGCGAGAGATCGCGTGCCAACTTGAGGGCCTCGTGGCCGTTGGCGGCCTGCGCGATAACTGTGATGTCGGGCTCGAGATCGAGGAGGGCGGCCAGCGCTCCGCGGAGCATCGTTTGATCTTCGGCGAGCAGAACGCGGATAGGAGTGGAAGCGGTCATGAGGCAGCAGGCTCGCGCAGGGGTAGTTCGATGAGAAGGCGTGTGCCGTTGTCGCGCTCGAGGAAAAGATGACCGCCAAGCGACTCGATGCGCTCGCGCATGCCGCGGAGGCCGTTCCCTTCGCGACTGATGGCATGCAGGCCATTGTCTTCAATGACTAGACGGCGATGATTGTCTTCGGTAATGAAGCGCAGGTTGCAGGTGGTCGCGCAGGAGTGGCGAACGATGTTGGTGACGGCTTCTCTAAGGGCGAGGGAGAGGGCGATCTCTTCCGGGGCAGAGAGGTTGGCAGCGCTCGTGACCGCGGAGTCGAAAATGAGGGTAACGCCGGCGGCATCGAGGGTCAGTCGCGCGGCTTCGATTTCGGCGCCAAGGCCGCGGGCGCGGTAACCACCAATGGCCTCGCGAACTTCGGCGAGGGCGGTTCGGGTGATGCGTTCGACGTCGGCGATCTCGGTGGCGGCTCGAGCATAATCGCTGGGATCCTGGCGGTCGATGAGGCGGCCGGCGAGCTCGGCTTTGAGGGCGATGACCGAAAGCGTGTGGCCAAGCACATCGTGGAGATCCCTGGCGATGCGTTCGCGCTCGGCAACGGCGGCGAGGGCGAGGTTCTCATCCAGTGCGGCGCGCAACTTGCGCTCGGCGCGGCGTTGCTGCGCGAAGAAGACATTGCCGCCGCCGATGACGATCATGAGAAAGATGGCGAAGAATGCCTGGGACCAAGGTATGCGGAGGTAGTTGGGCGCAGAGTGGAAGACGGCGCCTTCGATTAGAACAAAGGTGACTTCGATAAAGAAGAGGGACAAGACCTTGCGCAGGGAGACGAAGGTAAAGGGCAAGAACGCTGCGGCATAGACGAAGAAGGTAGATCCGCCTTGGTTCCAGGGAAAGCTGATGAGGCCGAGAGCGAAGGTGGCGGCGATCATCCAGAAGCGGGCTGGATGGCCTTCGTCCACAGCGCGGATGTAGCCCCACATGATGCCGACGAAGGCAAAGAACACAGCGAGGGTAGCGAGCCAAAGATACCAAGAGGGCTCGAGGATGGGACCGATGAAGAGGAAGCCGGTGTAGGCGAACCACACCCATGCCCACCTATTTTCACGTTTCCTCGAAATGGGTTCGCTCGCTGTCATGAGTCTTCCTGAAAAGTGTACGCCGACCGGTTAGGAGTTTTGCTCGAGACGGCGGTAGGCGATTGCGGCAACACCCAGCATGACCAGTGTGAAGCCAATTAGCCCCAGCCAGTGACTGATCGGGCTCCCGGCCGTCGTGTAGCCGAAACAACCGAGGACAAGTTGCGAGAGATGGTACGTCGGCAAAATCAAAGCGAACTTCTGTAGCCAGTGCGGCAGAAGCATGATCGGCATCCAAAGACCTCCGCAGAAGCTCATCGGCAGATAGACCATGTTGATAACGCCGGGGGTCGCGTTGAAGGGCACAAGCAGCGCAATCACCATGCCCAGGCAGGCGAACGGGATCGTGCCCACCAGCGTCAGCGCCATCATCTGTGCATACTCGGGAAGCGTGATCGATACATGCGCGATGGAGATGGCCATCAGCGTGAGGATGCTGACAATCACCAGGCCGAAGGCAGCCGCTGAGCAGCATTTTGCCACGAGGTAAGCCAATGGAGGCATCGGGCTGGCTCGTTTAAGCTCCAGCCACCCAGTGCTGAATTCGCTTGCAAGGCCTCCACCGATGCCGAAGAGCGCGGCCCCCACCATGCCGAAGACGGCATAGCTTCCGAGCATGTACTTGGCAACCGACACGCTGCCAACGTGCTCGCCGCGGTTCATGATGAGGCCGAAGAAGAGGTAGAAGATGACGGGAAAGCCGATGACAGCGAGCGAGAAGGCGCGGGTGCGGAGGAGGCGGACAAACTCGAAGCGGGCTTCCGTGAGGAAGATGCGCAGGGTGCGCGCGATGGAGTTCGAGTGGGCGGCGGGGAGGGTGAAGGCGGTGGTCGACATAGCGGGCTCCTTCGATAACTAGTTGCTGGTTAGGGCCAGGAAAGCGTCTTCGAGGGCTGGGCTTTGGACTTCGAGCGAATGAAGGTTTTGGTCGAGGGCAAGCAGTTCTCGAAGGGTGCGTTCGGGTTCCGTACTTGAGATGACGGTGACCCCCACTTTGAGTTCAGTGGTCGTAACACCGGGGATGGCGAGCAGGGTGGCTTTGGGAAGATCGGTGACGCAGCGGATGATCTTCAGCGTGCGACTGGTGCTGGCGCCGGCAGTGGCAGCACCAAGAGATTTCACTTCGGCGGCCGTGCCTTCGCAGATCACGCGGCCTTTGTTGATAACGACAATGCGGTGGGCGAGAGCATCGGCCTCTTCGAGATAGTGGGTGGTGAGGAGCACGGTCTTGCCGCGGGCGGCCAGCGAGCGGATCTCAGCCCACATCCCGCGGCGTGCTTCGATGTCGAGGCCGACCGTGGGCTCGTCGAGGAAGACAAGGTCGGGATCGCCGGCGAGAGCGAGGGCGAAGAGGGCGCGCTGCTTCTGGCCGCCGGAGAGCTGTCCAAACATACGCGACTCAATGCCTTCGAGACCAGCGGCGCGAACCAGGTCAGCGTATGGGACGGGAGCGGGGTAGTAGCCGCGAAAGATGTTGATGTGCTCGCGAACCCGGAGCATCTCAGGAGCCTTGCCAACCTGCAACATGACTCCGGTACGGAGGCGCGTGGTGGCATGACGCGGGTCAGCATCAAAGATGCGGACAGTGCCGCTGGTGGGGGCGCTGAGTCCCATGAGGAGCTTAACAGCGGTAGACTTGCCGGCTCCGTTTGGGCCCAAGAGGGCCACGATCTCTCCTCGATGCAAGGTGAGCGAGAGGTCGTCCAGCGCGAGCACGCCGTTGGCGTAACGCTTCGTAATGTGAGAAAGCGAGGCGACGGCAGCAGAGCTCGCCGTGAAGGTGATTGCCTGGATGTGATCGAGGACTGCGCTCATCGGGAGTCTCCTGTGTGGGCTGACTGATTACAAGAGCGAGTATGGAAGAGGGTTGCAGCGAAAGGCAGTGAAGTGCGTCAGCAAAGCAAGATGACGTTTGTCATCCCAGAAACCAGCGCCGGTAGCGAAGAGTTGTTGGTTTTCCACGGAAAATTCACGTGGTGTATCAATTTGCTTTATGCGCGAAGCATTTTGGGCTATTCTCTCGATACGGCTCAGAAAATCAAAAGGTTCTCCCCACCGGTTCGCCGGAGCTAGTTTCTTTAACTTGCGGAGGCCGTCCCGTACGATTTGCAATAAGCAGTCCAGGCAGCGCTCTACCCCCGAACACCCTTTTGGAGGCAACGCAGTGGTCCATCAAAACTGAACGGCAAGTTTGCATCCAGCAATCGAAGCTAACCGATTCTCGGTTTCTACAGAAGTTTCTTACAACCAGCGGGCCCTATAGATAGCAACGTCCTAGCCATTGTCGACGGCGCGGCGGATGCAGTGTCGAAGTATATCGACAGGCAGCGGCACCGACGGTGATTTATTTTCAGGAGGTAGTGCATTGGTGTATTTGAACAGCAGACTCTCAGCCCTCGTTCTAATTTTTGCCGCGATGTTTTGTGTTACCTATCCTGCGTTCGCGCAGCAGACGCTTGGAGGTATCACGGGAACTGTGGTCGATCCCGCAGGCAGCGCGATTCCAGGGGTGGAAGTAACGGCTACGTCCGATCAGACGAAGCTGGTGCGTTCCACCAAGAGCAGTGGAACCGGCAGCTATGAGCTATTTGACCTACCGATCGGCACCTACACGGTCACGTTTGCGCTGAACGGCTTCACGACCGAGCGGATTCCGGGGATCGACGTGCAGGCCGATCGCACGATTACACTGCCGGGCAAGCTGGCGGTGGGATCCGTGTCGGAGTCGGTGACAGTGGAATCGACGCCACTGATGAACGCGACCGATACGACGAATGGCTACGTGATGGACAAAGCGCAAATCGAGGCCATTCCACTGCCAACCGGGTCGGTACTGGGCGCGGCGATTCTTTCGCCGGGCGTGAGCGCAGAACTTCCGTCTGGCACAGGGGCCAACTCGGGACTGGGCAACCCTCCCATTTGGGCGAATGGTCAGCGCGATACGAGCAACAGCTTCTCGCTCAACGGTGTGGACGCGAGCAACCTGTTCAATGGTAAGAGCACAAGCGATGTTGGCTCGGCGCGCGTAATCAACAGCACCGGCGTTTCTACGAGTGACGGAGCGGGCGGTGTGATTCAGAGCGTTGCTTCGATCTATCTTTCCATTGGCAATGCACTGCCGTCACCAGCTCCGCAGATGATTGACGAATTGCGGGTGAATGCGTCAATGTATGACGCGGAACAGGGATCGACCTCAGGCGCGCACATCGATATGAGCACGGCTTCGGGAACGAATAAATTTCATGGGTCGTTGTTTGGACGCAGAGGCACAAACTGGATCAACGCTGCACCCTTCTTTTTCAAGAACGACCCCGGCATTCCCGAGAATATGAAGAACCCAGAGCTGCACCGGTACCTGGTGGGCGGAACGTTCGGCGGACCAATTATCAAGGATAAGCTGTTTGGATTTATCTCGTACCAGCACTTGCAGGTGTCGGACCAGGAGATCGGTGATTCATTCCTGGCCGTTCCGGTGGGACTTTCTGACAGCAACCGTACGGCCACGGGATTTCAGACGATTGTGAGCGCTCAATATCCGGATTCGCCGCCAGCTTATATTGATAACACTGCGCTCGGATTGTTCAACTCGCCGTCAGTGCCGGGTGAGCCTGGCAAGTGGCTGATCCCGAATGACGGTCAAGGGAGTGGTTGCGGATCGAGCTGCATGACGCCGACGCATCCGTTCAATGCGTTCCTGCCGGGAACAGGCCGGTTCAAGGCCGATATGGCAGTCGCGGACATTGACTACAACGCGTCCAAGAAGGATACGATCGCGCTCAAATACTACTACCAGCATGATCCCACCCTGGCGCCGTACTCACTTTCTAGCGTGCCGGGCTTTACGGAGCACCTGGATTCGGGCGCGCAGGTGGCCTCGATCAATAACACGTATCTCGTGAAGCCGAACCTCAGTACACAGGAGACATTCGGTTTCATTCGGGAGAAGATCTACGAGACCAACGAGCAGCCTTTCACACCAGAGGCGATTCCGGCCGGCTCGCTGGGCACGGTATCGATCAACGAATTTGGATCGACCTACTTTCCGGGTGTTTCGATTGTGAATGTGCTGGGCAATGAAGCGTACGACCTCGGGCTGCCGGGTACGGGCATTCTTAACATTGGACCGAACGCGGAAGGACAGTCGTCCAATACCGGCGTATTTCAGAACCGGTTCCAACCTTCGGGCAACGCGATCTGGTCGCTGGGCAAGCACACGCTTACATTTGGTGCAAGTTACAGCTATACGCAGTTGAACACGATCGACAAACGCCCCGGCACGGGCACAGTGGCAACCGACGACCTGAGTGCCTTCGCTCAGGGTTACGTGACGCCCGGCAGCTCGTCAACGGCGTTTTATGTGAGCTCTTTCCTGCAGGGCGATGCCAACCGGTACTATCGGGCGAACCAGCTCGGAACATTTGCCCAGGACAAGTTCCAGATCACACCGAACCTGAGCCTGACGGCCGGCGTGCGGTATGACTGGGACGGCGGCCTGACGGAGAAGTATGGACGCATCTTCAACTTCGACTTCCCAAACGCGAACAATTCGAGTGATCCGAACGCGTACCAATACGATGAGGGAACGGACACGATTACGCAGCCAGGCTTCATCATTGCGGGAAACAATGCCAATGGAACGAAAGGTGTAAGCAAGACGACCTTGACGGGACGGCAATGGGGCATTGCGCCACGGCTGGGCGCAGCCTGGCAGCCGGCGATGTTCCACTCAAAGGTGGTCGTGCGGACCGGCTTCGGTATGTACTACGATCGGGGCGAGCTGTTCAGTTACTTCTCGCCGGGCTACGCGATCGGCACAGTGACGGGCGGACCGTTCGGTGTAAACCAACAACTCCCGTTTGTGACGGCACAGACGTGCCCAGTGCAAAGTTTGTATTCCTATTACATTCCAACCTGCGGCGGAGGCGGCGGCACCACACCTCCCATAACACCGCCAACGGCGGCTACCGGCAACCTGGCCAATCCTTATACCAACGTTCAGTCGGCTCCGCCATCCAACCCGCAGTCGTCGGATCTGAGCAAGTATCTGCCGAACATTGCCAGCATTGAAGATGGCGGTCAACCCATCTCACTGGGCATCTACGACCGAGCGAACAAGCTGCCGTACACGTACAACTACACGCTGGATATTCAGTGGCAGCCACGCAATGACCTGTTGCTCGAGCTCGGATACGTGGGCAACGTCGGCCGACACCAGGTAATCCCGGTACCCTTCAATCAGCCGGGCATTGCTTCGCCCAATAGCCCGATCCATGGCGAGCATTATTCGTACGGCTACGACTATGAAGGCGGCAACATCGACCATCGCGTACCGTACATTGGCTATGCGGCGGAATCGATCGACTACAGGGCGGCGGGCGTGGATGCTTACAATGCGCTCACGGCTCACCTTGAAAAGCGCATGAGCCACGGGTTCCAGATCGCAGCGTCTTATACGTACTCGCATGCACTGGACGAACAGAGCGGATTGGGGCTCTTCTACAACGGCAACAACCCTCTAAATCTGCGCGATGGATATGCATCCGCTGACTTTGATCGTACGCATGTGATCAACTTCAACTATGTATATCGGCTTCCCGATTTTGTGCACCAGCACAATGTGGCGAGCTACTTCACGAACGGCTGGTCGCTAGTTGGCCTGACCATTCTGCAAAGTGGTCAGCCTTATAGTGTTATCGACTTCAGCGGCGCTGTGGGAAGCATTTACTACGGTGTAAGCAACGGGATCACGAACCCAATTGTGCCGCTTGCGGCCGGTTGTACGGCCAAGAGCGCGAAGACGGGTCTCTCGGGAGCGTTTGGCGACTATGCTCTGAAGTCCTCCTGTTTCACAATTCCATTACTTCCGGCTGGAGGATTGAACGGAGCTGTGCCGACGTCTGATCCTTATGAGAACACCTTCACGACAGGGCAGCGCAACATCTTCCGGCAGGCGTTCCAGAAGCGTTCGGATGCTTCGCTCGTGAAGATGACGCAGTTTACCGACCGCTACAGCCTGAAGTACACATTCGACGTATATAACCTGTCGAACACCAGCAGCTTCGACGTGCCGGGCAACGAGGTGTCGCAGAACGAGAACTATAACGGCTTCCCGGAAGCGGGAACACCGGTGCTGCCAACCTCCTGCAATGCGAGCAACGAGGGCTTCTACAACTGCCCTGCAGGACTTGGCGTAGTGAGCCACACTATCGGCAGTGCGCGACAGATCCAAATGTCGCTACAGTTGACGTTCTGATTGCTTTCTTGAGGATCCACCGTGGGGGGCCGCTATCGCGGTCTCCCATTTGTTTTTGCGCGTGCGGGACTTTGGGTGAAGCCGACGTGATCTCTATGTTTGTATACTTTCCGTGTTGCTCGCAGATTCGAGCAGGATGCATTTGGGATAGAAAGTGAAGAACACGTCATGCTGATCCATGAAGACCGTTTGTTTCCCGCAGATCCGGGGACGCGAGGTATCGCCCGGGCGCTTTATGAGCAAGTGCGGGCGTTGCCGATCATCAGTCCGCATGGGCATACGCAGGCGGCTTGGTTCGCAAAGAACGAGCCGTTCCCTGACCCGGCCAAGCTTTTTGTGCAGCCTGATCACTACGTCTACCGCATGTTGTATAGCCAGGGCGTATCGCTGGAGGATCTGGAGATCGGGCGGGCGGAGATGCGGGATCCGCGCGGAGTTTGGCGGATATTTGCCAGCAATTACTACCTTTTTCGCGGGACGCCGACTCGGATTTGGCTGGATTTTTGCTTTCAGGAATTGTTTGGACTGGAGGAGCGACTGTCGGAGAAGACTGCTGACAATTACTTCGATGTGATCTCTGAGAAGTTGAAAACAAAGGATTTCTTGCCGCGGGCTTTGTATGAGCGGTTTGGGCTGGAGGTGTTGGCTACTACCGATTCTCCACTGGATTCGCTGGTGGATCATCGGGCGATCCGGGAGTCGGGGTGGAAGGCGCGGATTCTGCCGACGTTTCGGCCGGACTCGGTGGTGGACCCGGATTTTGATGGATTTGCTGGGAATATTGCGCGTTTGGGCGAGATGACCGGCGAGGATACCTCGACGTGGGGCGGGTATTTGGCGGCTTTGGGGGCTACGCGGGCGCGGTTTAAGGAGCTGGGGTGTACGGCTACCGATCATGGGCATCCTACGGCTCGGACGGCAAATCTTGGGCAGAGCGAGGCGTCGGAGCTTTTCGGTAAAGTGTTGAGCGGAAAGGGGGATGCGGAGCTGTTTCGGGCGCAGATGCTTACCGAGATGGCGCGGATGAGTTTGGAGGATGGGCTGGTGATGCAGATCCATCCGGGGAGTGTTCGGAACCATAACCAGCTTATTTTTCAACGATATGGGCGAGATACCGGGGCGGATATTCCGGGGCCTACGAACTACGTGCAGGCGCTTCGGCCGCTGCTGGATGCATTTGGCAATGAGCCTGGTTTGGCTATTATTTTGTTCACTTTAGACGAGTCTACCTATAGCCGGGAGCTGGCTCCACTGGCCGGGCACTACCCTTGTTTGAAGCTGGGGCCTTCCTGGTGGTTTCATGACAGTCCGGAGGGGATGATGCGGTTTCGGGAGAGTGTTACGGAGACGGCCGGGTTCTACAACACGGTGGGATTTAATGACGATACACGGGCATTTCTATCGATTCCGGCGCGACATGACATGGCGCGGAGGGTGGATTGCGCGTATTTGGCGAGGCTGGTGAGCGAGCATCAGCTGGAGGAAGACGAGGCCGTGGAGTTGGCGCACGCGTTGGCGTATGGGCTGGCGAAGAAGGCTTACCGGCTGTAAATCTGT
>Ga0302307_10001638_pt1 | contig 13894 bp, 5 predicted proteins | sample III_Palsa_E3_2_FD_200530 | JGI IMG/M metagenome (GOLD analysis project Ga0302307, IMG submission 200530) | Peat permafrost microbial communities from Stordalen Mire near Abisko, Sweden - III_Palsa_E3_2 | ecosystem: Environmental > Terrestrial > Soil > Palsa > Peat permafrost | place: Sweden... | reverse complement strand
ACGGTTGTTCAACAGCCAGTGGAAGAGATGGGCCGCATAGCAGCCGAGCTTCTTTTTGAACAGCTGCTGGACGGAAACAAGGCTGGAGCGCAATCTCGGTCCAAACGCACACGTCAAGTCAAGCTGGAGACGCGTTTAATCAAGCGCAACTCCTGCGGCTGCGGCACAACGGCCGTCTAGAAATAAGAAGCCCGACGCCTCAAAAATATCTGGCGCCGGGCTCCTTCGAAAACATTTCTTCTTCCTTACTTTTGTGCCGGGTAATTCACTTCCACCGTCAAAATTTCAAAGGGATGGATTGGCGCTGTCACCGTATCCCCTGTAATCTTGAGCGCTTCCCCTTCTGGCTTCTCCATCAGGTTGGTGACGGTCGCGCCGGTTGCGCCTTTCGGCAGGTGAAATTCGACGTTTCCTGACTTCCCTTCCCACTCATAAACGCGGAAGATGAGCCCGTTTTCGTCTTCAGCTTTCTTCATGGCCGTAAGTACCACATTCTCCGGCTTCACAGAAACGTACGAATACTTTGCCGGCAGGCTTCCGGTATGCGCACTTACCTGCATGGCTTGCAATTTGTAGTTGTATTCATACCCGTGCCGCACCGTCAGCGCCTGCTTCCAGTCGCCGCCATGCGGATAGAGCGCGTAACTGAAATGGTGATGGCCGCGGTCGGCATCAGGATCAGGCGAGGTAGGTGAGCGAAGCAACGAGATGCGAAGAACATTGTCCTTATCGTCGTAGCCGTACTTGGACTCATTCAACAGACTGAAGCCATGTTGGCCATCACCGAGATCTGCCCAGCGCAGCGCCGGAACCTCAAACTGAGCCTGCTCCCAGCTGTTATTTCTGAGCGTCGTTCGTTGAATACTGCCGTAAGGTACCTCGTAGGTTGCCTTGTTGCTTGTTGCAGCCAATGGGAATGCAGCCTTCAGCAATATGTGTGTTTCATGCCAGTCGATATCGTTTACTACTTCCACCTGATCGGCGCCGGCGGCGAGCACAATATCCTGGACAAACTTCGAGCTCTGCCAGGTACGCGTTACGCGGATGATGCCGCGGAGCGGGCCTTTTCCAACGAGTTCGACGGAATCCGCCTTATCGATGGGAGTGAAGTGATCCAACGTCCCGGGGTCGATATTCCACGCGTCGTAGTCCTTTGGAAGATCCTTGAAGGTCTGCAACTGGTTGCCGCAACCGCCGGCAGCCAGAGTTTCAAACTTGGTCTTCTTGTCGTAGAGGCTGGTGATGCATCCGGAATCCTTATCTACGACCACCTTGAGGCTGGCATTCTCGAGGGTGAGACCGTCAGCTTTGAGGTCGGAGGCAAAGGGCTTCGTCCCTGGAACTACATGCAGAAGCGAATAGCCCAAGGAAGGTATGTCCTTGGCGTCGACGAGAAGCTTATAGCTGTTCGTTTTGGTATCGCTGCTGGTGACTTCGGACGGAACAACATGATTGCTGGCATCCAGAACGGTCACGCCGTTTGATCCAGCCTCTGGCATCTGTACGTCGACGGTCACAGGCTCTGAGCGTTCCCATGCAAGCGGGTTGTAGACGAGAACCGGAACGCCGCCGGCAACTTGAGTATTCACTTCGGCGTCCAGAGTCTGGAACGCCTTCTGTGAGATTTCGTTCGTAGCCCACTTTACGTCGTCATAGTCTTTCTGAGCTTCCTTGTAGATAATGCCGATACCAGAACCTGCCGCGAGGTCGTGAAAGTCATTGAAGGTGATCTTCTTCCACGCCTCTGTCAGCTCATCAGCCGGGTAGGGTTTTCCCTGGAGCCAGGCTAGTGATGCGTATTTCTCCGCGTTGATGGTCCACTCTTCACTGTTGCGCATATTGCGCTTGTGATTGGCCTGGGTGGTCATCACACCGCGGTGGTATTCAAAATACATTTCACTCTTCCACGTAGGAATCGCGACTTCACCTGCCGATGGAGTGGCAGGCTCCTTGTACCCCTTGGCGATTGAATCGTAATCCCACACGGGCGAATCGGGCGCGATCTTCTTCTCGACACTTGTAAAGAAGTTCTGCGCCGTCCCGAACTGCATCTTGGGGATGACCTTGTCTGGTTGGGCCCAATGAACGCCTTCATCCAGGATGGCTCTTGTTGGGCCGCCGCCGTGATCACCGATTCCGTAGAGATCCATCATCTCTGTCAAACCAGGGGCGCGCGTGCGCGCACTGGCGAGATCGTTCGAAAGACGAACGGGGTTGAGGTTGTCGTTGGCGTAGTCGTGGGGAAAGTAGGTGAGGACTTTGCTGCCGTCGGGTGACTCCCACCAGAAGAGCTTGAACGGAAGTTGGTTGGTGTCGTTCCACGTCATCTTCTGGGTGACGAAGTAGTCGATACCAGAGCGCTTGTAGATCTGCGGCAACTGCCATGTGTAGCCGAAGGAATCCGGATTCCAGCCGATGCGAACGTCGACGCCATACGCCTTCTTGAACCAGCGCTTGCCTACCAGAATGGAGCGCACCTGGGCTTCGCCGTCGGGCATATTCAGATCCGGCTCTACCCACATGCCACCAACGATCTCCCAGCGACCTTCCTTGATGCGCTGCTTGATTTGGTCGTTCATCTGCGGATATTTGTCGGCAATCCAGGAATTGTACTGCGCAGCCGACTGGGTATAGGTGTAATCCGGATACTCGTTCATCAGCTGCAGGGCGGTGCCGAACGTTCGCTTCACAACGTCCACCGTTTCAGTCCACGGCCACAACCATGCTGCGTCGATGTGTGAGTTTCCGGTGAGGTGGAATGTGCCCTGCTGGAGCATGGGCTTGAGGCCTTCGAGCGTGGCCTGAGCGGACTTCAAGGAAGCATCAAACTTGGCGCCATCCTTGCCGTCCAACGCGGAAAGGTCAACGCTGGCGGTTGCCTTTTCCAAAGTCGCCGTGTCGGCTGGTACATCTTTCGACAGACTCGGAATGAGCAATGCAGCGGAGAGAATCTCCAGGCGCAGGTCCTCGGGATTGGGGCGGTCTTCGGCGAAGTCAATCTTCAGTTCCGTGCCGACGAAGATCTTGTTCTCGACGGTATGCAGAAGTTTTACGGCTACCAGCACCTTGTCGCCGGGTTTGGCCTTGTCGAAGAGGACAATCGGCTCCAGGTCGTCACCGAGGGCCACTCGACGGCCATTGAAGTAGATGATTTCCGGCAGGGGTCCGTCGACGTTGGCCTGAAAGGAAAACCAGATTCGCGCCCCGGTGAGATCATATCCGTGCAGACTTTGTGGCACTTCGATCCATCGCCGAAACCAGACTGCGTCCTGAGAGGCATCCATGCGCGGCTTCACGGATTTCCAGGAGGAATCGTCGAACTCAGGAGATTCGCCGTGTGCCAGGTCGCCGGCGTGAAATCGCCATTCCTCAGCAGGCAATCGATCAAGCTGGGAGAGCCGCTGAACGACGGTCTTCGATGTACCGTCGAGCGATTTCACAATAGCCGTCGCCTGATCCTCCGATTGCGCACTTGCTGAAATGCGGCATAACATGCCGAAGGCAACGAGGGATAGCGATGCAGCCACGAGGCCATTGCTCAACGCACGCTTCCCGAATCCTGTGATAGCTTTCATTTCGAGGTCTCCTAATTTCCCTTGGCGAACGGTCTGCTTTGACTTCCCGGCGCCCGCACAACAGCTGAAACGTATCCGCGAATTATACGGCCCGAGACGTGGGGTTGGAAACGATACCATCAATATCGTTTCTTCGCGAAAACGGCGATAACACCCACCGTCGATCCTCCTGTCATTGTTTTGTGGAGCCAGGCAGGAATGGGTTGGGAGTTTCAGTCGAGGAATGCGTGCTGTTCAGCTTTGCGCAGACCTCGAATTCCTGTCGTGCCTTGTCGCGCATACCCTCTTTGCGATAGAGGTTTGCGAGCTTGAAATGAAGACTGGAGGAATTCGGCGCCAATCCAACTGCGCGCTCCAACTCGGCCTGCGCTTTGGGAAGATTATTCTGGCCGTCGTATGCACCAGCCAATTCTTCATGAATCTTCGGATTCTCCGGGGACAAGGCCACCGCTTCGGAGAGATTCGCCAAGGCTGCATTGAAGTCGCTTTGATCTACCAAAAGCGTACCAAGATTCAGATACGGCTGCGAGTCAGTCGGCGTCTTGCCTTGCCAGTCAATGGCAGTTTGAAAAGCTGCCTTGGCCCGATCCAGGTCGTTCAATTCATGCCAGCACAAGCCCAGGTTGTTTTCGGCTTCGACGTATTGCGGGCGGAGGACAAGAGCACGCTGAAAACTCGACGCGGCCTCATCGTAGCGTCCCTCGTTGTATTTTGTGCGGCCAAGTAAATACCAGGTATCTACATCGTCTGGCTTCTCTGATGTGATCTCGGAGTACCACTTGTCTGCATCGGAAAAATCTCCGAGGAGCACGTAATCGGCGGCGACGGTTTTCAGTTCTGTAGTATCCGGCCGCCGGATCGCAGCGCCCGCCGTGAATTCTGCCAGTGACTCCTTCGCTTTCTTTTCATGGAACAAGACATAGCCAAGAAGAAAGTGCGCGTCTGCCGAGTTTCCATGATCGCGCAGATAGGTGTGAATGGATTCCTCAGACTTCTCGAATTGTCCTGCGTTGATGAGACGGCGTGCCTCCGCAAGGGGATCCGCAGGCGGAATGGCAACTGAATTCGATGATTGCTGGCCCAGGCCCGCTTCCGAACAGGAAACGATGACGCTAAACAAGAGCGCAACGGTTTGAGTGGTGATACTTCGCATAGTAAGCAACGACTCACGAGTCTATCAAAGTTACGGCTTACCCTTCGGTCCACCGCAGTCGGAGAGTTGCGTCAAGAGCAGGCGCGCATCCTCCAAGCCTGGGTTATAGGCTAATGTCGTCTGTAGGGTACTGCGCGCCGCTGCGGGGTCGCCTGCGGCACACTCAACTCTCGCCAGATTCATCGCCAACCCCGAGATAGCCTGATTCCGGGCGAATGCTTGCCGCAGCAATGAAAGAGCTTCTTTCCGATTGCCGCGCTTTTCCTGCAAGGCGCCGAAGTTGGATAGCGCGGTAAGGTCGTCCGGAGCAAGTTCAAGGACCCGCCGGAAAGCTTGCTCTGCCGCATCGCCGTCTCCTCGGGCAGCGCTTACTACTCCGAGTGCATCGAGCGCTTCCCGATCATCCGTGATTTCAATCCGCTGACTCTGCAACTGCGACCAAGCCTTCGGCTCAAGAGAGGGATTGCCATCGAGCATCGCCTTGTAGTTGGCCATCGCGAGATCGCGCATCGTCGCGCCGGGCGATAATATCGGAGCCAATTCATCGGCTGTGTCGCTTTGAGATGCTGTCGCTGCAGGCGCGGGCAGCCGGAGAATGCGATGATCCGTCCACGCAACGTGGGGAATATTTTCTGCTCCCGTACGCCGCATGTGACAACTGGTGCAGTCCTGGTTTTCAGGATGATGTGCGGCAATGAATGACGGCTGACTGTGACAGGCCAGGCACTTACTTCGAAAGAAGGCAGTGCGCTGGGAAGCGCTGGGAGTGAAATGAGGATCGTGGCAGCTTGTACACGACATCTTATCGCCACTCGCCTGCTTGCAAGTGCTCTTGGCAAACTGTTCTACTTCGCTTACGCCGCGCGCGGTTGGGTTTTCCCCGCCGTAAACATAAAAAGCGAGATACTTCGAGATCGGCTCTCCTGGACGATAGTCCAGCGCGGAATAGCCGCTGCGCTCTACCGTTACATCCCCTTCAAGGTGACAGCTTACGCAAATCGAATCTCGTTGATCTGCGGTTAGACGGGCTGGATTCACAACTGGCGCCTTCTTTCCCGAGACGGCATGCTTTTCAGCGTCGCCATGGCACGCTTCACAAGTAATACCGGTATGGAGGAATGCGAGACCTTTGTATCGATTGATGGTTCCCGAGTCGCTCGGCTGCACCGAGCTCATGTGGCAGCGCAAGCAACTGCTTTCCATCGGAAGGGACGGTGGGATTTGCTTCATCTCGGCCAGTCCAGGCTTCATATCGTATGTGTTGGAAGCCGCATACCAGGCGACTGGGGACTCAAAGAGAAAGTCGTTGATCGAGTAGAGGTAAGTGGTGGCGAGGTGCCCGGAGCCAAGAAAGAAACTCAGCGGTCTCTGAACCACTTCGTTTTGACTTCCTCGATCGCGCGTCGTTAGAACCGCTTGTGCGCCCTGGAGGGCGATATCGTAGTGCAAGGCGGTGATTGGATGCGTATAGCCGCCTGGAATCAGCTTTTCCGTCGCAACTCCGCTTGCATTCGCCATGGGGGTTGATAGGTAATTGCGATATATTTCCGCGTGACACTTACCACATTTCACATCCGCCTCTCGCACTGGACTCGGCTGCGAAACTGCTCTTGCGCAATCCACCAGTAAAATTAACAAACAAAGCAGAGACGCGGCGATGCAACCAGGGAACGACTCAATGCGCATTATTTTTGATGGCGCTAGCATCACTTGCCTGCCCTGCGACCGCCTCCCGTGCTGCTCGCTGCAATTCGCTGTAGGTATGCATCTCCTGTTGGGCCTCCGCAGACTTACCCTGCGATCTATAAACCGACGCTAGGAGAAAGTGAATGGACGGTTCTGTGGGACTATCTTTCTCGGCAACCTGCAAATCAGAGAAGGCTTCTTCTTGTTTACCCAATCGAATGAGCGCGCGGGCACGGTCCACTCGTGCCTGCATAAGACTCGGGCAACGGTCAATGGCCTGGTTCAGGTTCGCGAGTGCCTCATCGTTGGATTCATTCGCTTCGAGCATTGAATTGGCCAGCTTCCAACGCGCCGTGCAGTTATTGGGGTCATTTACCAGTTCTGCTTTGAACTCGGTCTCGGCGGATTGCCATTTCTCGGTCAACCAAAAAGCATTGGCCATGTGCATGTGCGTACCGGGTTGCTGCGGAGCAAGATCGATCGCCTTTTTGTACTCGACGAGGGCGAGGTCATAGTTATGCATGCTCTCGTCCACCTCACCGGTAATCTCGTGCGCCACAACCGAATTCGGATCGATCTGATTGATCTGGCCGAGCGCGTCTTCCGATAACTGAAGATAGGTCTTGCCCAGAAGATACCAGGCGTTTTGATCCTTCGCGTTCCGCCCCAGATAGTCGTTCAACATTTGCGTGGCATCTTCGAATTTCCTCTGCCGGATCAGCACCTGCGCCAACGCTATCTCTGCCTGGTCGTCCTTAGGATTTGCCTGAAGCGCCGCCCTGAGCAACGGCTCAGCTTTTCCATTCTCGCCAAGCTGGTAATAGCTCATACCCAGCATCGCAGAGGCGGTGGGCATCTTCTGATGCAACTTAAGCCCGCGCTCCAATGTCTCAGCCGCGTGAGCATAATCCTTCTGATTGAAATAAAGCATGCCGAGGTTGTTATAAGCTGCGGCCAGATGCGGAGCAAGCTTGATCATCGCTTGATATTTCTCAATAGCCGTGGCAGAGTCATTCCGCTGCTGGGCAGCCTTCGCCTGGGCATAGAGCTGCTCTACCTGCGGAGTCACTTCGTCGTCTCCCGATTGCGCGAGACCCGAAAACAAGGGCGCAAACAAGAGCCCGGCGATCATGACGAACCACAATGTTAAGCGCCGGGTATTCATTCGAACGACTCTCATACGACGTGATTATAGAAGATTAGATTGTTGCTCGCACAGACGTCGCTCGAATCCCTTTCGATGGTCCTCGCCAGCCCGATCCACCTCGAAAATGACGCGAAAGCGCGTCGTAGATTCTATCCTGCGTGGTTTTATTTTTGTGTACCCATGGAACGCAAATGCAGAATGGACTTGTTCAGAGCATCGATAAATAAACCATGGAAAGCAAATCACAAAAAACCGGGCTGCTCGTTTGAGCAGCCCGGCGGAGGTGCAAAAGTTGCATGGGTCACCAATGTTGCGTGGGTCTCATCTCGATGACTAGAAAGTTACCTCGAGTTTGACCTGGCCCTGACGGTTACTGTTACCAGAACCAGTGGACGTGTCCTGCGAGAAGGTGCCGTCGCTCGCGTTGTTGTCTGGGCCGCCAAACTGCGTACGATTGAGTGCGTTGAAGTAGTCGACCTGGAGAACAGCCTGGAACCTTTCACCGAGATAGAAGTGTTTCCTGGCGTTCAGGTTTTCGTTGTAGAAGGCTGAATTTCTCATCCCGCCGTAAGCCCTGCCCGCATCGCCAATCACGTACTGGGTTGGTGTCACGGTAAAGGCTGCTGGATTAAACATCGACGGTCCGGTACCCGTGCCGCCTTGCTTGGTGAAGTAGTCCCGAACCCGGCTGTAGTTAGCGGTGCTCAAGCCGACGGACGGATTCCGGTTCGGCCGTTCGAAGCCGTTCGGGAATGGCGAGCCGTTCTCACCGGGGCCGTTCGCTGTTCCGGACTCATAGTCGAGAATCCAGCCAACCTGCCAGCCGCCAAGAATCTGGCCGGTTATTCCGTGGTTTGGGAAGAACCTCTTTTTCGGCCCGATCGGCAACTCGTACGTTCCGCTGATCTTCAGGGTTTGCGGCTCGTCGTTGTTGTCAATCGTGTACTCCGGCTTCTGGTTGTACTTGTTAATTCCTCCACTGGTGAAGCTGGAGAAACCGCTGTTCGAGTTGGACATCAGGCGCGAAAGCGTGTAGCCCGCGAGGAAGGAAAGACCGCTCGAGAAGCGCTTGTCGAACTCGATCTGCATCGATTGGTAGTAGTTTGTACCCTTGGCTTCAAAGTTGTTGAAGATGTAGTTGTACTGAGGATAAGGCACCAGCGACTGAGCTACCGTGGAGGATCCTCCAAAGTCGTTCACGAAAGTGGAATAGGGAGCGGTGAAACCGTCCGCCTGGGCGCAACCATTTCCACCCTGCGCAACGGTCGCGAAGGTATCCGTCAAAACCGAGTTCCCCGGATTGCCTTGTGCCGCCTGGCATGCGCTGATTACATTGCCGTACTGCGCATCGTATGCCGGATTCATCTGGTCGATGCGGTTGTTTTGGCTGGGCAGGTGGATGACGCGATTCCCGACCCATGCGCCCGTAAACAGGATGTTGTAGGGCAATTCGCGCTGCACGTTGATGTTCCACTGCTGGCTATAGGGAGCGTAACCGTCATTCCTGCTGAAGGAGTCAATCTGGTTGCCTCCACCGAGCCCTGTGGAGAAAGGCACCGGAGTGGTCGGCGGAATGAAGTTGGTATCCCACGATCCAGGCGCCGAGGTGTAGGTGCTTGAACTGGCGCGGTGGAACTGGCCGGTCAGCAGGTTGCCGTAGTTGACTGCAACCTTGTTGGTGCCGTATTCGTAAGCGCCGCCGTTGAGAAAGGCGATGGCAAAGCCGCCCTGAACGACCATCTTGTTGCTGACTTTGTAGGCCAGACCGAACCGCGGCCCGAGGTGAGTGTAGTGGATGTCGGCACGATCGTAACCCGCGCATCCGGTGCAGTTTCCGAACTTGGTCGCCGATCCGGGGATGGGCCCGTTGGGTCCGAGAGCCGCAGGATCCGTTCCCGGGTTGTCTTGATTGAAGTAGACAATCAGGTTGTCCGTCTCGGTGAAGGGTACCTGAATATCCCAGCGAAGACCTACGTTGAGGGTGAGTTTGGGCGACAACTTGATGTCATCCATCACATAGGGAGAAACATCCCAGTTGCGCAGCTTCTCCTCCTGGGAATTGGAGCGGTCTTCCTCGTCCGGAAGTCCCAGCAGGAAGCTGGCAAAAGAGCTGCCGTAGCTTGCAAAATTGGGATCGGTAGGATTGTGGACGGATGTTTCTCTCTGGCTGAAGGCGAAGTGTCCGCCCTCGGTTTGCTCTTCGTTGTCGTCCTGGAACGAGCGGCGAAGCTCCCAGCCGATGTTGAATGTGTGGCGGCCCTTGTTCCAGAGATAGTTGTTGACGAACGCTATACCCAGCTTGCGGTTCACGGATCCCGAGTTCGAGCCGCCGGTGCCGAAACTGGTGGTTGCGTGCTGACCATCAAAGGTCATGCTCGGGAAGATATCTTCCTGCAGCACGCCATAATAATTGGCGACCGGGGGGAACTTATTAATGTTGAACTGGTTGTTGATTTCGCCGATCCAGCCAAATCCGGCGGTCATTACCAGTTTGGGAGTAATGGTGTTGGCATAGTTCAGGAGAAAGACGCTTCCAATGTTCGGGTAGTACCGGAAGCTCTCCAGTGGGTTGGGGTAAAGCACGATGGGGGCATTATCAGGGCCCTCGCTGTGATACGTATTGCGCCACTCAGCGTAGTGAATGCTCTGCTTCGGTGTGAGGGTCTGATCGACCGTGAATCCCCAGACATGCTGGATGTTGGGAGTGATGAAGCGCTCGGGATTCTTGTTGTTGGTCTGCCCGCCGATGCCTGTGCCAGGACTGTCGGGATTGGGAATGTACTGCAGCAGACTGGAAGCTGTAGAGCTCAAACGGTCAGGGCAAATGACGTTAAGCACGCCATTGCAAGAGAACTGGTTGCCGGTCACAGGATCGTAGATGGGAACAACAATCTGATTTCCGGATGAGTCGGTTCCCAGGTAGTTGGAGAAATCGCCGGCCTTCTCAGCTGCCGTCGGCACCGTGCCCTGGGAGAGATTTTCCTGGTTCTGCTTGTACCATTCCTGGCTGTAGTGGCCGAAAGTCTTATCGCGGCCGTCGTAGAGATGCGGAATGCGGATAGGTCCCTGGACCGAGAAGCCGTAGTTGTTTTCGTGGTCTACGGGCGGCGTGTCTCTGGTGTTGGACGAGTTAAAGTTGGGGCCATTGAAGAAGCCGACGGAGTCGAAGAAGCTGTTGCGGTTGATTTCAAAGAGATTGCCGTGATAGTGATTGGTGCCCGATTTCATCTGGTAGGTCAGCGCGCCCTGGCCGAGGCCGTACTGCGCGGAAAACGTGGTGCGTTCCACGCGGAACTCCTCCACCATGTCGAACGGCGGGTCGTAGTTGGTGGTATAACCCTCGGTCTCCGACTGCGGGATCGGGATGCCGTTGTAGACGATTTCCTCTTCAAAGTCGACGCCGCCGCTGACGCGGTGGGAGAAGGTGCTGCCCGTGGTGCCCGGTGCGAGGAACTGAAGCGTGTCAATCTGACGGCCGCGACCTGATACTTCTTCCGGCAACGCTGCGACTACCTCAGGTTCGATCGTGCTGCCTAGTTCCGGCTGGGTGGTGTTCAACGCGATTTGGCTCGAGCTGACCTCCACAGTGTCGCTAGCGCTTCCGGGTACCAGGGAGAAATCGACGGTGGCCACGGAGCTGACTTCAATGGTCTGCTCCTGGACAGCTTTCTTGAAGCCCTTGGCCTCGATAGCAATCGTGTACCTGGAAGGGTTCAGTCCTCTGACGGTATAGGTGCCCGAGCTGCTGGTCACCGTCTTGGTGGCGACGGTTGTCGCTGCGTCGGTGATCGTTACCTGGGCGCCCGTAATCACGGCGCCGCTGCTGTCGGTCACTGTGCCCGTGATTCCAGCGCTGGCCTGGGCCATTGACACTCGCGGCGCGAGCAAGAACAGGCAAAGGGTGAGGAACAAGATTTGGGGAAGTCGTATCGGCAAACGTAGCCGAGATCGCTCCTGGAGCGGTTGTGTGCGTCGCACGGGATCCTCCTAAAGGGTCTTACTTCTTTTTTAGCTAGCCGCTCTTGCAGGCATAGACGGCGGGATGGATCCGGTCTGGCCTGGTCTTCTTGGCGAGGGATCGATACCATCACTTGTGGTAACGATTCCATAGTGGGCGACTATATGTGTCCAAATAATCGCCTGTCAAGAAGATTTTGAAGAAGATGCGCATTTTTCTCCACCGTTCGACGTACTGCTCGTTCCTACCAGCGGGCTAGCCGTTCGCAATCGCGTTTTTTGGGTAAAATCGCCGCGGAAATATTTTGGCAATTGGAACCGAGCACCCAAATTCGACTCCACGGAAGAACCGACTTAGACCGGCGTCAACGCTGGTGAGGATCGGAGGGGAGCTTCGGAGGGGCCAATTTTTCCACAGCACAGGAGACTCCACCGCAGAGTTCCGCAGTGATTCCCTTCCCCTCCGTCACAGTGAAGATCCTGTCGACCGACGGAATCCGAACCGTCTCCCTGGCGCCTGACGGCCAGTGAATCTCGGCTGAACCTGCGTCGGTTGCATCGCCCAGGCCGAAGTGAACCCGCTGATCGTTGGAAGAGACATAGCTTCCGCCGCTGAGTACGTCCTCGCGGTGTCGCATGCCGTTCGCCGTCAGGTAAACCGTTGAACCTACAGCGTCACGCGGGCTCCTGGGACCACCCACAAGCTTCAGCGCTACCCAGTGATGATGATCCGGATTTACGTTCCGGAGAAGAGTGGGCGGCCCATCTTCCAGATTGATAATGACATCGATCTTACCGTCATTGAAGAGATCTCCGAAGGCAGCGCCTCGCCCGGGAATGACCGCTGCCAGCCCCGAACCCTTCACCGCAGGTACTTCCTCAAACTTCCCATCCCGCGTGTTGTGGAACAGCAGTGGACGCTCTTTGTAGGACGTTCCCCAGTCCTCCTCGTCCGCGACCGGGTAAATATGCCCGTTGACCATGAGAAGGTCGAGCCAGCCATCGTTGTCGTAATCCAGAAACCCTGCTCCCCATCCGAGGAACGGGATCGAACTCCGGCCAACACCGGCTCGCATGGCAACGTCCGTAAAGCTCCCTCCACCGTCATTGCGGAAGAGTAATTTGGCTTCGCCGGAAAAGTCGGTAATGGCGAAGTCCAGCAAGCCGTTGTTCAGATAATCTCCGACGGCTACACCCATGGCCGCCACTTCGCCACCATCTTCATTCAGAGCAAAGCCGGAAGTGTAGCTGGCATCTTCGAAAGTACCATTGCCTCGATTCAGATAGAGGTAGCTCAGCGTCGAGTCGTTGGCTACCACAAGGTCGACTTTTCCATCGTTATTCACATCGACAAAGACAGGTGTCAGACCGTAGTAGCGGTTGACCTGGTCCGAGACACCAGCCTTTTCGCTGACATCGGTGAAGGTTCCATCGCCATTGTTATGAAACAGATGGTCGGGTTCACCTTGTATGTTCTTGGGGCCGCACATCACAGAAACACCGCGAAATTCGCAATATGAAAAGCCGACCGCCTTGGTCTTTTCATAAGGCAGATTGTCGCGGTCAAAATGGACGTAGCCAGAGACAAACAGATCCAGCTGGCCATCGCCGTCGTAGTCTCCCCAGGTTGCGCCGGCCGACCAATTTCCCAGAGCAACCCCAGCCTTCTCCGCCACATCGGTGAATGTACCGTCATGGTTGTTGTGGTAGAGACGGTTCTTACCCCAGTTGCTAACGAAGATGTCCGGCCATCCGTCGTTGTCATAGTCTGCTACGGCCACGCCAAAGCCCCAGCGGTCATTGGTCACGCCGGCTTTCGCTGCCACATCGGTAAACGTTCCGTCGTGATTGTTGTGGAAGAGCGCTGCGTGGGGAGTCGTTTCCTTGCCATCCATGGCGTTGAAGGTCGATCCATTCACGAGGTAGATATCGAGCCAGCCATCGTTGTCGTAATCGATCAACCCAACTCCCGAGCCGTTCGTTTCAATAATCAGCCGCTTCTCCGCCGTTCCCATGACGTGCTTCCAGCCGACGAGGCCAGCTTGTTCTGCGGCGTCCTTGAAGATCACGGCGCCCGAGTCAACAAAACCACTCGCCGTAATCGGCAGTTTGTTCTGTGGGCTTGCCGTCGTTGATTCAACGGTCTTCACGCTGCTCCCGGTCGGGTGATTCCGGATCGCCGCGTCCTGAGCAAGAAGAAAGGCGACACCATGGATATTCACGAACAAACAAACCGACACTATGCAGCAAACGACGCGTTCAACACACCGCAATGGACTCTTCCTCGAATGCGGCAGCAAGAGGATCGGAATCGAAGGACATGAGCGAAACGATATTGCACCTACAGAGGGGGAAACGAGCGCAACCGATGCTTCG
>Ga0302307_10001637_pt1 | contig 13894 bp, 4 predicted proteins | sample III_Palsa_E3_2_FD_200530 | JGI IMG/M metagenome (GOLD analysis project Ga0302307, IMG submission 200530) | Peat permafrost microbial communities from Stordalen Mire near Abisko, Sweden - III_Palsa_E3_2 | ecosystem: Environmental > Terrestrial > Soil > Palsa > Peat permafrost | place: Sweden... | reverse complement strand
GGGTTAGCCAGGGCTGCGCTTATCGCTTTATAGCCCACTGTTATCCAGGCGATGAAAATGGACATTCCAATAGCCAGGAGAAAAATGCCCGGGCCAATAGATATCCGGTAGCTATAATCAAGCAACCATTTGTGCATAACGTACCAGCCCGTTGCGGCGGAAATAGGAAAAGCGATTAAAATGAGCAGGGTAAACTCCTTCGAAAAAAGATAAACGATATTGCCCACCGAAGCGCCGAGCGTTTTGCGGATGCCTACTTCTTTAACGCGCTCCACGGCCATAAACGATATTAAGCCATACAAGCCGAGGCAGGAAATAAAGATGGCAATGCCGGCAAATATTTTATACAATTCGGCCCGCCGATCGTCGCTTTTATAAAATTTTGCGATCTTATCATCCAGGAACTGGTATTCGTACATTCCATCGGGGAACGTGTTATTCCAGGTTTTTTCGATACCATCCAATGTTTGATGTATATTTTGCGGGGCTACTTTGATATTAATTTCCTGGTAAACGTCCTTCCATGAACACATTAAAACAGGTTCGATCGCATTTTTTAGCGAGCTGATATTGAAATCCTTAACCACACCGACGATCTGGTGGTTCTTGTGGGGGTCGTCCCAAAGCTTAATGTACTTGCCGATAGCCTTTTGCGGGTCGGTAACACCAAGCTTAGCCAGCAATGTCTGGTTCACCACATAGCCGCTTATTGTATCGGTATTTTTGTAAGGGCCGCCGGCAACGAACCGGAGATTGTACAGCTTAAAGTATTCTGCATCGGCCCATTTTAAACTGGCCCCGAATTTTGTTCGCTCCGACGCATGGTCGTATTTGAAATCGCTGTGCCAGCCGTTGTTATCAGATGGGCTGGCGAAGCCATAGCTTACACCTCTAATGCCGGGCTGCTGGAGCAGTTCGTCGCGCAAAGCATTCAGTTTGGAACGGCTGAGGCTGTCGCCTGGGAGGGGGACATTGACAATCGCTTCCTGGTCGAACCCAAGCGACTTGTTATGAAAATATTGCATTTGGTTAATGACAACCAGCGTACCGATCACCAGCACCTGGGCAATACAGAACTGGAACACCACCAACACCCTGCGCAGGGATATCCCGCTGGCCTTACCCGCTGCCACCCGGTTTTTCAGCGCCGTGATGGGATTAAAGCCGGATAGCACCATGGCGGGATATAACCCTGACAACAAGGTGACCAGGATGATCACACCAATCAAAAACAGCCATAGCACAGGGTCGGTTAAAAATGCCGCGTTAAGTTTTATCTCCAGCAGGTGGTTGAAAAATGGAATGGCGGCCTGGGCTATCCCGATAGCCAGTACAACCGAGAAAAGGGTAATAATAAAAGTTTCAGTAATGAACTGTAGTGCCAGCTGCTTGCGGTTACTGCCCAATACTTTACGAATGCCCACTTCTTTTGACCGATTTACGGCCTGCGCCGTAGCCAGGTTGATAAAATTAACACAGGCAATAACAAGTAAAAATAAACCGATAAGGCCGATGGTATTTAACAGTTGCTTGCTAAAAGGGTGGTTGGTAAATATCTCTATATCCGTATTGTAGTGGATTTCGGCAAGAGGCTGCAGTTCAAAGGCGTCCTTCGCATTATAGGGTGCAGGTTTATATTTTTTTGCGAGCGCCTTCAAACGGGCATTAAACCGGCTCACTGGCGTATTTTTCGGTAAAACAATAAAGCACTCGTTATCGCCGAAGGTGCTAACCCAGTCTTTAATGTTGCCGTTATAGTCGCTGCCTTTTTGGTGCAGCGTGGCAAACGATACCACTAATTGTATCGGGAAATCGGTGTTCGGGGGCGAGTTTTGCAGGATACCGGTTACCTTAAAATCAGCTTTATTTTCGTACCTGACGATTTTACCCATCGCATTATGCCAGTCGCCAAAAAATTTATTGGCCTCATCCTGCGAAAGAACAATCGAATTTGGCCCATTCAGCGCTGTTTTTTTGTCGCCTGCCAGCCATCCAAAATCAAAAATTGTGAAGAACTGGGGCTCGGCGTAATAGGCATCGTCTTCCTTAAATTTCTTTTTCGAGCCGTCGCTGTTTTGCACGGAATAGTGCGAACCGTCGTTACGCATAATGGCTGCGGCTTCCTTCAAGTCCGGGAAATCGGCCCGCAGCCCTTCTGTGAGCGGCAGGGGCGTACCACTTTCGCGATGAACGCCGTCAGGATCGGTTGACACCGAAATTACCCGATAGATACTGTCTTTCTTTTTATGGAAAGTGTCAAAGCTGGTTTCAAAATGTACGATCAGGAAGATAAGCAGGCAAGCCGCTATCCCGATGGACAAACCAGCAACGTTAATGGCTGCGTAACTCTTGTTCCTGCGCAAACTACGCCAGGCTGTTTTCAAATAGTTTTTTATCATGATGCCCCCTAACCCCCGCTAGATAGCGGGGGAATTTTAATTTTTCTTGTTAATAAAATTACGACAGTACCAAATCCCACATTTCATAATGTATCTCCTCCTAAACTCTAATCTCCTCCCGATAGCTATCGGGACTCTAATCACTACTTTTCAAACTCTTTACCGGGTTGGCCAGCGCCGTTTTAACCGCTTCATAACTTAATACCGCGAATGCGAGTATTGCCGAAATCGCCGCGGCAAGTGCGAATATCCACCACGAGAGATCAACGCGATAGGCAAAGTCAAGCAGCCAGCTGTGCATGGCATACCAGCCCAGCGGCACAGCAATCAAAAATGCCAGCGTAATCAATTTCATAAAATCCATCGCAAATAATGACACAAGGCTGCCCATCGATGCACCCAGCACTTTTCGAACGCCAAATTCCTTAATGCGCTGCTCAGCCGAGAACATTACCAGGCCCAGTAAGCCGAGGCTTGAGATGAGGATTGCCACGATGGCGAATATGATCGACAGCTTTGAAATTACCTGCTCGCTGCTGTACAGCTTTTTATATTCCGCATCGACAAATTGATAGTCGAAAGGGTAATTGGGGTTGATGTCGCCGTACACTTTGGCCAGGCTTTCCAGCGCCTGCTGTGTTTGGCCTTTTTGTGTCCGGATGAGGATGACGCCAAAATTTTCGCCTTCCTTTACGTCAAGCAATACCGGCTTGATGGTCTCACGTAGCGACTGTGTATGATAATCCTGCAAAACGCCGATGATATGCCCTTTTTTGTTCCAGGCATATACCTGCTGACCTATCGGATTTGCCATGCCCATTTCTTTGGCAGCTTCCTGGTTAATTAAAAATGCATCGGTAGAATCCGTGGCTATGGCAGTAGAAAAATCCCTGCCCTGCACCACTTTCAGCTTCATCAGCTTTACAAAATCGAAGCCTACCGATGCAGGCTTAACGCCAACTGTTGAGTTAGTTGGTTTGCCCTGCCAGCCTATTTCATTGTCGTTAACAACAAAATCCATGGAATGTGGCGCTTCCGAGCTCCTGTCCACCATCGCGATGCCCGGCATTTTCATAGCTTCCTGTTTAAACAGCAAATAATTGTTTTTCTTTGCCAGTTCACCTTCAATGCGCACGTACACCAGGTTTTCGCGGTCGTACCCAAGGTGCTTATTCTCGATAAAGCTGGTTTGGCGCGTGATGACAATGGTTGCGATCAGCAATACAATAGAGAGTACAAACTGAAAAACCGTCAATCCCTTGCGGAACCACACAGCGGAGCTGCTGAACCGCACCACGCCTTTTAACACGCTCACCGGTTTTAATGCGGAGAGATAAAGTGCCGGATAGCTGCCGGCAATTATTCCCGTGATCAGGGTAACGACACTTAACGATAACCAGAACAAAGGATCGGCCATTGGCGCTCCGAATTGCTTGCCGGTGAAGCTGTTAAACGCCGGTAAAAAGGCCTGGAGCAATATTACCGATAAGAGCATTGCCAGGAACGCATAGAGCAATGATTCGCCATAAAACTGGAAAATGAGGGTGGTGCGGGTTGAGCCAGCAACCTTGCGGACCCCTACTTCTTTGGCGCGTTTTACTGAACGCGCGGTGGCCAGGTTCATAAAGTTGATACAGGCGATCACGAGTATAAAAATGGCAACCTCGCTGAATATTTTTACATATTCGATGCGGCCCCCTGCCGGCGCTCCATTTACGAAGTTATCGTGCAGGTACTGATCGCCGAAACGCTGCAGGCCGAATTGTACCTTGACACCTTTGGTTAGCCCAAGCCGCGGCGCCATAAAGGCATTGATCTTGGCGGTAACGCGCGCTATATCTGCCTTATCCGCTACGCGCACATAGGTTTGAAAACTGTTTGACGACCAATCTGCCTTCCCTTTCTGAACATCCCAATTCAAAAGAAAATCAAACTTTAGGGAGCTTTTCTGTGACACGTCTTCAAATACAGCGCCGACCAAAAAGTTGAGCTTATTCTCGTATCGCATGCTTTTACCGATGGCATTTTCCGCGCTGCCAAAAAAAGCTTCGGCCATTTTGCGCGAAATAGCCATTGTATTTACATTTTGGAGGGCGGTGTTCGCATTGCCCGCAATGATGGGATAACTGAACATTTTGAAGAAATCTTTGCCGGCACGGGAGCCTTCCAGCTTCATCTTCTTTTCACCCACCTGGAATGTTTCCGGGTGTCCCCAGGGCAATTCATAACCCGTGGCATAAAACGTTGCATCCTTAATTTCGGGGACGGTTTGGGCAATATCCTCCATTAAGAAAACCGGGGTTTTGGTTTTGTTGTCATAGCCCAAACCCGAGGTATAACCCCCGTCTATATTCCCGTTTGATGAAACCGTCTCATACACAGTGTAGAGGTTCTTTCCATTGCGGTGAAAATTGTCAATCCCCTTTTCATCCCGCACCCATAAAAAAATAAACATGCAGCAGGTTATGCCCAGCGCCAGGCCGGTAACATTGATCAGTGTATGGCTTTTATGCCTCACCACCTGCCGCCAGGCGATTTTTACATAGTTCTTTATCATGGAATTGGTTTATTAGTTCATTGGTTCATCAGTTCATTGGTGCCGACATTTACCTGTCACCTTCCCTTCTTCACTGCCAACTGCTACTGCCAACTGCCACTTTCCCTTACTCCTCCTTCAAATACCTCGTAGGATTAGAAGTGTGCGCTTTATAAATATGCCAGGACACGCTAGCCGCAGTCATTGCAATCAGGCTCACAAACGATAAAATAAGCGGGGTAAATGAGGCCGTGGATTCTGACGAAAGCAACTTAAGCATGTTGCCTGTAAGCCACCAGGAAAATGGCAAGCCCAATAAAATGGCGGTGCCAAGCGCGTATAAAAATTCTTTGTTGATGAGGTAAATGATGTTGCCAATCCCTGCGCCCAATACTTTCCTCACGCTTATTTCCTTCATTTTTTTGCCCAGTATCAACAAAGCCAGGCCAAAAATTCCGGAGGCGGAAATAACGATCATTATCAGCGAAGCGGCGCTTAACACCTGGTTTACCTGCCTGAATCCATCAAAATAGCCATCGAATACACTATCCTGGTAATGATAGTCGAATGGTAGGTTAGGGTTAACTTTTTTCCATACTTTCTCAACTTCCAACTGGGCGTTTGAAAAAAGACCCGGTGATGTTTTTACATATACGAAATTGATGTCTTCCGGTTTACAGCCGGTTAACACCAAAGGTCCAACAGGTATTTGGAAATTTTCAAAGTGAAAGTCGTTCACTTCACCAACGATTTGATACCGGTGATTGGCGAATTCAATGTTTTTCCCAACGCCGGTGGTCCAGTTCATTTGTTTTAAAAACGCTTTGTTAACCAAAACGGCATCGGTTTGGTCGGTTTTAATTTGCTCATCCAGGTCCCTGCCTTTGGTGATGCTGATGCCCATTTGAGTAGCGAACCCGGGTAAGGCGCTTATGCCCTGCACGGTTTGCTCTTTCCCTTCGCTTTTTACGATCAGTTGTTTGGTGTACTGGCCAAGGGCTTGATCTGAGCCTGTAGTCGCTTTAATATCTTTATTGTTTTCGAGTTCATTTTTGAATGCTTCATAGTTTGCGGATTTGTCAATTGATACCACCACCTCGTCTGCCGGGTTATACCCCCATGGCCGGGTTTTTATCTGTTTCGTTTCGATCTTAAACGCGATGGCAGTTGAGATAGCCAAAAACGTTAGGAAGAACTGCACACCCAGCAACGACTTCCGGAAGCGGTTATTACTGCCCATTTTACTGTTTCCCTTCATGATGTTCACAGGATTAAAAGCCGAAACATACACGGAGGGATATGCAGCGCCGCTTATTGCCGACACGATGATTAAAATAAGCAAGGTTAACCAGGTACGGTAATTGGTAAACAATGTCTGGCTTAATTCGACATTGCCGATCTGGCGAAACCAGGGAACAAATATGTACCGCGCGAGCAACAAGCCGATTGCAACGGCAATTGTGCAAAGGATCACATTTTCCAAAATAAACTGGATAATGATTTGCTTCCTGTTGCTGCCCATTACTTTTCGAATACCGATCTCCTTTAACCGGGTTGATGCCGAAGCGACCGCGATATTCATATAATTGAAGTAGACCAACAGGAGTGTGGACAGGGCAATAACCAGCAGCATAATGTAGGCCGCCGGCATTGTGGAGTCGAACTCCTGGTCTTTTACCTGAAAGGAATGGAAGGCCATGCCTTTTAGGGGTTGGAAATTGAAAGCTGTGATCCTGTCGTTCAGATTGACCGCGTTGTATAGCTTTATGTATTTTTGACTTTGATTAACAATCGGCAGCAATGATTCCTGGTTTTTAACCTCAAGGAATGTTATGTCTGTACTTTGGCTCCAATCCCCCGGTTTATCTATTCCCAGTGACGTCATTTTGCTGTAAGGGATAATTGAGGCGAAATGCCAGGACGATTCAATGGGTTGTTCTTCCATTACGCCTTTAACCGTAAAGTCTGCCTGCGTTTGTTTGCCGTTAACATTAAACCATACGCTTACATTTTTGCCAACCGGGTTTGCCTTTCCAAACAGTTTGCCGGACAGTTCACTGGTCAGCACTATTCCATCCTCACTGGTAAAGTTTTGCTTATTTCCCCATTTAACCGGAAAATCGAACATCGAGTAAAAGGCATTGTCAACAAAATTTACAGATTCGCGGAAAACATTGTCGCCCTGCTTAATAACCACCCCCGAATAACTTACCCTGGCAAAGTTTTTTACCTGCGGGAAATCATTTTTGAGTGCAGGCGCAATCGGCGCAGGCGCGTTGCCCCAAAATTGTTTGCTGCCATCTTTTTCAATGACCCGTTCAACAACAAAAAGGTTATTAAGCTTGTGATGAAAATTGTCCATGTGCGTGGACCAATCTATAAATGCGAACACCACGAGGCAGCAGCCAACAGCCAAAGCCAGCCCTACAATATTTATCCCCGAGGATAACCTGTTTTTTGCAAGGCTGCGAAAGCCTAATTTGAAATAGTTTTTTATCATGGTTGGTTCATTGGTTCATTGGTGCCTGTCTTCCGGGTTTTACCAGTTACCTCTTTTACTGCTTACTGCTATTGCCCAAGGAAATACCAAACGAATGCCAGTCTTTTAAGTATTTAAAAATCAGGTAATTACGTTCAAATACCAAATGAATGGATGTCCGGTTTCGTTACAGCCATGTTCGGTTATAGATCGGGTCAAAACCACCTATTATCTATTGGATCATCGAAACGCCAGGCCGTATTGAGGAATTGACGGAAAAGTAAGCTCCCGGCTTATACGCAACGCCCTTAACAAATCGGCTTAGATGATCATTCCTATCCGAGCAATGAACGTAAGCGCAATTAACAGGGGGAGATTGTCAGTCAACCTCCTGCTTCACCGGTCAAACTGCCACTAAACGCGATCTACTCCGACTTCAGACTCCTAACCGGGTTCGCCATCGCGGCTTTAATCCCCTGGTAACTTACCGTAAGCAGGGTAATCAGGATGGCTCCGGCAGCCGTTGCGGCAAATATCCACCATGAAAGCTCTGTATGATATTGATAGTTCAGCAGCCACTTGTTCATGATATAAGTGGCAACCGGGATTGCCAAAATCAACGAGATGACCACAAGCAATACAAAATCCTTTGACAACAATTGCCACAGGTTTAATACTGATGCGCCGAGCACCTTGCGGACACCGATCTCTTTGGTACGCTGTTCGGCCATAAACGAAGCCATACCGAACAGGCCCATGCAGCTGATGAAAACGGCCAGCACGGTAAAAAACCCGGCCAGCTTGCCGATGCGTTCTTCATCAGCAAATTTGTGGGCATATTCCGCATCGGTAAACTGGTAATCGAATGGGCTGCCCGGGTCGTATTGCCTGAAAATAGCCTGTACCTTGTCAAGCGCGGCTTGTGCGGACATCTTTGGGCTCAGCCTGATGTCGATGTAATTGCCGGAGAAAGTGAGCAGATAAAATATGGCGGGCTGTACCGGTTCATAGGGCGATTCCATCACCATATCCTTTACTACTCCTACCACTTTATAGTTCCGGTACCACTTTACGGTTTCGCCCAGCGGGCTTTTTAGGCCCATGAATTGAACAGCCGCCTCATTAAGTATGATCGCCGACGAGTCGCTGGCGTACGCTGCCGACAAGTCGCGCCCGGCAACCAGTTGCCAGCCCACCGTTTTGCCATATTCGGGCGAAATAGGTATGGTGTTGAAGTCGCATTGCAGGCCGGGGGGCTTCCCGGGCCAACTGATATCGCTATTGTCATACCAAATGCTGGTCACAGGGCTGTCCGATTCTGCCGCTTCCACAACCGCGCCGGATTTCAGCAGGTCGTTCCTGAAGGCGCTGAACTGTTTGTGGATATCGGGCATTTTCATGTGTATCTGTAGCATGCCGGTCCGGTCGTAGCCAATAGGGCGGTTTTTAGTGTATTGCACCTGCTTGAAAACGATAATGGTGCCTATGATCAGCGTAACCGACACGGTGAACTGAAGCACAACCAATATCTTGCGGGGTAACGAGGCCAGTTTGCCTGCTTTAAAAGTGCCCTTTAGAACTTTTACCGGCTGAAAGGACGAGAGGTAGAAGGCAGGGTATGATCCCGCGATAATACCGGTTACTGTGCTGAACACCATAGAGGTAATCCAAAACAGCGGGCTGGCCCAGGGAACGGACATTTTTTTATCGGCAACCTCGTTAAACCAGGGGAGCGTTAGCTGAGCAATTAACAGGGAAATAGCAAATGCAATAAACGCTATCAAAATGGACTCGCTAAAGAACTGCCCGATCAGCTGGCTGCGAAGCGACCCGACTGTTTTGCGTATACCCACCTCTTTCGCGCGTTTCTCAGACCGTGCTGTGCTCAGGTTCATAAAGTTGATACAGGCCAGCAGCAGCACAAATAAGCCGATGATGCCGAACATCCATACGAATTCGATTTCGCCGCCGGTATTGATGCCGTTCTTAAATTCAGCGTAGAGGTGCCATTTGCTCATTGGCCTAAGAAACAATAAGGGGTGAAAGGAAATGCTCAATTTATCGTCCCGCGCTATCAGGGCATCCATTTTTACGTTTCTTAGCTTCGCGGATTCTTTATCGACGTCGACCCCTGGCCTCAGTTCGGCATAAATATTCCAGGAGTTGTTGCTCCACTCGTTCAGCGCGTATTGTTTCAGGTAGGGCTGGGTAGTCATGTACAGGTCCCATGTCGAAATAAAATCTATACCCCGGAATGAGCTGCTGTTTGGAAAGTCCTTGTAAACGCCGGTGACCTTTACGCTGAATTTGCTGTCTATTTTGAGCATTTGGTTTACTGCAGGTCGTCCGTTGAAAAGGGCCTTGGCCAGCGAGGCCGACAACATTATTGATGGCGGGTCCGACAATCCCGACCGCGAACCCTCTACCATATCTAAGGTGAACAAGTCCGGCGCCTCCGGCTGCATAAAGTTGCCCTGCATGCTCAGTTTTTTGTCATCATTGCCAATGATGTGCCCCTCCGTCCGCGACAAAACAACATATTTAAAGTCAGCCTTATAATCCTGCCGCAGCTTGTACCCCAGCGGGATGGGCATATTGTCCTGTGTGCCCACGTTCCCGTTGTAAATTTGGTGCTGCATCAGCTTAACAATCCGGTCGTAATGCTTAAAATTTTGGTCGAACGACAACTCGTCCCATATCCATAAGCCGATCAACACAGCGACAGCCATCCCCACCGCTAACCCGGTTATATTGATAAACGAATGCGCCTTGTTCCTTAACAAGTTGCGGTATGCGATTTTTAAATAGTTACGTATCATATTGCCCCCTAACCCCCGCTAGCCAGCGGGGGAATTTAATTTTTGTTAGTTAACATTATGCGGCTTCCAATTTGACATTCTTATTTTATCCCTACACTCCCCACTCCCCCTTCAGGGGGACGGCACTAACTTTAACAAAATAGTCCCGCAAATTAATAACGAATAGTGAATTTCGAATGTCCAATATCGAAGTTTGAACTTCATTATTCTACATTCAGCGTTCGATATTCGATATTAAATCCCTTAAGTTAGTGACATTCCCCCTTCAGGGGGACAGGGGGCTACTCACTTCTCAAACTCTTCACCGGGTTAGCCCCCGCAGCCTTTAAGGCCTGTACACTCAATGTTCCAAATGCGATTGCAAAAGCAGCCAGCCCGGCGATGGCCAATACCCACCAGCTGATGTTGATGCGGAAAGCATAGGCCTGCAGCCATTGGTGCATGATGAGCCAGGCCACCGGCGCGGCAATAACAAAAGCTATAGCCACCAATACCAAAAAATCCTTCGACAGTATAAACACCACATTCCGCACCGACGCACCTAACACTTTACGGATGCCAACTTCTTTGGTACGCTGCAAAATATTGTATGCCGATAAACCCACCAACCCAAAACAGGCGATCAGTATGGCCAGGAAAGCAAATAGCGTGAACATCTCGCCAAACTGCTGATCGCTGCGGTATTGTGCGTTAAACTGTTCGTCGAGAAATGAATAATTGAATGGGTCGTTGGGGAAATACTGGTTCCAAAGGGCTTTCAATGCGACGATAGTTGACTTGAGGTCCGAGGTCTCCAGCTTAACAGAATAGGCGTTGCGTGTGTTGGGGCGTAATGTGATCATCTGCGGATCGATCGCCTTTCTTAGTCCCATATAGTGAAAATCCTTTACGACGCCTACAACAGTTACCGTGTCTCCGCCCGTTATTTTTTTACCAATAGCATCCTGCGCATCTTTGAAACCCATCAACTCAGCGGCTTTTTCATTTAATATCGCTGCTTTTTTATCGCCTGGAAAATCCTTTGAAAAATTGCGGCCGGCTGCCATGGTCAACTGAAACTGCGGGATAAAATCGTAGTCGACGCCCAGGCGGTACAGCGTAGATGCGCCGAAGGAGTTTTGGTCCACGCTGTGATAAGTGTTTGTCCAGTAAATTTCCTGCCCCATAACGTTGGTCGACGCGCTCAGCCCCTTAACACCCGGAATCTTTAGGGCCTCCGTCTTAAACGGCTGAAGTGTATTTTGGTAGGTTGAGTCCTTTAACGACTGCGCGCCATCGAGCACCAGCGTCTGATCAATGTTAACGCCCAGCTTTTGACTGCGCATATAATCTACCTGCTGATACACGATAATGGTGCCAACGATCAGGATCACAGAAATACTGAATTGCAAAACAATCAATCCTTTACGAAGCACAAGCCCGCCGGACGTGTTTTTAAATGCCCCCTTTAAGACCTTAACCGGCTGGTAGCCCGACAGCACAAAGGCCGGATACAGCCCTGATAGCAGCGTACCACCGATAAATATGCCAGAGAAAACGAGCCAATAACGAATGGTCATCGTAAAGCCGGAAATGTTATTGTTGCCCATTAGTTGATTGAACGGCCCGCTGAAGGCGTAGACCAGCACAGCTGCTATGATTATGGCTGCCGTATTTAACAGTATATTCTCGAGCATGAACTGCTTTACCAGTTGAAACTTACCTGCACCGAGTACTTTACGCACACCAACTTCTTTAGCCCGCTCAACCGAACGCGCAGTGGAAAGGTTGATATAATTTATCCAGGCAATACCCATAATAATCAACGCGATCAAAAACATAAAGCTAACGGCGCTGCCGTTTCCATTTACCTCGGCTTCCTCGTTGTAATTTGAGTAGAGGTGCAGATCATGGAGCGGCATAATATAAAGCCAATCTTTTGTATTGTTCGCTTTAAGCCACTGGTTGCTATTAATGCGTTTATCGGCAAAGGCAGGTAATTTCGCCTGGAAAGCCTGCAGGTTTGTGCCCGGTCTTAACTGGATGTATTCGTAAAAGTCGTACCATCCCCAGCCGGTATTGGCCACATCAACTTTATCTCCACCCTCCGTCAAAACCTGCACAAGGGTAGCGTATGAAACAAGATAGCTAACCACGAGGTGCGAGGTTGCCGGATAGTCTTTGAAAACTCCGCTCACCTCGTAAGCTTTTGAGCCGCTGTTATCGCGAGCAGTCAGTGTCCGCCCGATCACGTCATCGGTACCAAAATATTTCTTCGCCATGCTTTGCGAAATGACCATATCGAAGGGCTTAACCAGCGCTGTAGCTTCGCTGCCGCGTACCAGGTCAAAACCAAGCATACCGATCGCCGATGGATCGGCGTAGTAACCCTTTGTCTCGTTGAATTTGATATTGCGCTGATCGTTACTCAGCAACATGCCGTCATTCAGGAGCCGGCAAGTATTTTCCACTTCCGGAAATTCCTTTTTTAGCGTGGGGGCTATAGCAGGAAAAACAGTTGCCGATTGCCATTCCAGTTTCCCCTGCTTGTACTGATCAACCCGAAGGCGAACGATCTGCCCGCTGTTCTTTTCAAACGTATCAAAGTTCCGCTCGCGCGATACATACTGGAAAATGAGCAGGCAACAAGCCACGCCGATAGTCAGCCCCAGCACATTCAGTACTGTATATGCCTTCCTTTTAGTCAGGTTACGCAGGCTGATGGTCAAATAACTTCTTATCATCTTCTTAGTTCATTGGTTCTGCCGATAGCTATCGGATGTTCATTAGTTCATTAGTGGGTAGTCATTGATGCCATCGGGTTGTTTTTTCTTTCGGACTTCGGACTTCTCAAATCTCACCGAAAGCGCCATGCATCAAAATGGGGCGCGAAAAAAGTACCGGCGTTCCATTTTTATCACATAAATGTAAGTTAACATTCATGCCGATATGATAACATGTTGATTATATGCTATTTGAATGAACTAGTAAAACCCCCCGTGTTCAAATCCGAACGGTAGGTGTACGGTTTTGTTACAGTATGGAATTCGCGAAAAGGGTTTTAGGATAAATTTTATGCTACCTATGTAAAGGCCCCGAATAGAACGGATTATTGGAAAACAGGTAAGGTATTGGAACTGAAGGCCGTCTTCTCACTTTAGCGACTGACCCCGATGGCTTGACCTCCAAACATATCTTAAAATCCCACCAAATAAATTCACCAAAAAACAAAGCTGTCCGATCGCAAACGCAAGGATCATGGCTAAAACCGGCGCAAGCCAACGATAATCCGGTTTTGGAAATTCGCTAATTGCATAATACCGTCGGGGCACACCTGGTAGGCCCAAAGCGAATTTTGAAAGGTTAAAAAACATGAAAATAGCCAATACGGTTGCCAATATGTGTAACCAGCTTAGTCTTGCAGACAAAAGCCGGCGATCTGCTATGAGATAAATTATCCAAAAGGCGATTAGCAGTATCGCGATTGAACCATAAATAAGTGTGTAGCTGTAAACATAATAAGAGTCGCCCCGGGTAATGTCAAATGCGTCGTTGCCGGCCAATAGCCCTGTTGCAAAAGTCAATATCGCGGCTATCCACAATAGGTTATATGGCTTTTTTGTAAGAATTGACCAGAAAGCAGATTTCAAGTTCTTAGGAATAACAGGCTTAAGGCAGGTAA